>Ga0315268_10005593_pt1 | contig 13467 bp, 11 predicted proteins | sample C1_top_MG_FD_204535 | JGI IMG/M metagenome (GOLD analysis project Ga0315268, IMG submission 204535) | Sediment microbial communities from Yellowstone Lake, YNP, Wyoming, USA - C1_top | ecosystem: Environmental > Aquatic > Freshwater > Lake > Sediment | place: USA: Wyoming | collected 2017-08-01 | reverse complement strand
AAGAAGTACGAAGTAAGAAAAAAGAAGCCCAAAGCAGGAGGAGAAGCTCCAGCCGTGGTGCAAGGGACGGACACGGTGAAGATCGCGAAGCCGGCATGGACGCCGCTGGGGGTGACGGCGACGCTGTTCGCGGCGCAGGCGGCGATCTATGCCATCCTGGCGGCGGCGACGGGCGCGCTGCGCTTCCGCATGTTCGAGATCGGCAACGACTTCCACTACTTCTACGACGCGGCTGGGGAGTGGTTGGCGGGACGGTCGCCCTACCAGGTGGACAACTTCGTCACGCCGCCGCCGGGGATGGTGCCGGCGCTGACGGTGCACTGGCTGCCCATGGCGCGGGCGCAGGCGGTGTTGACGGCGGTGACCATCGCCCTGCTGGTGATCGCGCTTTGGTGCTTTGCAGCAGCGCTGGGACTGAAGACGCGAAACCGCTGGGGGCTGTTGGGGGTGGCGGCGCTGTTCGTGCCGGCGTGGATGTCGCTCAACGGCGGCAACCTCGACGCGCTCATGCTCGTCCTCCTGGCCTTCGCCTATGCGGCGCGGCCGCGGGCGGCAAGGGCGGTGCTGCTGGCGGCGTCGGTGGTGCTGAAGATGTACTCGGCGCTGCTGGTGATGGTGTGGGCGCTGCAGCGGCGGTGGCGCATGGTGGCGATCGCGGGCGTGGCGTGCGCCGTGCTGCTGCTCCCCTTCTGGCGCGTGCTGCCGGGGATGGTGGAGGCGCTGCTGACGCGCGCGGGACGCGGCGGCGAGCTCTACAACATCAGCCCGGCGGCGCTCGCGGTGCTGGTGCTGAGCGGGCTGGGACCGTGGCCGTGGAAGATCGTTTACGCCGCCTTCTGGTGCGGGACCTTCGGCTACACGGTGGCGCGCAGCCGCGCCGTGGAGGGCGCGGAGGAACTTGGCACGTATACGCCGTGGATGATCGCCGCGCCGCTCTTCGTACATTACTACTGCGCCATCCTCGCGCTGCCGGCGTTCGCCCTGCTCATGAAAGTTTCGCAGGAGCGGCCCCTGGCGCGGGCGGAGTGGCTGGCGCTGAGCGGCTTCTTGCTGCTGGGGATCCATCCCGAGTTCGTGCCGGCTTACATGGGGTACACCGAGGTAGCGTACTGGCCGGTGACGGTGGTGAGCTCGATCATGGGCGGGGTGGGGACAACGCTGCTGGTGATCGGGATGACGGGAAGGGCGCGGGCACTTGCATAAGACGATGGCGAGGAGATGCGCGACCGGGTCCGTACTCGCCGCGTAATTGACTCTCGAAAAATTGTCTGGGATGGTGCGGCTTACCAGCCTCCGCCTCCACCTCCGCCCCCGCCGCCGCCGGAGGAGCCGCCGCCGCCCGAGCCGGAGCTGGAACCGGGCGCGCTCGATGACATGGAGACGGCGCTGCTGAAAGAACTGGCGAAATCGGAAATGCCGCCGGCACTGGAAGCCAGCATGGCGAGCGACGCGCCCTGGAGGGCGACCGTCCCCCCGGCCTCGCTGCCCGCGGCCGCCGCCGCGGTCACCGCATGCGAGAAGCGCGGCGTCCACTTCTCCTCCAGGTCGAGCGCCATGGCGTAGGGCAGGTATTTCTCGAAGGTCGCAACGTCGTTGTTGACGGTGACGCCGAGGTGCTCGGGATCCGTGGTGGCTCCGAGGAACATCTTGAATCCCTCCACCTTGTCGAGCAGCTCGCGGCCGGAGTGGGTGGGCGCCTTCAGCAGCTCGTGAAAGATGAAGTTGGCGGCGGCGATGGCGACCAGGCCGGCGAGTCCGATAGACGAGACCGCCTGCGCGAAGGTGTAGAGCCCGAAGAGCTCCCCGGCGAAGAAGGGCAGCGCGAAGGCGGTCATGAAGAGGGCGCCGATGTAGGTGAGCTTCCCCAGCCCATGCGCATGGAAGGCGCCGCGCCACAGGCCCACCACGCGGAAGCCGAGCATCGCCACGCCCAGCGTCCAGATGCTCAGCCAGAGCGACATGAAAAGCGCGATGGGGCGGGCCTGCGGGTCGGCGGCGGCCACCACCGCGACAAACGTCAGGGCGCTGAGGAGAAGTCCGGGGATGAGGTACTTCCCGTTGCGCAGGAAGTAAATCTTCTCCATGCGCGTGGCCAGCGACTTCTTCAGCGACTTGATGGCGGCGCTCACGCGGGCATGGCTGGCCGCTTCGAGGCGCAAGGTGTCGCTAGTCTCAAACAAGCGGTTGGCGACCATCTGTTCCTCGGGGGCAAGGTCCGCCTTGCCGCCGGTGCGGTGCAGGACGTAAGTGGCGCCGCCGAGGTTTTTCTCTTCGGAGATCTCGATGTAGTTCTTGGCGGCGAGGGAGACGATGAGGGAGGCGAAGGCCTTGTCGTCGTAGCCCATCTTCTGCAAGTAGCGGAGAGCTGCGGGCGAGAGGCCGTCCGGCGACTCGTAGACCGGCATGATGGCGCCCGGGAGAGGATCGCGGCCGACCGCCCACCAGGCGCCGAATTCGTAGAGCACGACCAGCAGGAAACCGGCGAGCGCAACGAACCCGGCGCGGTTGTCCTCCAGCACCCACTCCATCCGCTCGCGCTCGGTGGGCTCGGTGACGTAGCCCTTGGGCCATGTGAGCACGACGGTCAGGCCCTCGCCGGGGCCGAGCGGACGCGTGGTGGTGAAGGCCGCTTCGCGGTCCGGGCCGAACTCGGCCGAGAAGTCGTGTTCCTGCGCGCCCTCCGGCCCGGTATAACCCTCGAGGTGGACCTCGCTGCGCGGGACGTCGTCGGGAAGCACGACGGTCGCGGCGGCGCGGTCGATGGGGAACTCCCAGGCGTTGCCCGTGACGTTCCAGTAGAGCTCGTCGTGGTTTTCGAAGAAGCCGATCTCGCGGCGGACGCGGTAGTCGAGGATGTATTCGTGGATCTTGTAGGAGACAAAGGTGGCCGGGTTGCCGAGATAAATGCGCACTCCGCTGGAGGTGTCATGGAGGCGGGCGGGCTCCGGGGCGCCGTCGCGGGTGGCGCCGAGGAACTCGAAGCGCACGCGGTAGCGGTTGCCCCAGCGGTCGCGGTAGGCGGTGGGGAAGTCGCGGTAGATGCCGTGGATGATGCGTTGCCCCTGGGCGCGGACAAGGATCGTTTCGCGCACCTGCAGGGAAGCATCGCGATGCACCAGGATCAGGCTGTGATATTGCAGGATGCGCTCGCCGGCTTCGCTGTCGCCGGGTTCCTGGGCACGCGCCGGGACGGCGAGGCAGGCGAGGACCATGACAGCGATGAGGAAACGGGCGCGGGGGCTCACGAGGGCGCATTGTAGGACGAAACGCTGCGCGCGACGAGAAGAAGATTTCGCGGGAAGGGATGGTGCCCAGGGCGGGAATTGAACCCGCACGCCCCTTTCGGGGCCCGGGATTTTAAGTCCCGTGCGTCTGCCAGTTTCGCCACCCGGGCACGCTGGGACAATCCTACTATCCAAAGATCAAAGTTTCACCACGGAGCGGGGAGCAAAGCGCACCACGAAGGACACGAAGGGCTCACGAAGGAGCCCTTCTACCGGAGTTCGACGCGCTTACGGCAGGAACTTGTCCAGGCCGGGGATGGTCTTCATCAGGTCGTTGTAGATGACCATGGCGGCGAAGATGACGAGAAAGAGGAAGGCGGCCTGGTAGATGCGCTCCTTGAGGCGCAGGCTGATGTCGCGGCGCAAGCCTCCCTCGATCAGCAGCAGGAGGATGACGCCGCCGTCGAGGATGGGGATAGGGAGGAGGTTGAAGATGCCGAGGTTGAGGCTGATGGCGACCATCAGGGTAAGCAGCGGGATCCAGCCCTGCTCCATGGCCGCCTGGCCGGACTCACGGGCGATGCTGATGGGCCCCTCGAGCTGCTTGAGCGAAACCTGGCGGGTGACCAGGCGCTTGAGGACGTCAACGATGAGGTAAGAGAACCTGGCGTTCTGATTCAGCGACTCGCGGAAGGCGGCGGGCAGGGAAAGCTCCTCCGAGCGGACGACCTCGGCGGCGAGGAAGCCGAGGCGGGCGCGCGACTCGCCTTTGACGATCTTTGGGGTGACGTTGGCGGTCTTCGCCACGCCGTCATGGGTGTAGCTCAGCTCGATCGGCTTTTCTCCGTTGGCCTTGAGGTCGGCCATCAGGGCTTCGATGGAGCCGATGCGCTGCCCGTTGAGGCCGGTGATGATGTCGCCCGGCTGCACCGGAGTTTGCGCCAGAGGCATGCCGGCCTCGATGCTGCCGACGAGGATGGGGCGGTCGGGCGCCCAGCCCGCTTCGCCGATGTCGTTGCGCGTGGTGCCCTTGGGGGTCAAAGAAAGGGTGAGAAGCTTGCCGTCGCGCTGGACGGCGAGACCGACGGGTCGGTTGGGAGAGATGCCGGTCTGGATCTGGACGTCGGCCCACGTGGGGTTGCGGTCGTTGCCGATGCGCACGATCAGGTCGCCGGGCTGGATGCCGGCGGCCGCTGCCGGGGAGTCGGGCCCCACGTAGCCGACGCGCGCCGGCTGCGACCAGTACACCGGCTGCTCGAAGTGCACCATATACACGCCGGTGAGCACCACGATGGCGAACAGGATGTTCATCGCCGGGCCGGCCAGCGCGATCACGAATCGCTGCCAGCGGGGGCGGGAGAGGAACTCGCGCGGGTCGCCGGTGCGCTCCTCCATGGGGTTCTCGCCCGCCATCTTGACGAAGCCGCCCAGCGGAATGGCGCCGACGCAGTAATCGGTATCGCCGCGGCGGATGCCGAACAGGCGCGGGGGAAAGCCGAGGGAGAAGCGCTCCACGCGCACCCCGAAGTACTTGGCCGCGAGGAAGTGCCCCAGCTCATGGATGAAGACCATGACGCCGAGCACGACGATGACCGCCCAGATACTGGTGAGAAACAGATGCATGCCGAAATCTTCCTCTATCGGGCCACCGCGCTGCGCTTCGCGGCCGCGCCGGACCGGGGCTTAGGTTGCACCATCTCGCCTGCCATCCGCCGGGCCTCGGCGTCGCACGCCAGGACCTCTTTTATAGATTCAGGATGCCGGGCGGGCGTTTCACGGAGTACCTGTCTAATTGTAGAGGCAATCTGGGTGAAGCGGATGCTGCCGCCGAGAAAAGCGGCGACGGCGACCTCGTCGGCGGCGTTGAGCGCGACGCTCTTGGCGCCACCCGCCTCCGCGGCTTCGTAGGCGAGAGCGAGGCAGGGGAACTTGTCGAGATCCGGCGGACAGAAGTCGAGGCGCTTCATCTCCAGCACGGGAAAGCGCAGCTCGCTGGGGATGCGGTCGGGCCAGGTGAGAGCGTAGAGGATGGGGAGGCGCATGTCGGTGACCGAGAGCTGCGCCAGCAGGCTGCCGTCGGCAAACTCCACCAGGGAGTGAATGGTGGACTGAGGGTGAACGATGACCTTGACGCGGGCTGGCGGCAGGTCGAAGAGACGGCAGGCCTCGATCACTTCGAAGCCTTTGTTCATGAGCGTCGCGGAGTCGATGGTGATGCGCCGCCCCATCTTCCAGGTGGGATGGTTGAGCGCCTGCTCCACGGTGATCCTGGCGAACTGCCGCTTGGGGGTGTGAAGGAACGGCCCTCCGGAGGCGGTCAGCCACACCGCTTCGACTTCCTCGAGGCGGCCGCCGCGCATGCACTGGTGCACGGCGTTGTGCTCGCTGTCGATGGGCAGGAGCGGCTTGTTGTGGCGGCGCGCTTCGGCGGTGATGAGCTCGCCCGCCGCTACCAGCGATTCCTTGTTGGCCAGCCCCACCGATTTTCCCGCCTTCACCGCCTCATAGGTGGCTTCCAGGCCGGCGACTCCGACGATGGCGCTGACTACGAAATCCACGTCCGGATGGGTGGCGACGCGCACCGTGCCGGCGGTGCTGAAAACCACTTCGATGTCCCGGATGCCGGCGGCGGCGAGACGCTTGCGCAGCGTCTCCGCATCCTGTTCGCGGGCGACGGAAAGCACGCGCGGGCGCCAGCGCTGCGCCTGCTGCAAGGCGGCGTCGAGGTTCGACCCGGCGGCCAGCGTCGCCACCTGGAAGCGGTCGGGATAGGACTCGACGATGGAAAGGGTGCTGCGGCCGATGGAACCGGTCGAGCCCAGGATGGCGATGCGCTTCATCGGATATGGAACAAGATCAGCAGATCGCGGATTTCCGGATAGTACCACATCGCCGGGGCGGCGAAGAGGAGGGCGTCAATGCGGTCGAGCATGCCGCCGTGCCCGGGAAGGAGAGAGCCGGAATCCTTGACGCCGGCGCCACGCTTGATCATGGATTCCACCAGGTCGCCGGCCTGGGCGGCGACGTTGACGACGATGGCGAGCACGATCCAGTTGGCGAGGGTGGTGTCGTCGCCCCATCCGTAGCGCGGCAGCAGCTGCCAGGCGAGCACGCCCACCGCCGCCGCTCCCAGCACCGAGGCCACCGCGCCTTCCCAGGTCTTGCCGGGACTGATGCGCGGCGCCATCTTGTGCCGTCCGAACGCGCGCCCGGCGTAGTAGGCGGCGGTGTCGCCGATCCAGACGAACAGCAGGAGGATGAGCACCGTCATGCGCCCGCGCATGTCGAACTTGGCGCGCAATACCGTCTCCACGATGAGCAGGAGCGGGAAGGCGACGTAGAGCACACCCGTCATGGAGAGCGCCGCCGAGGGAAACGCGGCGCGTAGATCGGAGCGGCGCATGGCGAGAGCGAAAACGGCCAGCGTGCCGATCGCCAACACCGGCAGGAAGAATATGAGTGCAGAGCGGGGGATGAGGCCTGGGCGTTGGATGCCGACGATCACAGCTATCAGAAAGACAAACCCAATCACGATGTACGTGGCATTGAAAAAAGGCTCCATGCCGTAGCTTTTGAGCAGGCCGAGGTATTCACGCGCGGCAAGTAGGGCGATGGCGGCGACGAAGAGGGCAAAGACCGGGACCGGCGCCAGGAAGATGATCGCCAGCACCACGGGGATGAGGACGGCGGCGGTGAGCACGCGTTTCATGCGAGCAGCATTGTCGCCGGGAGGGGGCAATGGAGGGAAGCGGGAAATGCAGCGCGCTGGTAACGAGACGGGGACGGGCCCAACGAAACCGTCAAGGAGATGTCATTCTCCCGCCGAGCGAAGTGAGGCAGGAGAATCTCGGTCCTCTGAAATCCGCGGCGCTCGTTTCGCTCGCGCCAGGGATGACAACCCGTAACTTGAGGGGAGGAGCGCGGAATTCCAGTCGTGCCTAGGGCGCAACCGCGGACGAGGTCTCCACCAGGCCGCCGTAACGGCGCTCGCGCTTCTGGTACTCGGCGATGGCCTCCAGCAGGTGCCGGCCGTCGAAGTCGGGCCAGAGCGTAGGGGTGACGAAAATCTCCGCGTAGGCCGACTGCCAGAGGAGGAAGTTGCTCAGCCGCATCTCACCGGAGGTGCGGATCAGCAGGTCGGGATCGGGCAGGTTGCGGGTGTAAAGATGCTGCGCGATGACTTCCTCGTCGATGTTGAGGTGCTCGATGCCGCCGTTATTGCGCGCCGTTTCGACGATGGAGCGGAAGGCGTCCACCAGCTCGAGGCGCGAGCCGTAGTTCAGCGCCAGCGTGAGGCGCAGGCCGGAGTTGCTGGCGGTGGTCTGGCGCGCCCAGTGCATGCGCTCCTGCACGTCGGCGGGAAGCTCATGGATGCGGCCGATGTAGTCGAGGCGGACGTTGTTCTTCATCATGAGGGGGACTTCGCGCTTCAGGTACTGGCGCAGAAGGTGCATGAGGAAAGTGACCTCGGCGCGGGGGCGGCGCTTCCAGTTCTCGGCGGAGAAGGCGTAGAGGGTGAGCCAGGAGATACCGATGCGGGAGGCGGTCTCCACCGTCGAACGCACGGCGGCCACTCCGGCGCGGTGGCCGGCGATGCGCGGCATGTGGCGGCGGCGCGCCCAGCGCCCGTTGCCGTCCATGATGATCGCGATATGCGTCGGGAGCCGCTTCGGATCCAGTTCGCCGAAAATTTCGGCTTCTTTGCGGCCCAACCCGGCGGGAACCGGCTTGTGCAAGTTCGACCTCACCCGAAGGATACGAATAGCATACGCTTAACGTTCTGGCAATTTGGAGAGAGGACACCGGGAGCGGGAAAAAGGCCGGGGCGCGAGGCCCCGGCCGAGCGAGCTACCCGGATGAAACTCAGGCGGAACGGCGCGGCCGCGTGGTCAGGTCGCGGACCTGCGCGAGCACGCTGGAAAGCTGCATGCCGTTCAGCTTGGAAAGATAGGGAAGCATTTGCGAGATAAACTCGTCGCCGACGAGTTCGCGGATTTCGTCCTCGCGGGTGCGGTGTCCGCCGTTGAGCAGGTCGGGCACGGTCACTTCGAGGGCGCGGGCCAGCCGCTCCAGGGATGAAAGGGTGGGAGTGGCCTTCTCGTTCTCGATCTTGGAGACATAGGTGCGCGGCACTTGCATGCGCAGCGCGAGCTGGCGCTGGCTGAGGCCGGAGCGCTGGCGCAGGGTGCGAATGGCGCCCGCGATGCACAGATGAGAGTGACCGTTGCCGTTTTCCGCCACCGGCGGCTGGGCGACCGGCGCGGGCTCCGGTTCCTCGGCGTCGAGCGAGGTGTGGCACCGGCGGCAAAGATTATTGTTGGTACGGAACTGAACGAGGTGGCATAAATCGCATCTCACCACTTCCCGTGAATCTACGGGCGCGAGGGTCGTTGCCATTCCGAGTTGTGGGAGATACCAGAGCGGACTGCGGGGCCCGAACAGCTCGTAGGGTAATTTGCGGTAGATGGACGGAAGTGTCAAGAGTTATTTGGCGTGAAACCCGGTGAGAAGTCAAAGATCCGGTAACAAAAAGGGGAGAAAACAGGGAGAAAAGCATGTTCGACAAGGATGCGGCGTGGCAGTTACTTTGTGAGTACACCCCCTCGGAAAATCTGCGCAAACATGCTAAGGCCGTGGCCGCCTGCCTGCGCGCCTACGCGCGCAAGTTCGGCGAGGACGAGGCGAAGTGGGAGATCACTGGCCTGCTGCACGACTTCGACTACGAGAAATATCCCACCCCCGCGGAGCACCCCTACGTCGGCAACAAGATCCTGGAGGAGCGGGGCTGGCCGGAGGAGATCCGGCGCGCCATTATGTCGCACGCCGACTACACCGGCGTGACGCGCGAGACGCGCCTGGAGAAGACGCTCTTCGCCTGCGACGAGTTGGCGGGTTTCCTGACCGCGGTGGCGCTGGTGAAGCCGGGCAAGTCGCTCGCCGAGGTGGAAGCGAAGTCGGTGCGCAAGAAGATGAAGGACAAGGCGTTCGCGCGCACCGTCTCGCGCGACGACATCGTGAAGGGCGCGGCGGAACTGGGCGTCGATCTGGAGGAGCACATCGCTTTCTGCATCGAAGCCATGAAGACGATCGCCGGCGAGCTGGGGCTGGCGGGAACTTCACCCGCCTCGGATCAACACGGATGAACACGGGTCGGAGCAGGGCCGCAGGCCGAAACGGAAGTCAGGTTCCTGAATCACTGGCGCACATTCGGACATCGGTAGGGTAGAATAGTTTCACTCCCGTTCATGCCGCTCCTTTGCTCCGAAGCGGCGCAACTTTGGCTCTAACCCTGTAAAGAAGAACGCATGCTATTGCTGCTCATTGTCGCGCTCATTGTCGCCTTTGTTTTCATGCAATCGTCCACCTTCGCCACCACCATCTACCTGCACCGCGCGATGGCGCACAAGGGGCTGCGTCTGAACGCCGCGCTGGCGCTCGGGGCGCGCATCGAGCTGTGGCTGTTCACCGGCATCGTGGTGCGCGAATGGGTGGCGGTGCACCGCAAGCACCACCACTTCACCGACGAGGAGGGCGACCCGCACAGCCCCTACCTGAAAGGCCTGTGGAACGTGCTGCTGTGGAACGCCATTTACTACGCGCGCGAGGCCAACAAGCCGGAGGTGCTGGAGAAGTACACGCGCGACATCCCGCGGCGGCGGATCGACTTCCTGCTCGACCGCGGCTGGCTGGGACTGGCGCTGGGAATGGCGATCTTTGCCGGCGGTTTCAGCCTCCTGGGACACGGCTGGGTGGCGCCGGTGGTGGGCGTGATCACGTTCGTGGTGCAGGGCCTGGCGTACATCGGCATGAACGCCGTGATCAACGGCGCCTGCCACGCCATCGGCTACAAGAACTTCGAGAACACGGCGACGAACCTGCGCCTGGTGGCGTGGTTCTCGGCGGGCGAAGGGCTGCACAACAACCACCACCAGTACCCGGCCTCGTCGAAGATGAGCATGGCGCGGCTGCGGCGCATGGAGTTCGATCCGGCGTGGCCGGTGATCTGGACGCTGGCCAAACTGCGGCTCGCCCAGCCGCTAGCGTTGCCCAGCGAAGCGTAAGAAAGACCCTTACCGCGGATTCACGCGGATGAACGCGGATTAAAGAAAATTTATAGAGAAAGACAGGAATGCTGGCTTACCAGCGTCCCTGTCTTTTCGTGGGAAGTCTTTGCTCTTGATCCGCGTGTATCCGCGTTGATCCGCGGCAGGCTTTTACTCCAGCGCTGACGCAATCCCGCCCGCGCGAATCAGGTCGGCGAGGCGGGCGAAGTCGGGGGCCAGTATGCGGTCGTGGTCCACCGCCGGGCAGACTCCGCGCACCGCGGCGTGCGCCTTTTGCAGCGCCGGGCTGGTCTTGAGCGGAGCGCGGAAATCGAGCGCCTGCGCCGCCGCCATGGCTTCGATGGCGAGCACGTGGGTGGCGTTCTGCACCACGCGCTTTAGCTTGTTGGCCGCGGTCATCCCCATGGAGACGTAATCTTCCTTATTGCCCGAAGTGGTGATGGAATCCACCGAAGCTGGATGCGCCAGCACCTTGTTCTCGCTCGCAAGGGCGGCGGCGGTGACCTGGGCCATCATGAAGCCGGAATTAAGACCGGCGCCGGCGGCGAGGAAGGGCGGCAGGCCTTCGTTGAGCGCCGGGTTGACGAGGCGCTCGATGCGGCGCTCGCTGATGCCGGCCAGCGAGGAGAGCGCGATGGCGAGGAAGTCGAGCGCGAAGGCCAGGGGCTCGCCGTGGAAGTTGCCGCCGGAGAGGATGTCACCCTCGACGAGGCCTCCGGCTTTCGCGCCGGGCTGGCGCCGGGGCACGAAGACGAGCGGGTTGTCGACGGCGGAGTTCAGCTCGATTTCGAAGACCTGGCGGGCGCAAGCGAGGGCATCGCGCACGGCGCCATGCACCTGCGGCATGCAGCGCAGCGAGTAGGCGTCCTGCACGCGGCTGCACCCGCGATGCGACTGGCGGATCCCGCTCCCGGCAAGCAGGCGGCGGAGGTTGGCGGCCGTCTTCATCTGCCCGGGATGGGGGCGCGCCTGGTGAATGCGCTCGTCGAAGGCGGCGTCGGTGCCGAGCAGCGCGTCGAGAGAGAGCGCGCCGATCACGTCGGCGGAGTCGGTCAAGGTTTCGGCGGCGAGCAGAGCGAGGGTTCCAACGGCGATCATGGCCTGCGTGCCGTTGATGAGCGAGATAGCTTCCTTGGCTTCGAGCACCAAGGGAGCGATGCCGGCGGCTTGCATGGCATCTCCGCCGGCCATCCGCTTGTCCTGATAGACAGCCTCGCCTTCGCCGATCAGCACCAGCGCGAGGTGCGCCAGCGGGGCGAGGTCGCCGCTTGCGCCCACTGATCCCTGCGACGGCACCACCGGGTAGACGCCGCGCACCAGCATCTCGCAGAGTGTGTCGATGATCACCGGGCGCACGCCGGAGCAGCCCTTGGCGAGGGAGTTGGCGCGGCTCAGCATCATGACGCGCACTTCCGCTTCGCTCAGCGGCTCTCCTACCCCAACGGCGTGGGAGCGCAGCAGGTTCACTTGCAGCTCGCGGTTTTGCTCCGGTGAGATGTGGACGTCGCTCAGCTTGCCCACGCCGGTGGTGACGGCGTAGGCGACCTTGTCCTGGGCGACGATCTGGTCCACCAGGGCGCGCGCGCGCTCCACTTCCGCGCGGGCATCGGGAGCGAGCAGGACAGGGCGGCGCTCGTAAACCACCTCGCGCAGCGCCTCGAGCGTCAGATCATGGCCGCTGATATGAAGAGCTTGCATAAGGAAGTTTCCAGTTTCTCATTTCTAGTTTCTAGCTGCCGGCACAGACAGCGGCGACAGCGTTCGAGCCTACCGCTTGTACGCGCAAACTGGAACTAGAAACTAGCAACTGGAAACTGGAAACTTTCCTACTCCCGCCCCATGGCGCGATAAAAGAGGCGCAGGTACTTGTCCGGCAGGGGGCGCTTCTTCATGGTGCTGTCGGTGACGATGTGGGTGGTCTCGCCTTCGGCCAGCAGGGTGCTGTCGGCCTCGCGCACCACTTCGTAGCCGAAGTGAATCAGCGAGTCGCGGATGTTCTTGAAGACGGTGCGGACCAGGATCTCCTCGTCGTAGCGCGCCGGGGCCTTGTAGCGGCAGCGCAGGTCCACGACCGGCAGGTGGCAGTCGTCGGCGATCTCCATCTGCTGGTAGGTGACGCCCAGCGAGCGCAGCAGCTCCACGCGCCCGACTTCGAACCAGATGACGAAGTTGGAGTGATAGACGACGCCCATCTGGTCGGTTTCGGCGTAGCGCACGCGCAGGCGCGCCTCGGCGACGGCGGGCGGACGCTGGGAAGCGCTCACTTGCCGCTCCACTTCGGGCGGCGCTTCTCCAGGAAGGCGGTGATGCCTTCGCGGAAGTCGTCGGTGGCGCGGATGTGCGCGTTTTCGATGACCGCCTCGCGGATGTGCTCGTTGAGGTCGTCTTCGGCGAAGCCGCCCAGCAGTTGCTTGGTGGCCTTGAGGGAAGAAGGAGAACTTTCCATGAGCTGACCGGCCAGCTCGCGGCACCACTCCTGCAACTCGCGCGCCGGGACCACGTCGGTGACGAGCCCGAACTGCTGCGCCTCGCGCGCGCTGATGATGCGCCCCGTGAGCAGCAGGTCGCGGGCGCGCTTCTCGCCCACCTGGCGGATGAGGAAGGTGGAGACGATCGCCGGCATGAAACCGATCTTGACCTCGGTGTAGCCGAACTTCGCCTCGTCGCTGGCGATGGTGAAGTCGCACATGGTTGCGATGCCGCAACCGCCGGCGATGGCCGGGCCGTTGACCGCCGCGATCGTCGGCTTGGGGAAGTCGTAGATCGTGCGGAAGAGGTCGGCCATGGTCTGGGAGTCCTTGAGGTTCTCCTCGTGGGAGCGGCTGGTGATGCGGCGAAGGTCCTCGAGGTCCATGCCGGAGCAGAACGCCAAGCCGGCGCCGGTGAGAATGACAACGTGGCATGCGGCGGAGCGCTCCGCCACGTTGAGTGCCGCCAGCAGGTCGTCAATCAGCTCGTAGCTGATGGCATTGCGCTTGTCGGGGCGGTTGAGGGTGATGGTGGCGACGCCCTTCGTTTCTTCGTACAGCACCGTCTTCCACTGGTCCATTTACTGGCGTACCTCCGCGCTGTGGGTGGCCGCGATCTCGGCGCCGAATTTGAGGACCTCGTCGAGAGACTTCCGGACCGGCGCTTCCACGCCGCGGCGGGCGAGCGCCTCCAGCACAGCTTCCGTGGGG
>Ga0315268_10005592_pt1 | contig 13469 bp, 15 predicted proteins | sample C1_top_MG_FD_204535 | JGI IMG/M metagenome (GOLD analysis project Ga0315268, IMG submission 204535) | Sediment microbial communities from Yellowstone Lake, YNP, Wyoming, USA - C1_top | ecosystem: Environmental > Aquatic > Freshwater > Lake > Sediment | place: USA: Wyoming | collected 2017-08-01 | reverse complement strand
AAACCTAGAGAAGTTAACTGGTCAAGAAGAAAAACGGGAATGCCCAGATACACCCGAAGAGGAAGCTTTCCTTCCGAAAGAAGCTTCTGTAAAGCTTTGGCCTCATTTGAAGAGCGCAACATCCAATGAACGCAAGTAAGCCCTGCTTCGACTGCCCTGTTGCATGCCAATAGACAAGCTTCTTCGATCTCTTTCTTGCCGGGTTTCGGAACAACCTTCCAGACAAGCTCAAGCGCATTTTCCCTCAAAACGCCGGTTGGGTCACCTGAAGCTTCATCCAAATCAACCGATCCATAATCGATTTTGGATTTATCTGTTAATCCTGCTAGTTGCATTGACTTGCTGTTGGCTACTGCTACGTGTCCGCAGACGCGAAGCAGAAAAACAGGTCTGTCTTGCACAACCTTGTCTAGATCCCAGCGGGTTGGATAACGATGTTCTGAAAATCGTTCCTCATCCCATCTTCCGCCCAGAATCCAGTTTTTCGCAACGTTTTCTTGAACGTAAGCTTTCAGCTTTAGCTGCATTTCTCTGATGGAGCCAATATTTCTCAAATCCAAAGTTTCCAAGAATTGTCCGAAACCAGTCATGTGCACATGGCAGTCCACAAAGCCTGGAACGACCGTCTTGTTTCTAGCGTTTACAACTCTTGTCTTTTTGCCTATGCATTTGCGAATCTCAGTGTTGGAGCCTACTGCGATTATTCTTCCATCGCAGATCGCTATTGCTTCAGCCCTCGGCTGTTTGGAATCTAGTGTTATGGCGTTTGCGTTTAAAATGGTAATGTTGGCTTCTGACATGCCTGTTAGTTATGCGTTGAGAAAGGATAAAAAGCTTGAAGACCTAGGCGTTTACACCCAGTTTTGTCCTGCTTTTCTCTGGAGCATTATGCGTTTTTCGTAGTTGCGCCTGTTCCTGAACCTTGGACCTGGCTTAGTCTTCTCAGTGGCCTGTATTTTAGGCGTTTGTGATCTGACCTTTCCAGCTTTTGAAAGCGAACCGTGAGTGGGCATTAACTTCACCTGTCTTGCATGTAGAAGTTTATAGTAACTCTTAAACATTTCCGCATGTATTTCGGTTGTGGGCGGGGGTCGCCGAGCATGGCCAAAGGCGTAGGCTTCAGGAGCCTATCCTGTAGAGGTTCGTGGGTTCAAATCCCACCCCCCGCATCTGAAATTCAGGCTTGCTTTAAACTTGTTTAGGCAAAATAAACCCAATTTATGGCGTTTTCAGCGGAAGTGTGCAGGGTTCCAAATTGAACATGTATGTACCGGCAAAAATGCTGCGCGTATAGTCTCTGGATAGCTTCAAACTCTCGCTTCAAACATTTTCCGAATACTATCAAGCGAGTAAGAAATAGTTGATTTGCGATCGAAATGACTATGTTTTACTCGCATTTTCACTACGCAGGCGAGAGCTCGAGGTTTTTCAGACCTTCATTTCAACCTTGACTTCGTAATGTTGCGAACGCGCATCAAATCGTGAAAGCAGTGCTCTTGCCTTCGGAGGGACAACAGCAACTTCATAGTCCTCCCCTGCAAAAGCTCGAACTGCTTCTATTGAGTCGAACCACATGACCGTAACGAACTCTACCTCCTTGCCGAGATTCCGACGAAAGAGATGAATCCCTCTGTAACCTGCAATTTCACGGCTCTTTATACCAGTGAAGATTTCGCTCTTGAGGAGTGCCTCATAAGCGTCGGCATATGCAGGCGTCGTCCAACCATGCCAAACTCGGCTAATCATGTTCAGAATCTCCTTCTTTCTTGAATATCAGAGCCACTACTTAAGTTCCCCGAAGAGCTCCTGCAAGCACGCTTCACTCTTTGAATTTGTGGGCGAGGCGAGCGTAGAATGTTATCCACTTGTTTGGCTGATTTCTTTTTCCAATTTTCCAAGGAGATTGTTCCGGGGTCCAATCCAAAAAATATCTCTCGTTTTTGTCTGCTTTCGCATCTAGACAGCTCCAAGCTCTTTCAAGCCTGCTGTCTTTTCCGTAACCCATTTTGCTCAGAGCCAATAGGATTTCAAATACGTTAGCTCTCCATATTATAGGAAAAGAGTTCCTCTCCATATCCTTATTGACAAACTCCTTCAGATTAGTGCTCTTGAATATTCCCTCACGAAGCAAGAAATAGTCTATAAGCTTCCTTATTCTATCGTGCTTCCAGTAGTCTGGAAGGTACGAAAAAGCTAACAATACCTTCACGCTTCCTCGAATGCAGCTTTTCACAGGCTTCGTCTTGTATTTTCCTTCGTGCATATGGCAAAGATAGCCACCGTCAGGTCTATCGGTATTAAGCAACAGGTCTATGCTCCTTTTCACTCGTGAATCGTTCTTGTATTCTAACATGGTGAAAGTTCTTATATTCAAACCCAGCAGACACGAGAAATGCCCATAGAAATCGCCGTCTTCTTTTTGAAGATTCAGATATCTCTCTGCCGCCTTGGCTACTTGAGCATTGGTTCTATTCACGCCAAGCTCAGCCAAATATGAAAGGCAATAGTGAGTCGTTCCGAAGTTTCCATACTCAACCCCGTCACCAAGCACTTTGCCTGTCCTCGGATATTTTTGAAGCCAATATCCATCTGGGTGCATTTCACTTAGCAAGCCTTTCACTGGAACAGATTCAGCAATCTCTCTCTTGCATTCTATAGTGTCATGGTCATTCGGAGACTTGCCTAATAACTCCACCAGCGTCCTGTATTTCATTGAAGGATTTTCTGGTTCAAGCAACCACCTTACTACATCTTCAGAAGCCAATATGTCCACTCCCCCGCTATATCTTTCAGAACTAAGGAAATATTACTTTCGAATCAACATCGCACTGACAATTGCTAGGCTCTTTCGAGATTGCTGGTTTCTGGTGTGTTACTAGAAGTTGAGTGACTGCTAATTCACGGTAACTGCGTCTGCCAAGCCCTCAATCGGTCTGCAGAACTCTTATCAATACTTACGTAGAAGAGCATACGAGGATTCGGGCATGAGCGATGAAACAATTGTGAAAGGCAAAGTCAAAGTCGGAGACATGGCTCCCGACTTCGCGCTTCCAGACCAGACGGGGTCCATGAAAAGCCTGAGAGACTTCATCGGAAAAAAGATCATCGTCTTGTATTTCTACCCAAAAGACTTCTCGAGAGGTTGCACAGCTGAAGCATGCGCCTTCAGAGATAGCTACGACGTATTCGTGGATGCAGGTGCCCAAGTGATAGGGATAAGCTCACAATCTGTCGATTCTCACAACAGATTTGCCATACTAAACGAACTTCCATTCATATTGCTGAGCGACGAAGGTGGAAAAGTAAGAGAACTCTACGGGGTACCATCAAGTCTCGGGCTTCTTCCTGGCAGAGTTACCTACATCATTGACAAAAAAGGAGTTGTCAGACACGTGTTTTCATCACAGCTTAACGCTACAAAACATGTGGAAGAAGCCCTCAGAATAGTGAAAGAGATTAGCAAAGAATAACGCATGCCTACGAGCGCCTAGTTGAATCTGATAGCCTAGCTCTATCTTATCTGCCTTGCATTAGGAAAACGTTTCAGAAGCCCTTTAATGAATCTGTCTTCAAAACTCAAAGCTTCCATTATGTCTGTGACTTCCTCAATAACCTCGTCCTTCGTGTACTCAGCCAATTTCCCCGTAACCTCGTCAAGTGCAATTCCACAAGAATAGACGTGGATCCCATCTTCGCCTGGTGAAATTACAACGTGCAGCCCAGACCGTTGAGCCGCTTTCACATACTCGTTCATACTAAACGGAAACAACAACGTCTTCAATATGAGTGGGACTAACGCCCCTTCGCTAGCAAAAATCGTCGTTTTTCCATCGCGAGCGGATTCTTCTTTCCCTATTTTGAGTCTCATTTCTTTTAATACTTCGTTGCAGAAACTAGTGACCTCATCAATGCGTGCGTCTTTTACCAAAACTTCTTTCTCTAAGCAGACAGCAGCGTGAACCATTCAACCTGCACCTGAAGCTATAGTCTATGTTTCTCCTTTTTATTGTTTCTTCGAACGCTGCTTTCTGTTCATGGCATCCTTCTGACTGCATGTCTTCTTCAATAGATTCGTGCCGCACAAACATTACTTAAATTATCCACAAATCTCAATCAAGCTATTTCACGACGAGTTTCCTTATTCCAACTGCAACCATCTTATAATTCGGCGTAAAAGTCTTATCATCAAATTGGGTTGGAAACAGCTTATTCACCAAGACCTCTTCAAAGTGAAAGTGCATGCCAACTCTTCCCTTCGGAATGCTCTCATCAACAAGAGCCTTGCAGGTGATGCTGCCTACGCTGCTCGTGACTTCCACGATGTCTCTGCTTGACACACCCAACGCTTCAGCATCCATTGCGCTCACATAGCAGAACGGTCCCTCTTTAAAACCCATAAGAGTATGAGACTTGTTAGTCATCTCGCCAGTCAAAAAGTGATGTTGCGAACGAAATGACGTCAAGATAAGAGGATATTTATCGCTGCGAATATCTTCGACTCCTTCGAAATGCTCAGGCATGAACCTTCGAAAAAGCATGCACTTTTCAGGCCAGGCATCAGCCCCCTGATAGACACCTGCAACATCTATTTGGTGATAAGCGGGGACAACATTCACAATCTCCTTTGTAACCGCCATTGGGTCGTCATAGGGAAAATACTCAGTCACGCCGAAATATCTTGAAAGCTCTTTGAAGATTTGCCACTCAGGCTTGCAATCGCCACATGATTCCACAACCTTTCTGACGGGTCGAATTCTGCGCTCACCGTTTGTGATTGTCCCTTCTCTCTCGAAAAGCAACGGAGTAGGAAGCACTACGTCAGCGAATTTCGTTGTCAAATTGAAATAGTGATCAAGAACAACAACAAACATGTTTTGCAGGTTTCTGTGCACGACGTTCAAGTTAGGCAAAGACTGTGCAGCGTTCAAGCCTGAAATGAGTGCTGCCTTTGGAGGCGAAATCAAGAATACTTCAACAATGCTCTTGCCTTTGCCCATTGGCAAGTCTATCTTCCATTTCTCTTCAAGAATAGGCGCCGTGGCAAGAGGTCCCGTGGGCAATCTGTCAGGTAAGCAGCCCATGTCGCCCACTCCTTGAACGTTGATTTCGCCTCTCAGCGAAAGCAACTGAGCATTTTTGAGAATCATCAGGCTGAGCAATGCATGAACGTTCTCTGACCCTGTAATGTGCTGGGTTAAACCCATGCCGTGAATTATGCCTAACGATTTGGCGTTTGCGATGTGTTCGATTAGTTGGGTGAGGGTTTCTAGATCCACGCGGCATGCGTTTCGGACAAAATCGATCGAGTAAAGCTCCACAACTTGGCAGAGCCTCTCAAATCCTTCAACTCTCTCAGCCTGTTTGTCATACGCTCCTTGATGGATTAGTGCGTTCATTATTCCATTCAGAAGAATCAACTCAGTCCCAGGATAGATCACAAGCGAAACATCAGAAAACTTGGAGGTCAAACTGTGCAGAGCTTGACTTGAAACAACTTTCAAATCTTTGCGCCTTGCCTGCAATATGCGATTATAGAGAACAGGATAGTTTGAGGCTGGATTCGAACCTATTATGAAGAGGCAATCAAGCCCATACACATCATCCATCGTGGAAAAAGCGGCTCGGCTGCCAAAACAGTGCTCAAGTCCCTCAACCGTTGTGACATGGCACAGTCTCGCGCAGCATGCGTCAATGTTGTTTGTCCTGTACGCGATTCTGGCAAACTTTTGAGTGACATAGCAGTCTTCGTTGGTTATCTTTCCAGAAGCGTTCACGAAAACTTCACTGGGCGCCAAATCTTTCGTGCGCTCATAGATGAAACGATATGCTTCATCCCAAGAAACCTCTTTGAACTGCTCATCCTTTGAAGTTCTTATAAGCGGCTTCAATATTCTTCCTTCGTTGTTTTTGACTGATTCATGAATGGTCAACCCCTTGACGCAAGCTATTCCCTCACTCGGACCGTCTGTTTTGTCGGGAAGCATTTTCACGATTTGGCCATTTTCAACAACGAAAAGTAGCCGGCAACCGCAGCCGCAGTAGGCGCAGGTGGAAGCCATGGTTTTCAAAGTTTCTTCTCCTTTCATGCTAGTATGCTTCTTGCAAATGCTATAATGCTTGCGCATGTGAACAGCGCGCAAGGATTGCATGTTGCCGAAGCCGAAGACATCCTGACAGGCGACCCTTGACCCATGATGCCGCAATTTTATGTTCCGCGATTGCTTGATCGATTTGCCTTTTGCGCTGTTCTTCAGAGTCTTAGTCTACGTTTCCTAGGTTGAACATTCTGCTCAAACTCTTCAGCCAACTGCTCCAGCAGGGTTCTTTGGTTAGCAGTTAGCTTTTCTGGAACCGCTATGTCAACCCGTACCAGAAGGTCGCCCTTGCCGTAGCCTCTCAATCTGGGCATGCCTTTGCCTCTGAGTCTTATGATCTCTCCAGGCTGGGTTCCAGGGTGTATATCTATGCTTGTGTTTCCGTCCAGCGTCGGAACTGAAGCTCGTGTGCCTAATGCTGCTTGGGGGAAACCAATGGAAAGATTGTATAGGAGGTCGTCTTCGTTTCTCTGGAAATACGCGTGAGATGCAATGTGAATCAGAACATAGAGGTCGCCAGGTGTGCCGCCGTTTGGGGGCGTTTCGCCTTCTCCCTGAAGCCTTATTCGGTATCCCTCGTCGATGCCTAATGGTAATTTCACTGTGATCCTGCGTATTTTCTTCGCGAGTCCAGTGCCTTTGCAGTTTCTGCATGGTGAGTCTATGATTTTACCTGAGCCACCGCACATGTTACACGGTCTGACTTGCACAAATGTGCCAAACCCACTTCTTCGCACATCTTGAATTCTTCCACTACCGCCACATTTAGGACAGTCTCGCGGCAGAGTGCCAGGGGCAGCTCCTGTGCCAGTGCAGATCTCACATTTTTCGGTTCTAGGGATTTCGATCTCTTTTTCAGCGCCTCTTGCGGCATCTTCCAGCGTGATCTCAAGCTCATAAACAAGGTCGTGACCTACGTTAACTCTTTCTTCGAAGTCGCGGTCTCCGAAAAAGACGCTGAACAAATCTCTGAAACCAAACCCAAAACCTAAGTCCCGTAGTATGGACTCGAAATCTGCGCCTCTGAAGATATCCTCTGTCGTGTAGCGTTGGTCAAAGCCAGCGTGACCTAGCATGTCGTACTGGCTTCGCTTCTCATCATCTGACAATACCGCGTAGGCTTCCGATATTTCTTTGAATTTTTCCTCAGCGTCGGGCGCCTTATTTCTGTCTGGATGATATTGGAGGGCCAGTTTTCTGTAAGCATCCTTAATCTCATCCTTTGAGGCCTCTTTGGAGACGCCGAGAACCTCATAGTAGTCCCTTTTACTGGCCATTTCTGTTACCGTCGAATCCGCAATGCAGTCACTTGTTCAAAACTGTTTCGGATTTGTCATTTCACCTTGTAGTCTTCGGAATCAACTACTCTGTCTCCGCTAGGCGGTGGTGGGGTTTCTCCGCTCGGAGCTTGTCCCTTCTGTTTTGCATAGTCAGCTGCGGCTTGCTGATAAACTGCCGACCCAACTTCCTGCAGTATCTTCGTGAGCTCTTCAGACGCTTTCTTAATCTTGCCTAGATCTGTGCCTGCCAAAGCGTCTTTCAGTGCGGAAACCGCGGCGTCTATTTTGTTCTTTTGATCTTCAGCAAGTTTCTCTGCTAGGTCTTTCTTTGTTTTCTCTGCAGTGTATATTAAGCCGTCAGCGTTGTTTCTGAGTTCAGCCTCTTCACGTTTTTGCTTGTCCTGTTCTGCGAACTGTTCTGCATCTTTCGTCAGACGTTCTTTCTCTTCTTTGGATAGTTTTGTTGAGGCGGTTATCGTTATTCTTGCCTCTTTGCCCGTGCCCAAGTCCTTTGCAGTGACGTTGAGGATTCCGTTTGCGTCAATGTCGAAAGTCACTTCTATCTGTGGCACACCGCGGGGTGCAGGTGGTATGCCTTCAAGGTTGAACATTCCCAGAGACACGTTGTCCGGAGCCATTGGACGCTCGCCTTGCAGCACATGGATCGTGACTGCGGTCTGGAAATCTGCTGCTGTCGTGAAAATCTGGCTTCTTCTCGTCGGGATTGTGGTATTCCTCTCCAGAATCCTCGTGAATATGTGACCAAGGGTTTCCACACCGAGTGAGAGTGGAGTCACATCGAGCAGCAATAGGTCTTTCACTTCTCCAGAAAGCACTGCTGCCTGTATAGCGGCGCCTACTGCAACGCACTCCATCGGATCAACACCTCTTTCCACTTGTTTTCCCATCATCTGCTCCACAAACCTCTGCACATACGGCATTCTAGTCATGCCACCAATGAGAATGATTTTATCAATGTCCTTAGGCGTCAATTTCGCATCTTCAAGAGATTTTATGATGGTTCGTTCAGTTTTCTGAACAATCGGCTGTGCCAAAGCCTCAAGCTTGGTTCTGGTCAAATTAAGGTGAAGATGTTTGGGTCCAGATGCATCAGAGTATATGAATGGCAGATCAATATCTGTGCTCATTAACGTTGACAGTTCTATTTTTGCTTTTTCAGCAGCTTCTTTCAGTCTTCCGATTGCCATTCTGTCGCTTGTGAGGTCGATGCCTGTTTGCCTCTTGAACTCCTCCACAAGATAATCTATGATCGCTCTATCGACGTCTGTTCCGCCGATCTGTGTGTCGCCGCTGGTTGAGAGCACTTGAAAGACTCCTTTGCCAAAATCCATGACTGTCACGTCGTGCGTTCCGCCACCGAAACTGAAAACAAGAATTTTCATCTCCTTCTCTAGCTTGTCAACTCCGTAGGCTAGGCAAGCGGCTGTTGGCTCGTTTATTATTCTCATTACTTCAAAGCCAGCTATTTCGCCTGCATCTTTGGTGGCTTGGCGTTGATTGTCGTTGAAGTGTGCGGGAACTGTGATCACAGCCTTCTTTACTGGAGTAGCTAGGAAGGTTTCGGCGTCTTTTTTTATTTTCTGCAGAATGAAAGCAGAAATCTGCTGCGGCGTGTATTCCTTTCCGCCGATAGTGACCTTGTAGTCCGTGCCCATTTTCCTCTTTATCTCGTAAATCGTTCCTTCTGGGTTGGCAGTTGCCTGTCTCTTTGCAGGTTCTCCAATCAGCAGCTGTCCATCCTTCGTGAAGGCAACAACAGAAGGAAACATTTTTCCAGCCATCGTCGGTCCTTCGGCACTTGGAATCACGGATGCACGTCCACTCTCGAAGATGGCTGCTGCCGAGTTTGTTGTTCCTAAATCTATTCCCAGTATTTTCTCGCCAGGTTTTATTCCGCTCATGTTGACTCATCTCCTGTTTGTGATTCTGATGAAGGTTTCACGCTAATCTTAACGATGCTCGGTCTAATCACTTTTTCTCTCATGACATAACCTCTTCTGACTTCTTCGATCACCGTGCATTCTTCAACATCATCCCTCTCTATCCTAGCAATGGCGTCGTGCTTTGCAGGATCAAAGGGTTTGCCAATGCATTCTATTGGAGATACTCCTTCGCTTTCAAGAAGTTTTCTGAGCTTTTTTAACGTCATCCCCACTCCTTGTATGAGGGTATCTGCTGAATTGCCAGAGTTACCAGACTTGACGGCTAATTCCAACTCATCAACAACTTCCAGCAGCTCTGTTACGAAGCGTTCGTTGCTGTACTTTTTGATTTCCTCAATCTGTCGTTCGCATCTCTTCTTCACGTTTTCGATGTCTGCTTGCGCATATTTGAGACGTGCCAGATACTCTTCTGAACGCTTTTTTTCCTCGACCAAAGCTCGCGCTAGCAATTCGACTTCTTGATCTTCTTTCTGTTGTTTCTGCTCTTTGCCCATCATAGTGTCTCCACGTAAAACGCTGCAGTTTTTTAGGTGCACGAACGAAAATATATACCTCTCCCTTTCAAAAAAGACCCTACCACAGAACGAAGCAAAGCCCTTTCAGACCGCTACAACAAAATGGGTTCAACAATACGAAGATAGTTAGTACATGTCTTGGCGTTGGTCAAAACTGAAATAGCGGGCTTATCATTATATATAAGCTGTCAGAAGGGCGAGAGTTGGATAGGCTCAATGCTTCGATCTTTAAGAAACTGAAAACTCGCCAAAAAAAGACTCTTCTACTTGTCTCTATCACAGTGATTGCTATCAGTGCAATATTGATATTTCTAGGCTTTTCGCTATACAACAAGCATTCTTCGGAGAATAACCTTGTGAACTTTGTTTGCTACTCATCCTCAAGTAACTCGACTACCGCGTTGCCCGTTGAAGTCGATTTGGCTGATGGCATGAACCAAGAAGAAGCAATCAGAGTAGCGCTTGAGGCTTTTCATCAAAGAGTCAACGTTCGTGAAGGATCTGCGGTTCGAGACTTCAACACGATCACAAACTTCGCAGACGGAATTTGGACAGTGAAATTGGAGGTTACAGTTTTCAACGGAGTAATCGGTGCTTCAAAAAACAATTATGAGGGTGGTGTTGTGACCCGCACGCCCGTACAACTGATCTCGCGTGAATCATTTCTTGCAACCATCGATCCTAACTCTCAGACAATGAAATTTGATCGATTACTCATGCCGGGCGACTGAAAAACTAAAAGCAGTCCAAAGTGGTAAAGCAAGAGCTTTGACGAGAGTATAGATACCCTCCATTTAGAGCATAATTACTTCGCGTGGTCTCCATTGTTTACGACAATCTTTTTTTGATTGCATTTATAAGAGAGGTTGCGCACTCCTTTGGGCAGTGACGTTCTGTAGTTCAAAGGCAAAGAAGCACAGAAACGTTACGCGCCAACATCAACAAAAAAGGAGTGATAGAGAATGACGGAAAAATCAGACACAATTCTCATCGGAAAGAAACCCACAATGAGCTACGTGCTAGCGATCATCACAGGACTCTCAACATCAAATGCCAAAGAAATCACGCTCAAAGCCCGAGGAAAATCAATCGTAACAGCAGTTGACGTTGCTGAAGTAACCAGAAATCGGTTCCTGAAAGACCTGAAAGTGCAGACCATCAAGATTGCAACAGAAGAGATGCCTCCAAGAGAAGGTCAAGGCAGGTCGCGGATGGTTTCAACGATAGAGATAATACTGGCAAAAGAGTAAGAACAAAAACAAATCGCGAACCGACAAGTACCTCGCTTTTTCATCAAATCATTTCAATATGACCTTTTCCGAATGCATGTGTGTCCGCGATCAAAGACGAGTGACTGTCGTCAACGCCCAGTATTACGGAAAACGTTGGTTCCTCTAGAAGGTCGAATCTCGACGCGGTACCTATTTTCGATGGCGCTTGATTCTTTCTTGTTTCTGTGCTTTTCTGCGCCATTCTCGCTTTTTCTGCGTTTTTATGAGGGCTCTGCCGTAATGAAATTGAGAACTTTCTTCTCCTCGAAATCGGTTTATGTTCTCATAAAAAGCTTGATAGTCAATTTCCTTCTTCTGAAGCGCAATGATGTTGTCGTTCAGCAGTTTTTTTGTTTCAGCGTTGGTCGTCTTGTCGAAAGTGTTAGAATAGGTAAGGTAAGCGGCATGAAATTGAAAATCAGACTGATCGTCGATCAGTAGTTTCTCAGAAGGAGCTGCTGCCTCATTATGCGTTTCTTCAGTCATGGTTTTCCTAGCTTCTAGATCAGCCTAGAATATGCAGGATGCTCTTTTATAGGTAACGCTTATTGCTGTGATCCATTCTCTGGATGTTCCGAAAGGAATAGTGGATGAAGAATCGACTTCACGAAGCGTTTTCAAAGCATCCCTTAATCGTGAAACGTTACAAGCAACGTTACGTTAAGATGGCAACATCCAAGTACAAGGCTGAATTTCTCAACTTCGCAACTGGCGAGTTAAAAGACCCGTTTTTGGGTTTGGATTGGAAGCAACTGTTAGATTGGGAACATCAGCACCTAAAATACACGAAGCAGCAATTGCCTAAGCCGAGAGCAGAATTGCCCATTGATATTATTAAGCAATCTCAGGGCAGATGCGGTGAATTCGCTCTGCTTTACACAGGCTTGCTGTTAGCAAATGGTTGCCAAACCAGACTGGTCCTCGATTGCTCAGTCCTCAAGGATAAATCCAAGAAAGCTGCAGGCGATCACGTTTGGGTAGAGATTTCGGTGGATGGATTTTGGGTTCATGTGGACCCGACTGAGAAAAGGATCAATGAGCCCTTGATGTACGCGTTGGAATGGAAGAAAGACGTGAACCTTATCTTAGCAGTCACGGGAAGTCAAATAGTGGAAGTTACAAAGACTTATCAGCCGAGGTTCTGAGCGCTGCCTTATACTAGCTGATCTCCTTCATGGTAAAGTCAATAGTTGCGTGTTCTCATTGCAGCAAGTATGACTGACCTGACGACCAGTGTGAGCCCTGCAAGCATCACTATCGTTGCCCAAAAAACAAACCACATAGTCAATGTAGTCGTGTCATTGAGGAACGTTTGGATAAGGTAGGCTGCTCCGAACCAGAAAATGATGTTCGAAGCGTTTTCTGCCATGTTGCGCAGAGGCGAACGGAAAACAACTCTGAGCCCCAACATTGCAATTTCCAAGATAGCCCAGATGAGGCTGAATTGCTGAACAGCAGAATAGACTGCCGCATGGGCATCTGGAGATCTTGGTGCTGGCAGATACAATTCTGTATGTGGAACACGTAGGACGTCGAGGTTGCGGATAAAGGATATGACATTGTTCAGGAGATCTGGCGTCGTGATGAAAATAACTCCAATTACGACAAAGAACAGGCCCGCAGTAAGAGCACCCATTACGCCTTCTCTGCGTCTGCGGGAAAGTCTCCAAGAGCCTTCAGTCATCATCATTCCCCAGACAAGTTACTCTAATGGTGTAAGCATATATAATGTTTTTCGGCATTCGCTATTAGCATGTTTAAATACTTAATATTCAGATACACATGATAAGCAGCTGAAGGTGATATGTGTGGCGAAATGTCCAAAATGCGGCAATGAAATCAGTGAAGAAATGGCATTCTGCCCAAAATGCGGCACATCTCTTAAGGTCGCGCAACCAACGACTGAAGCCAGAACGACAGTCACATACAGGAGAGACGAAAAGTCAGAGAAGAGAGAGAAGGATGAGAAAGAGGAGAAGGGCGAGAAGCACGAGAAACGTGAATACTCGTTCATAGGTCCGTTGATCGGTGGCTTAATACTGGTATGCATAGGATTGGTTGGCTATCTTCAGGTGACTCAAGGCTTCGATCCGAGAACCGTGTGGGCTATCTTTTTCGTAATCATTGGAGTGATAATCATAGGTGGAGCAGTCTACGGAGCGATGCTTGCTGGCAGAAGGCATCCAAGAACCTAAGTAAACCAACCGAAGAACAGTCTAAAAAGCCTATGCTCAAGAAGAGTCAAGGCTCTGTTTCTGCCAATTATGCGAAAGTAGTTGTTCCCAGCAGCCTCTATCAAGTCTCCAATGTCATATCGAGCAAACATACAAGACGAAACTATTAG
>Ga0315268_10005591_pt1 | contig 13470 bp, 14 predicted proteins | sample C1_top_MG_FD_204535 | JGI IMG/M metagenome (GOLD analysis project Ga0315268, IMG submission 204535) | Sediment microbial communities from Yellowstone Lake, YNP, Wyoming, USA - C1_top | ecosystem: Environmental > Aquatic > Freshwater > Lake > Sediment | place: USA: Wyoming | collected 2017-08-01 | reverse complement strand
CGTATTTGTACAATCAATTGGATACGATGCGAAAATACTTAAAATTGACAGAAAACATAACCATGTGAAAGTGAAGATTGGTAGTAAGGATATAGAAGTTCAGATATCGGATATAAGTCATAGTAAGGGGAGATCTCTCGAAACTGGGATAAAGGATCATATAGTACAGAGCGAAGAAGAAACAATTTCGGTTCAATTAAACGTAGTTGGCTTGAGGGTTGATGAGACAATATCAAAGCTTGAGCCGTTTCTAAATCATGCTTCTATGTCAAACCTCAATGAGGTAACCATTATTCACGGAGTAGGAACAGGGACTTTACTTAGAGCTGTCCGCAATTACCTAAAGGAGCATCCCCTTGTGAAGGGATTCAGGAAAGGGGAATTGTCTGAAGGTGGAAACGGTGTTACCATTATAAAGATGAAGTGAGTATGGGTTCACCCCTCTTCAACCCATTTCTTGAGAGTATCCATTTCTTTTTCACTCAATTCCAAGGTTGGCCAGGGTCTCTCCCCTGAGAGTTGTGCCATAACCTTCCACATTTCTGTTCTCACAATTCCATAAGTGTCTGCGAAGCTTTGCAGATTTGCCTCCATCTGCGGCATAATTTCCAGTATGTCTTTTGCTGCTTCATCGACTTTGTTCATCCGTGCATATGCTGTAGCACGGGAGAATTTCGCCATAGCGTAACCAGGCTTTAATTCCAATGCCTTTGAAAAATCCTCAGCAGCCTTTTCAAACTCATTCGTAAGCATATATGACATTCCGCGGAAGAAGTATGCCCTTGCACTTTTGTTATTTGAATTGATGGCTTCATTAAAATCATTGACGGCCTCATTCCCTTCCTTTAACTTCAGGTGGGCAGCGCCGCGGCTTAAGTAGGCTATATAAGGATCTGCGCCGGCTTCAATGGCTTTAGTAAAGGTTTCTATACTTTCTTTATCTTTCCCATCTACTAAAAGCAGTTGAGCTTCTTTGAGTAGCTGATTAGGATCCATAGTCCCCCCTTTATTTAGGCTGAATGATTAAATTTAGCAGAATTATAAAAATTAAACAATGTAAAACCAACTCTTTACAAACCACAAGGAATTGGATATAAAATAACAAAACTCGAAAAGAAGAAATTATTAGATCATGGAGGTTATAGTGAAACGATTGCTTGTAAGAGATATGCTTTCCGGAAAATATATTGGGCAACAGGTTACCGTGTGTGGCTGGGTTAGAACAAAGCGGGAATCAAAAGATGTTGCCTTTCTTGCTATGAGCGATGGTTCTACACAGGAAACTCTACAACTTGTTGTAACAGGTGAAGCACCTGTTTTTCATCACATTCACCTTTGTAATACCGGGGCAGCTATCAAAGCAAAAGGAATACTGAAAGAATCCCTGGGTAAGGGTCAGAAATATGAGGTGGAAGTTTCTGAGATCGAAATCTTTGGCAATGCCGATCCTGAAAAGTATCCTTTGCAGAAGAAAGGACACACTTTAGAGTTTTTAAGAGAGATCAGCCATCTCAGACCAAGGACGAATACTTTTGGAGCAATATTCAGGCTGCGAAACATCCTCGCTACTTCTATCCATGAGTTCTTTCAGGACAGAGGGTTTATCTGGGTGCATACGCCTATTATCACATCCAGTGATTGTGAAGGTGCGGGTGAACTATTTACGGTAACTTCTTTTAATCTTGAGACCCTTCCAAAGAAAGAAGACGGAAGTATTGATTTTTCTCGAGACTTCTTTGGAAAGCGCGCATTTTTAACAGTGAGCGGGCAGCTCGAGGCTGAGTTTCTATCCATGTCTCTCGGCAATGTTTACACCTTCGGTCCGACTTTTAGGGCTGAAAATTCGAATACAACTCGCCATCTCTCAGAGTTCTGGATGGTCGAACCTGAGATGGCCTTTGCTGACCTTAAAGATGATATGAAACTATCTGAGGATTTTCTACGCTTCCTTTTTAGGGAAGTCCTAAAAAGAGGTGAAAAAGAACTCTTTTTCCTTGAGAGTCAGTATAAACGAATCTCTCTTGAAGATCTTAACAAACTATCTGAAACACCCTTTGTTCATATTACTTATTCGGATGCGATAAAAGAATTGAAAAATGCAAAAGAAAATTTCGAGTTCCCTGTTGATTGGGGGTCGGATTTACAGTCTGAACATGAACGGTATCTTACAGATAGAATCATCAAGGGGCCTGTTATTGTGACAGATTATCCGAAAGAGATAAAGGCCTTTTATATGAAGCTAAACCCTGATGAAAAGACAGTAGCAGCTATGGATGTTCTTGTCCCAAAGATAGGTGAAGTCATCGGAGGAAGCCAGCGTGAAGAAAGGATCGATGTGCTGGAGGAGAGAGTAAAACAGATGGGGCTACCTCTGGGAAGTCTTCAGTGGTATCTTGACCTGCGCAGGTTCGGATCAGCACCTCATGCAGGGTTCGGCCTGGGATTCGAAAGATTTGTACAGTATATAACGGGGATGATCAATATCCGTGATGTAATTCCTTGCCCCAGGTCCCCCCAAACCATCGGGTTCTGAAATTAAAATAACATCCCTTGATCTGTTATCTCTTTTCTCTCTACATCCTCAAAGATTTTTATCTTGCCGTATTCGCCGTCAAATCCTGGAGAAATATGCACCTTGCCAGATCGCATCCTTGATATTGCCCCTGATAGCATCGGTGACCCTGCTTTTTCAATACTGGAAAGAGGAGATTCCATAAGTATCTTAAATTCATTACCGAGACTATTCAAGAGTTTAAAATATTCTGTCTCCACTGCCTTGGTATTGGGACCTAATTTTAAGGTTTCAGAAATAATCTCAGGTAGAGGAATAAGAGAATGATACTGTGGTGCAACCTCCGGTTTGAACCCATCTCGTCTGTCAGCAAGTTTTTCAATCCTGTGCATAACTCCAACAGTCACCTTTCTCCCGCAAATAGGGCATAAGTAATTATTTCTTATCGTCTCTTTTGGAGAGAGTCTAACGCCACAGGATCTGTGGCCATCATAATGATACTTTCCCTCCTCCGGAAAGAATTCAATTGTCCCGAGAAAACCATTTTTTGTCTTAATAGCATTTGTAATAAACTCATAGGAGATTTCTTTGGTAATCCCCACCTGCCTCCCTTTCACCCCTCTGTATCCCCCCTTATCAAGTGGGGAATTAAAGGGGGGTGAGGGGGGATTACTTGTATCAAATATGTTTGCTTCACGTCCGAGCTTTGCTGGTGAATGGGCATCTGAATTTGATATCAGGGTAATATGATCAAGATTCGAAAGCCTCCAGTTCATAGGCGGGTCTGAGGAAAGTCCTGTTTCTATAGAATAGACATGAGGAGTTAATTCCTCAAAACATTCTGAGAGAGAATCAAATCCGGATTCAGCACCAAAAACAGAAAAATGCGGTGTCCAAGCATGTGCAGGTACAAGCATTACATTAGTGGATGTATCAAGAATGATTTTTAACAAATGTTTTGCATCAAGTCCGAGTATGGGTCTTCCATCAGACGAAAGGTTGCCAATCTTCGATAAACGAGTATTTATTTTGCTGACAGTAGATAAGTCAGGGGCAAAAATAATATTGTGGATTTTTCTTGTCTTTCCATTCTTGCTATATATGCTACTTATCTCTGCTGTAAGCATGAAATAGACATCTGCTTTGCATGATGCAGGAATATTGCCTTTTTGGTAATTATCTTTTAATTTAAATAGGTTATTACCTATAGGCTCAAGCTTTTCATTAAATTCTTGGAACCATTTTGGATGTGTAAAATCACCCGTACCAAGAACTGTTATACCTTTAAGCTGCGCCCATCTCCAGAGGTTTTCCAGAGACATGTCACTGCTTGTGGCACGAGAGTACCTTGAATGGATATGCAGATCTGCAGTAAAATGCATGGGTGATTATAACAAAGATTTATTTCGAGTTTATATAGATGTTTTTTGTTTTCTTTTGTGCCAAAAGATATAAGCTATAACCAACATTACACAACCTGCGAGGATGTATAGACCCCACTGCCGGCTAACTTCCATGACTTTTTCCCTGTTATTGCCTACAAAAAAACCTATATATGCCAGCACCCATACCCATATGCCTGCACCAAAGGCAGTATAAAAACAAAATTTTTTCAAGTTCATTCTGGCAAGCCCTGCAGGAAAGGATATGTAGTGCCTGATGCCTAATATAAGCCTACCCACAAAGGTACTTATATTTCCATGTTTCTGAAAAAAAATCTCTCCTTTTATGAAATGCTTTTGTGTGACACCAAAGTATTTTCCGTACCTAAGAATAAAAGGTCTTCCGAGATAAACAGCAATTGCATAATTGAAGAGGGCGCCCAGTAGACTTCCAGCAGTACCTGACAGAGTAACTCCTATCCAGCTCATTTGGTTCTGTGAGATGAGATAGCCTGCGGGAGGTATGACAAGCTCTGAGGGAAGTGGTATGAAGGTGCTCTCTATGAACATCAGAAGCAGGATGCCCGGATAGCCCATGGTGCCGATTGTATTTACTATCCAGTTCAAAAAAGCGTGCATTAGCCCCTTTTATATTCTCCAAGCCATTCAACATTATTGCTCACAGGAGTTTTACTGAGTTTATCAACAAGCCTTTTATCAGCAGTGATAAGTTTTGTATCATAAATTTTTGCAACAGAAACATAAATAGCATCATAGACTGTTATGTTATAAGCAATGCCTACATCAATTGCCAGTTGAAGTATTGACTTTGAGGGGATAACCTTCAGAGGTAACGATAGTATTTCTCTTGATATTTCCTCAATTTCAGCTATTGTCAATTCCTGCATCCTGTGTTTCTTCCAAAGAATATTCCCTATTTCAGAATACATCAGATCTGGAACAGCTAAAGATATTTCATTCCTTTCTACGGCGATAAATATAGATGCTGCCCTATCAGAAAGTATCTCAGGTATGTATGTCTTAATTACAACATTTGTATCAACTACAAGATTTAACGACATCTATCCTCTCTAAGCAGGTCTGCGCTATCACTAAAACTTATTCCCTTTTCTCTCAATTTTTTTCTAATCGCTAATGCTTTCTTAGAAATATCAGAAGGATAATGGCTTGTGAGATTTTCAAGCATTCCCTTTAATTCCTGCTGAAGGGAACGGTTATGTTGTTTTGCTAAAGACTTAAGCCTCTCTAATGTCTTTTCTGAAATTCCTCTTATCAAAACATTTGCCATAGTAAATTACCTCCTTGATAGCAATATGATAGCATAGACAGATTATGAAATCAAAAATACTAAGTCGCCTCACTCTTTCAGAGATGACAAGGGCCTCCGAAGTTTTAAATGGTCGGGGCGAGCAGATTTGAACTGCCGACCACTCGCACCCCAAGCGAGTGCGCTACCAGGCTGCGCTACGCCCCGATTTTTAGCTAAGTAGATTAAGAATTTCTCTGAGCCTTTTTTTGACGTGCTCGATTGGCGGAGGAGGTTTTCGAATTTCGGCTGTCTTAACCTCAAGCTCGGGGGTAACAGTCCGAATAGGGCTGCTGCTTCCAAGCTTTTTTCTAACCCCTTCTATTGTATATCTCTCTTGGTATAAAAGTCTTTTAATATAGAGGAGAAACTCTACATCCTTCTTTATATAAACCCGTTGTCCAGACTTATTTTTCCTTGGTTTAAGAAAAGGAAATTCTGTCTCCCAATACCTTAAAACATAGGGCTCAACATCAAGAAGCCTGCTCACCTCCCCAATTTTGTAAAAAAGTTTGTCTGGTATTGGACTTTCGGATTCAGGATGCTTGGGGATAGATTTATACATGACCCTTTTCTATTGCTGCTTTTAATTGATTGCTGGCCCTGAACGTGACCACCTTTCTTGGAGTTATCTCGAGGTCTTCTCCGGTTTTAGGATTTCTCCCTCTCCTTGCCATCTTTTTTCTCACATTGAAGGTACCGAAACCAGATACCTTAACTGACTCGCCTTCTACAAAGGTCTGCTTCATGGTATCAAAGATTAACTCGATTATTTCTAAGGCCTCTTTTTTCGAGAGTCCTATTTTCTCAAACATAGCGTTTACCAAATCTGCTTTAGTCATAGATTTCCCCCCCAATGAATTTTCTTCATTATATTAAGGACATATGGACTTGTCAAGAAGAAATTGCTTTAAGGCAGAAAAAAGTTTCCGAAGCAACCCGGCCCAATTGAGACTTGCTTATAACAGGGATACTTTTTTATAGTTCATTGTTGTTGTAAAGAATATATTTTAGGTTCTTCCGGGTTTACTGCGGAAATCACAAAACCTCCCTCCCCTCCTTGATGGGATAGGGCGAGAGAGAGCGAGAGGACTTCCATACAAAAGCCTGAAGAGCCATATTTTAAAAGAAAATAGCAGAGGTGAAAGTGATCTATCCAATTCTATTAGTAGAAGATGATAGGAAAATTGCGAATATAGTAAAAGTATATCTCGAGAATGCTGGTTTCAGAGTTGTCCATGTTGAAAGAGGCAGAGATGCCATAAATTTTGCATTGAAAGAGATGCCTCTTCTTGTAATACTTGATTTGAAATTGCCTGACCTAAGTGGAGAAGAGGTATGCCAGGAGATTAAAGAGATCGGAGATTTTCCCATAATTATGCTGACATCAAGAGCCTCGGAGGAAGAGAGGATTGCAGGATTTGCCCTTGGCGCTGACGACTATGTTGTAAAACCCTTCAGCCCGAAGGAATTAGTGTATAGAGTAAAGGCAGTATTAAAAAGGGCAAAAAAAGAGGATTTAGATTCTACCAGACCTATGAGCTTCAATGAAGGACTTTTAATAATAGACGGGCGGAGCTATGAGGTTAAAAAGAAGGGAAAATTTATAACTCTAACACCCACAGAATTTAAAGTTCTCTTTGCACTCGCATCTTCACCACAAAAGGTCCTCACGAGAGAGGAGCTTGTGGAAAAAGCACTCGGATATCAGTTTGAAGGCTATGAGAGGAGTATTGATGCCCACATTAAAAATATCAGGCATAAGATAGGGGATGATCCGAAAAATCCGACCTTTATACTTACTGTTTATGGTGTGGGATATAGATTTAGCGGTAAAAAAGATGCTTAGAAGTCTCTGGATAAAATTTTTTCTACTTCTGTTATCCGTCTCTATGTTTGCCCTTTCTGCAGCGTTCTTTTTGCGAGGATTAATGATACGAGATTTCAGGGATTACCTTGAAGGTGAAATGGAAGACAGGGTATATCGGGTTATAGCCAATATTGAAGGAGCATATGAAAAGTATTCCGAATGGAAAGGGGATATCATTGCTGATGATGCTATATGGGCATTGATGCTGGGACTTGAGGTCAAGATAAAAGATATAAACGGCAATGTCATAATGGATACAGAAAAGGCTGTCAATAAACTATCTCCTTTGATGCAGAAAAGGATAATAGCTATTTCTGAAATGGACACGTCAGAAAAGGAAGGCGATTTCATCCCATACCCTTTGTTTTTAGCTGGGAAAGAGATTGGACGGCTTGAAGTGAGGTTCCTTCTCCCGGAAAAGGAACTTATTTTTGTAGAAAGGTCAAACAAATTCTTGCTCCTCTCTCTTTTTGCAGTGGGTGGAGCGGCTATTCTTTTTAGTATCATCTTTTCAAGTAAGTTAACAAAGCCCATAAAAAAACTTGAATCTGCTACGAAGGCTATTAGTGAAGGGGATCTAAAAAGAAGGGTTGAAGTCTTTGGTATGGATGAGATAAGCAGACTGTCCGAGACGTTTAATAAAATGGCGCAACATCTTGAGAAACAGGAATCACTCAGAAAAAAGCTCATTTCAGATGTCGCCCATGAAATCAGGACACCTGTAAGTGCTGTAAGGGGAGAAGTTGAAGGTATGATAGATGGATTAATCCCAGCGGACAAAAAACATCTCCAATCCTTGTATGAGGAGATAAACAGGCTCAGGAATATTCTCGAGGGTATTGAAGATCTCTCTCAAGCCGAGGCAAGCGCCTCCTGGCTTAGGAAACAAATAATCAAGCTCAGCCCTTTTTTAGACAATATTGTGGAACGATTCACCAAAGCCTTTTTAGATAAAGATGTAGCCTTTGAAATCCACTGTGATGAAGAACTTACTCTTAATGCTGATCCTGACAGACTAAGCCAGATTATTGTAAACCTTTTAACAAATGCCATAAAAGCCACAGATAGAGGTGGAAAGATATGGATAAAAGCAGGAAAGCAAAATTCAGAGGCATTTATAGAGATAAGCGATACAGGACATGGAATCAGACCAGAAGACCTTCCTTTTGTTTTTGAGAGATTTTACAAAGTATCAGAAGGGGGTCTTGGTCTCGGACTTTCTATTACAAAGGATCTTGCAGAGGCACATGGAGGAAGAATTGAAGGGAAAAGTGTATATGGAAAGGGTGCTACCTTTACTGTTTTTATACCCATATAACCCGAATAATGCAGACATTATTCAAAAATTTATTTAACATATTAAATTCTATAAGCTATGGAAATTAGGCAGGACAAAGTATTTTCGCTCATTCTCGTCCCAATAAGAACGGGACTCCGAGGCTTTTGCCTCACCCCCCCCTTCATCCCCCCTTACTAAGGGGGGATGAAGGGGGGTGGATTGGACTATCAGCAAAAGAAACCGCTCAAATATTATGCCCTGTCTATCTCTGCAGGTATTTATGTTATTAATCTTCAAAGATCTTAAAAGTTATTTAAGATCATTTGAGCTGTTTTTTGTCATTCCGCACTTGATGCGGAATCCAGAGGCTATGATGCGAGTAATATTTCTGGATTCCTGCTTTCGCAGGAATGACAATCAGTAGAACAGAGGTAGCTATGAATATAGTTTTCACAATTTTTCATAATTTTTTCGATAAACCTTCACAATCCTTTGATATGCTTTAGGTATAAATCAGAAATTAAGGGAGGTGAAGGATGAAGATTAGAAATATCATAGGTTTGGTAGTCATAGTGGGACTACTTTTGGTAGGTGTCGTGTATGCTTCTGGGCCTCACGGTCAATACGGAATGAATGCATGCCAGAATATTGATGTTGAAAAGGTAAAAAAATTTCAAAGTGACACACTGAGTTTAAGAGACGATCTTATTACAAAGAGGCTGGAGCTACGCAACGAGTGTATGAAATCAGAGCCTGATACAAATCGCATTGCTACACTCAAGAAAGAAATTGGTGAACTACGAACCCAAATTCGAGAAGTTGCAGATAAATACGAAGTTCCTATGTGCTGTATGAAATGGAGGGACAGGAAGACGTCTGCTAAACCTAATGGCACAGAATAGGAGCATAATATAATAGCAAATGATCTCAGAGGGGTCTGCACCCCCTGAGATCAGAAAATATTTTGGGGCGATGAAAAAGGTGTTACTGGCCATAATTTTAATGATCTTTATTTTGATACCTAATTACCGTGCTCTGGCTATGGACGGATGGAAGGATGGTAATGGTTGGAGAGGAGGCAAATATACTTATGGGGATTATTATCCTGGTCCACGAGAAGGACGGTATGGAGCAAGAAAAGCAGTCAGGACAGAGGGAGAAGCCAGGACGATACTGCTAAGATATTTTTCGCCCCACAAAGCAACAGTTGGTGAGATTAGAGAAAGAAACTGGTTCTTTGAAGCAGAGATAAAGGACAGAAATAACAGACCTGTTGACAGAGTGATAATTGATAAAAGGACAGGAAGGATAAGATCAATATATTAACTTTAACTCACTTTATTCATAAATTTTATGCAAAGTGTCAGATATAATATTTTCGCTCATTCTCGCCCCGATAAGATCGGGACTCCGAGGCTTTTGCCTCACCCCCCTCATATCCCCCCTTAGTAAGGGGGGATGAATGGGGGTGGATTGGACTATCGGCAAAAAAACCGCTCAAATACTATATCTGCCAGTAATTTTATGAATAATCTTGGTTAGATATAGAGAAAGGAGTAAACCATGAAAAAGGTGATACCAGTTATCCTCTTAGCAGTACTCTTCATAATACCTTCATATTCGTATTCGTCGGACCTTGGTGCAGTGCAGTTGAGTCTCATAGAGGGGGATGTCCAGATATACACTGGAGATACCTCTGATTGGGTTGCAGCTGCCATAAATATGCCTTTAAGGGAGGGCGATAGAATATGGGTTCCAGAAGGAGGAAGAGCTGAACTTCTGCTAAACGGCGGAACTGCTCTCCGGTTGAGAGAAAATTCAGCTATCGATGTACTCAGGATAGAGGATCATTCTTTCCAGTTTTACCTTGATACAGGTCAAACATACATTAATTTCAGGGGACCAAAGGGATATCTCCTGCAACTGGATACCCCTGTTTCCTCAATTCGTGCTTATGATAAAGGAATATTCAGGGTTGATATTCCCGATGACCGATCTTCGGATATTTCTGTAGATAGAGGTCTTGTGTATACAGAAACTAATAAAGGAAGTACAACGGTTAATCAAGGTTACGCTCTATCTATCAGAGGAGATGACTATGCAGACCTTCATCCTCTGGAGTCTTCCGATGGATGGGCGAGCTGGAATCAAGAGCGGGACAGGTCACTTTATGAAAAGCGGTACAGTTCACGTTATCTTCCTGCGCAACTTTCACCGTACTCCTATGATTTTGACAGATACGGCACATGGCGATATGTGCCGGAGTATGGTTATGTGTGGGCGCCGACATTAGTTGTCTCGGCCGGATGGGCACCATACAGACTCGGCAGATGGGTCTGGATGGCCGGTGATTATGTCTGGGTTTCCTATGAACCATGGGGATGGGCTCCCTATCATTACGGCAGATGGATATCTAACGTATCCCTTGGATGGTGCTGGGTTCCTCCTGTGAGAGGTGATATCTACTGGGGGCCTGGATTTGTGAGCTGGGTATATACACCTGATTACGTTGCGTGGGTTCCTCTTGCACCGAGAGAACCATACTATGGTTATGGTTATTATGGTCACCATAGTGTAAACATAACAAATGTGAACATAACCAACATCACAGTTAAAAAAGTATATAAGAATGTCTATGTGAACAATGCAGTGACTGCCGTGCATAGAGATACGTTCCTTCGGGGACCCGGACCATCTGCACATGGAAGAGAGACTCCCATGACTGTTCAGCTTAAAGAGAATCCATTTCTAAAAGAAAAAATAAGTGTCGGGAGACCAGCGATAACCCCGATCAAAGAAACTCGTCGACCGATCTTGGGGGAGATAAAAGCTGGAAAACAACCTCCTGTTAGAATCAGAGAGGTGAAGGTTGAGGAGCGCAAGAAGGAAAGACCTCTTGTTCTCAAAAAAAATTATTCAGTTATGAGACCTGGTTCGCCTGCGAAAGAAATGTCCCTGAAGTCTGAGAAGGGCAAAGCACCTGAAAAGAGGGTGATAGAGAAACCGTCCCGTGAGCGCAAGGAGTATAAAGCTCCTGCAAAAAGAACAATAGAAAAACCTGAAAAACAAAAAGCACCGCGTGAAAGAGGAAAGGAATTTCCTGAACAAAAGGAGATAAGACCAGGTCCAGCCGAGAAGGAAGTGCCTTCTAAGCCAGGGAGAAGTAAGGCTCCTACAGAGAAGAAAATGAAAAAACCGGGACCTACGCTCGAACAAAAAGAATATGAAACTCCTCCCAAGAAGGAATCGGAAAAACCTAAAAAGAAGAGAGCACCAGAGAAAGAGAAGGTAGCCCCCGAGCAAAAGAACCCTGAGCAGAAAGAAATGGAGAAACCTGATAGTCAGAGAACACGTCTGGATAGGTGGGGTGAAAGACCTGTTTACTATAAGCCACAAGGGGAAAGAAAAATAGGAAGGTCTAATGAACGTCAGCTCATGGCGAAGAAAGAAAGAATACAGAGACCTATTGAGAAACAGGAAAAGATGGAAAGAAGAATAGAGAGACCGAACCCGGTCCTTTAAAAGAAAGTCGGTTAAAAAATTCTGATCTGAAAAACAAGAAACCCGAATCTCATGACCAGGTTAACGATCCGTGGAAAGCCAACAATTATTTTAGGTATCAGAGAGGTTAATAATAAAAAATATCATTTAGGGTTCGAGTGGTCAAGGTGTTTATTTCACTTGAACACTCGAACCCTTCCCCTTATTGATTTAAAAATCAGAAATGAACCTGCCAGACAGTGATAGATTAAATCTTGACTAACGCTTCCACCTACTACTAAACAGTTTTCGTAAGGCTGAAAAAGTAAGATTAGCGAATGAAATATTGATAACATGAAAACTTACGGGGATCGGTGCAGTTTGCCGCGATCCCGTGAAGCATTTTGTTATGAGTTACTTCTTTTTGTTCTCCTCTTAGACAAAAAATCCCCTTATCTTAATTAAGTAAAATTAGCTACGGAGGCGGAAGGAAGGGCTCATCATAGATTTTCTTACGGCCAAAGGGGTCATCTGAACAATAATATTTCAAATTCATTACTAAATAGTTCTGTCCGACATATTTGCCAGCAACATCTCCAAGATCAAGACCCTCGCGCTTCAAAATGCCTTCTCCCGTTTGATTATTGGGTAGCGGTTTTGGTTTTTGACTGTGGTGAGGATACCACGCGTTTGACAAATATTCGAATTGAGGACGATCACAGCCGTGTATGATTTGGACGGAAGAACTTAGAGGTGCTACATTATCGGCTAACAAGGTAGCAGTCAAAAGATGCTTGTCATGTTTAAGGAATAGTTTGAGATTTTTTGCGGTGTACAAATAATTGTTGTTATGATAATAAAAGAGTACTGAAACGACATCGCCGTTCTCAATAGTTACAGAATTGCTCCAGTTATTCTGTTTCCCCGTATTTTTTTGCTTCCGTATTTGAAGAAGAGGGAAGTCTTCTGGAAGTTTGTTGAAAGTAACGGGTGCATAGCCAAAGTGTAAAAATGGAGTGAGCCATTCCTTAATTTTATTATCAATTGTTTCAAGTTTAAGTATAAAAAGGAGGGTTACGAATAATAAGAAAATAATTCCCTTCTTGCTGTGAGCCAAAATTCCTTTATAGATTGCAAGGTAAAGTGCCTTGTCGCTATTTCCGGGGAAAAGATGACCTATTACGGCACCTGTATATGTCACTGCAAGAACGACCGGCAAAGAAATATACATAAAGAGAGAAAGAAAGAAAAAAGCATATAAGTTTGGAGGAAATAGTGATTTAGAAACAAGATTATACCCCATATCAAGCAGTATCACTAAAACAACGTTTGAGAATTTCTTATTATCAGAATGACGTCCTACATAGAAGCCGATAATAAACGGGACAATTAAGAGATTAACAATGAAAATGAATAAATGAGGCAAATGAAAATCTTTTATTACTTGCTCAAAAGATGTTTTTTTCGCAAGAACGAGTTGAATGGAATAAAGCAAGAAGAACTAAACCGCTACGCGGTAGATCTCTCTCGTCAAGCCTTGCGACAAGACCTTTCAGTTTTTTCCCATCCTAAAGTAATGTCCCACGCAGCTACTTGTTGAGTCAGCATAATCCTCTTACA
>Ga0315268_10005590_pt1 | contig 13471 bp, 12 predicted proteins | sample C1_top_MG_FD_204535 | JGI IMG/M metagenome (GOLD analysis project Ga0315268, IMG submission 204535) | Sediment microbial communities from Yellowstone Lake, YNP, Wyoming, USA - C1_top | ecosystem: Environmental > Aquatic > Freshwater > Lake > Sediment | place: USA: Wyoming | collected 2017-08-01 | reverse complement strand
GTAAATCCGGTCATCCCGGAAGTGGTCAATCAGGTGGCATTTCAGGTTATCGGCATGGATGTTACCGTTACCCTGGCTGCCGAAGCCGGACAGCTTCAGCTCAATGTCATGGAGCCGGTCATGGCGTTTGATCTGTTTTCCATGCTGGAGATGCTCCAGCGCGGCTGCAGGGTGCTGGAGGAAAAATGCGTTCGCGGCATCTCCGCCAACCGGGACAGGTGTCTGGAAATGGTACTGAACAGCATCGGCATCGTAACCGCCCTGAACCCCAGCATCGGATATGAGGCATCGGCTGCAATCGCCAAAGAGGCCCTGGAAACCGGGCGTACGGTACACGAACTGGCCCTTGAAAAAGGACTGATCGACAAGGAAAGGCTGGATCAGCTTCTGTCCATCGAAAATCTGATGAATCCCAAGTTTTTCCGTTGATGATTGATACTGTGTGACGAAATCATTGGTCGTCGACATCGGCGTCCGTCATTGGGTCCAGGCCATGATTACCGGACATGAGCTTTTACATTGGAACGAAGGCATCCTGCTCATCCAGCGGTGTCAGCGCCGCTTTCTCATGTTTTCTGAGGTATAGGGTGACCACAGCCAAAGCGCTGCTGTTTATTCCCCAGAAAGCGAAAAGGCCAAAGGGTGAGCCAAACAGCGTCATCACACCGGAGGCCAGAAGAGGGCTGATACTGGCGCCGAGGCTGTAGGCAAACAGCAAGCCGGCGCTGACAGCCACTGCATCCTGTCCGCCGAATATATCATGAGCCCGGGCAACAGAGAGCGGATAGACGGCAAAGACCAGCAAACCGAACACGCCCATTTCCAAAGACAGTTCCCCGAAAGAAGGCTTCCCGTTTATGAACATTATCCCACTGACCACTGCAATGGCGATGGCCACTACGGACAGGACGATGGTACGGTCAAAACGATCCGACAGGCGGCCGACCAACCATTGTGCGGCCAGACCGCAAAATACGGTGATAGACATGATCCAGGACAGCTGGCGCAGCGACAGGCCGATGGCGGTGCAGAACACAGGCGTTATGGCAAAGAAAGCGCTGTTGGTAAGGCCGGCCGTAAAGCATCCCAGCATGCCCAGAGGCGCTTTTCGCAAAATCAAGATGAATTTGTAGGGTTTGGCTTTCGGCAAACCGGGATGTACCCCCCCGGTTATCGATACCGGAACCAGACAAAGCGAAAACATTATTCCCGCAAGGATGAAAAGCTTCTGGCCCTGAATATCGCCTGCATTGAGCAATTGCTGGCCGATGCCGGTTCCCATATACATCAGGCTCATGTAGATGGAAAACACACGCCCTCGGTAGTGCGATTCGCAGCACTCGTTGAGCCAGCTTTCGATGACCATGAACAATCCAAAGGCAGATACCCCGCTTGAGAACCTTAAGAGCGCCCATAACCAGGGGGAGAGGTAAAGTCCATAGAGGAGGGCGGCAGCAGTCGTTGTGGCGGCAAATACCGTAAAGGCCCGGATATGGCCGATTCGCTGGATCAACCGATGACATACGAATGAACCGACCAAAAGGCCAGTGTAATAGCAGGACATGACAAAGCCAGTCGTGGTCGTGGAAAAACTTTCCACGGCCATGCGTGCACTCAAGAGGGTGTTAAGCAAGCCATTGCCGAGCAAGAAGATAAAGGCAGCGGTAAACAATGAACCGAACATTCTCAAAGAATTAACCATCAGATATCCTTGAACAGGTTGCTGCCAATTCAAGCAGCTTCAGCAGCAAATATTTTGGAAAACGATCATTCTACAAATTATCAGGGTTGCTCTCGCCTCATGTTAAAGAGCACATCGTTTTCCAGGTAGGCCTGCTCCAGTTTTTCCTGATGGTGTTTCATGGCATCACCCAATTGGCCGGCCAGCTCCTGAATCAGGTAGTTGATTAGACAGCACATGGCGGTGGGGCTGCCGTTGAAGGGAATATATCGGGACGGAGTAATGATGGTTTCATGGGCAAACTGAATCAGCGGACAGGCAGTACTGTCGGTGACGAGAACCAGTTTATGAGACTGCCTGATCGCGTGTTTGGCGATGCGGATCAGTTCATTGGGATATCGGGTCGTGGCAAAAATGATGACCAGCGTATCATCCGGAGCGATCGTCAGCCAGTCGATTGTCGTTTTGTCGCTCCCTTTAAAGATCTGAATATTCTTTCGAACCTTGGTCAGCGACCATCCCAGATAATAGGCCATGGTATAGGATGCTCGGGAACCCACGACGTAAATATGGGAACTGCTGCGCATCAGGGCCACCACACGATCTATTTGTACATGGTCGGTCTGCTCATACGCGAACCTGAGATTGTCTATCTCTTCGGAAATCACCCTGCGAAAGCGTTCCGCCCCGGGCTCCAGTCTGTTGACAATGTCCGCGCGCTCCAGTAGCGTGAGCTCGGTATCCACCAGATCCCGGAGAAACTGCTGAAAATCGGCATAACCGTTATATCCCAACTGGCTGACAAAACGAACCACGGAAGCTTCACTGACCTGACAGGTTCTGGCCAGTTCGGCGATTGTCATAAACATGGCCTTGCGCGGATTTTCCCGGACAAAGTCTCCGATAATCCGGCTCTTGGGCGTTAGCGCGTTGTAGCGCCGGGAAATTCGATCCATCAGGGAATGTGTTTTTTCTATTGTTGACACGACAACCTCTCCGGAATGAAATAATATTAATCTAATGATATAATTTATTTCAATAATAACAGATGTGATTCATGCTTGTTTTCCAGAAGCCACTGTATCTGATAACAAGCCCGCAACAATAAAACAAGCTAAATCCACAGTTTCTTCAATCCACCGAATCTTTATTGAAAAAATTTATTTTATTTCCTCTACAGCTGGCAATAATTGCAGACAATCCGTGATCGTTTTTATGCGTATCAAACGGGACGGCAACCCCTTATCTCCTTCGGTTTTATAAAAAATGGAAGTGCGCAAAAAATTTTTATTGACATAATTTATTTCATTTGAAACAATTGTGCCATAACAATTGAATTACAGTTATTGATTGTTTCATGGAATATCAACTTGTGGCGCGACAATTTGAATTGGTTGACACGCAGCGCACCCTTTCCCGGTAAAGCGGGTCAAAACAAGTTCGATTGTTCCAAACGGATACTACCACCATTGTTATGCGGGAATGCCCTGCGATATCCGAATCAGGAGAACTTTATGATCATTGTTGGAGAACTCATAAACGCCAGCCGCAAATCCATTGCCGAAGCGATTGAAAACGGCGATACTGCCGCCATTCAGCAGGCTGCAATTGATCAGGCTGAAGCCGGAGCAGACTATATCGATGTCAATGCCGGCATTTTTGTCGGCAAAGAATCCGAATACCTGAAATGGCTGACAACCACGGTTCAGGCATCGGTTGACAGGCCCTGCGCCCTGGACAGTCCTGACCCCAAAGCGCTGATGGCGGCCATAGCAGTCCACCGGGGAACGCCGATGATCAACTCCATCTCCCTTGAAAAAGAGCGCTTTGATGCGCTGATGCCGGTGATCAGCGGTACGGACTTTAAAGTGGTGGCCCTTTGCATGAGTGATGCGGGAATGCCGGAGACAGTTGACGACCGGTTGAAAATTGCCGATAAACTTGTGAATGCATTGAATCAAAACGGCATTCCGGTGGAACATATCTATCTGGACCCGCTGGTCCAGCCGCTTTCTGTCAACAACACGTTTGGCATGGAATTTGTCAACGCCATTGAAAAAATTGTGGCGACTTTTCCGGGAATTCATACGGTCTGCGGCCTTTCCAACATTTCCTACGGACTGCCGAATCGCAAATATCTGAACCAGATTTTCATGGCCATGGCCATTGCCAAGGGGCTTGACGGCGCGATCGTTAATCCCCTGGATAAACGGATGATGAACTGCATTGTTGCCGCTGAAGCCCTGGCAGGCCGCGATGCTTTTTGCACGAAATATTTGAAAGCACACCGAGCAGGAAGGTTTGTTTCCTGAAGTCTTGAAAATTTCAAAATAAATTACCGGCCTACCGGTAACAGGAGGGAATGCATGGACTTGAAAGGTTTATCCGGCGGTCAGTACAGGCCGCTTTCCGATGAAGGCATAAACACCATACACAAGGCTGCCATCACGATTCTGGAAAAAACCGGAATGACGTTTGAATCCGGCCTTGACGACACCCTGGATATGCTTGAAAAAGCAGGCGCACGGGTGGACCGCGCTCAGGGACGCATCCGGTTTCCCGGAAAACTGATTGAAGAGCAGGTAAAAAAGGCACCGGGTCGCGTCGTTTTATACAGCCGGGACGGAAAAAATGATCTCGATCTGACCGAAAACCGGGTATATCTGGGAACCGGCGGCGCTGCCATCAAGGTGCTGGACCTGGAAACCGGAAACCCGCGCTCCACAACCCTTCAGGATATTTACCAGATCGGTCGCCTTGTCGATCGCCTGAATCACATCCACTTTTATCTCCGTCCTTGCATTCCAACCGATATCAGCGAGTCCGACTATGACATCAACATGTTCTATGCCTGCCTGAAATCCACCGGAAAACACGTGATGTCCGGTGTCAACAACGAAGCCGGATTTCATCAGATAATCGATCTGGCCTCCATGATTGCCGGAGATAAAAGCCATCTTCAAAAGCGACCCTTTGTTTCCATCATCACCTCTTTTGCCATCAGTCCGCTCAAGCTGTGCACCCAATCCACCCGAATCATGCAGGAAGCCAATCGCCTGGGCATACCCGTGGCGCTCTCAGCGGCCCCGATGTCGGGTTCCACATCTCCCATGACCATGGCCGGCACACTGGCCCAGCTTCACGCCGAACAACTTGCCGGGATCTGCATCTGTCAGCTGACCCAGCCCGGCGCCCCGCTCCTATATGGCGGGATTCCCGGAATGGCCAACCTTAAAACCATGGGGTATCTGGGTGGGGCGGTTGAGTGCGGAATGATGAATGCGGCCATTCACCAGATGGCTCACCATATCGGCGTTCCCAACTACAATTCATCCGGATTGACCGACTCCAAGGTGCCGGATGCCCAGGCCGGATGGGAAAAGGCCATGACCACGCTTCTGGCAGCCATGGGAGGCTCTAATTATATTCATCATGCTGCCGGAATGCTGGAATCCATGCTGGCGGTTGCCTATGAACAATATGTCATTGACGATGAAATCATCGGCATGTGCTGCAAGGTGCTTGATGGCATCAAAGTGGACCCGGATCACCTGGCGCTGGATGTCATCGACAGCGTCGGGCCGGGCGGGAATTTCATGACCAGCGAGCACACCATGAAATACATGCGAAAGGAATATTTTCCGGGAAATGGCGTTACGGATTCGAGAAGCCGGGATAAATGGGAGAAAGACGGCAGCCTGGACGCTCGGGATCGCGCACGAAACCTGGCAAGACGAATCCTGTCTGAGGCGCCGACCTCATATATTTCCGAAGACATGGATCGAGCTATCCAAAATCAGTTTAACATACTGCTTTAAATTGTTTTACCGATAAGGACCGACAAACCGATCCCGAACCCAGCCAACAGGCTGAATAACCGTTTTGAATTTTTGACAAACAGATACCCTGGGAATCAGGAATAATAACAGGAGACGACCCATGAATATGTTTCAACCGATCATCGATGCATTGCTTGACCTGGATAAACAAAAAGTAGTTAACCTCGTTCGCGACGCCCTGAACAACCAGGTCAGCGCCAAAGACATCCTGAACCAGGGATTGATTGCCGGCATGGATGTCGTAGGTGAGCGCATGGAAAAAGAAGACATGTTTATACCGGAAGTCCTGCAGGCAGCCCAGATTATGGGCGCGGCAGTCGAGATACTCAAACCCCTCCTTGGTGAAGACAGCACGTCTGCCAATGGCCGGGTCGTCATCGGCACCGTGAAGGGAGACCTGCATGATATTGGAAAAAACCTTGTGTCCATGATGATTGAAAGCGCCGGACTGGAAGTGCATGACCTGGGCGTGGATATTTCCGCGGAAAAGTTTGTCGAAGCCATCAAAAATACGGGCGCCAGGATTCTGTGCATGTCCGCACTTCTGACCACAACCATGCCGATGATGAAACGCACCATCGACGCCCTGACCGAAAGCGGCCTGAGAACTACGGTCAAGGTCATGGTCGGCGGCGCCCCTGTGACACAGAAGTATGCACAGGAAATTGGGGCCGACGCGTATGCACCGGATGCCGGCAGTGCGGCAAAAGCGGCAAAATCCATGATGCAAACATAAACAGCTTTGAAAGCGGGCGTCAGCGTCATTTCGGGCTTGATCCGCAAATGACGGATCAAGGCGTTATCCGGATTCTCGCTGCTCAATTTTCAACTGAGAGGGTGATATGGAAATCTGGCAGTTTTTCTTGCAGAACTGGCATCAGACACTGGAACTGGCCTGGCAGCATGCATGGGTCGTATCCATTTCGGTGATCATTGCCATGGCCACGGGTGTTCCAATCGGCATCTGGATCACATTCAATGACAAAGCCGCCGAATCCATCCTGTATATTGCCGGGATCATCATGACTATCCCCTCCATTGCCTTGTTCGGCATCATGATTCCCTTTCTATCCATCTTCGGCCACGGCATCGGAACCGTTCCCGCTATCGTGGCCCTTGTCCTGTACTCCCAGCTACCCATCATTCGAAACACATATGCCGCCATCAAGAGCGTGGATCCCAATATCATCGATGCCGGCATCGGAATGGGCATGACCCGGTGGCAAGTCCTGTTCAAGGTTCAACTGCCCATGGCGCTCAGCGTGATTTTTGCCGGCCTTCGCGTGGCAGTGGTCATGTCGATCGGGATCGGCGCCATTGCCGCCTATATCGGGGCCGGAGGTCTGGGGCGTTTTATCTTCATGGGCATCAACCAGACATACGGTGCCATGATCAAAAGCGGCGCGATTGCCGTTTCCCTGATGGCGATTGCCGTTGACATCCTTTTCGGATACATCGAAAACCGCCTGGTCAGCAAAGGATTACGGCCATGATAAAATTTGAAAAAGTAACCAAAATCTATCCCGGAAGTCAGACAGCGGCGGTTAACGACATCGATCTGGAGGTGGCCGAAGGAGAAATCTGCGTTCTGATCGGCTCGTCCGGATGCGGGAAAACCACGCTGATGCGCATGGTCAACCGCCTGATTTCAACCACTTCCGGTGCCATCTCTATCGATGGCAAGAACATCATGAACCTGGACGTGATCGAACTGCGGCGTTCCATCGGATACGTCATTCAGCAGATCGGGCTGTTTCCGCACATGACGGTATCGGATAACATCGCAACGGTTCCCAGATTGTTGAAATGGGACAAGCACCGCATTCAGGCCCGCGTGGATGAACTGCTCAGCCTGGTTCAGCTTGAACCCGCCGTGTTTCGTCACCGCTATCCCCGGGAGCTGAGCGGCGGCCAGGCCCAGCGGATCGGAGTGGCCAGAGCCATGGCCACGGATCCTCCGGTCATGCTCATGGATGAACCCTTTGGTGCGATCGATCCGATCAACCGGGAAGTGCTGCAGGACGAATTCTTAAGTATTCAGGAGAAAATCCGTAAAACAATTGTTTTCGTCACCCACGACATTCATGAAGCCATTAAAATGGGAAACAAGATCGCGCTGCTGAACGCCGGTCGCCTGGTACAGTATGGAACCCCGGAAGCATTGCTCACATCGCCTGCCAACCAGTTTGTCAAGGATTTCGTTGGCGCGGATCGGGCATTGAAGCGCCTGGACCTGTTGAAAGTCCAGGATGCCATGCTGAAAAATCCGGTTCACTGCCATGATTTCGATCAGGCCGAAGTCATTTCCCGGTTGATGCAGGATAAGGGGCTGAACTACTTACTGGTTTGCGATTCCCGGGAACATCTTCTCGGGTACGTCAATTTTCGTGACATTGTTGATTATTCCGGAAATGTCGGCGCCAGAATCAAGCCCATGACCCTGACCGTCCGGCCGAACAGCAACCTCAAGGACGCTCTCAGCAAAATGCTGTCCTACGACATCGGAATCGTTGTGGCGGTTGATGATGACAACAAACTCGTCGGCATTCTGAATACCATGACCCTGTCTTCGGTGGTTGGGCAAACCTATGATGAACAGGGCGGCCGCTGGGGAAAAATCACAGCAGGAGGGAAAATACTGTGAAAGCCAAAATCACAGTCCATTCCAGCAGCCGGGGCTGGGTCATGGTCGGCCTGTTTCTGGCGTTTGCCGCAGGGGGATATTTTCAGCACCTGGGCTTTTTTGAATTTGCGATTAAAAATCCCGGGGAAATCTGGAAACTGTTTCTTCAGCACATTTACCTGGTGGTCATATCGAGTGCGATTTCCGTTGCCATCGGCGTTCCCATGGGCATTCTGCTTACCAGAGATTTCATGCGCCGATATCGCAACTGGATTCTTAACTTGCTGGGTATCTGTCAGACCGTTCCATCGCTGGCCGTCATTGCCATTGCCATGACATATCTTGGCATCGGCAAAAAAACCGCCATTTTTGCGCTGGTGATTTACGGATTGCTGCCGATCATCCGAAACAGCGTGGCCGGGCTTGCCGGTATCGATCCGGTGATTATCGATGCTGGACGTGGCATGGGCATGAATCCGGCCCAGCTTCTCTTTCGTGTGGAACTGCCAAACGCCCTGTATATCATTCTGGCCGGAATCCGCACATCAACCGTCATCAATGTGGGAACCGCGGCAATGAGTTTTCTGGTTGGGGGCGGCGGCCTAGGGGACTTGATTTTTTCCGGCATTTCCATGGTCGATCCCGGCTACATGCTGGCCGGAGCCGTACCCACTTGCTTGCTGGCAATATTTTTCAACTGGTTCCTTGGTAAGGTCGAATCCTGGGCAATCAGCCCGGGGCTCAGCTTCAGCAGTGGATCTGCCAACCCCTGACAGGTTCGTATTCCCGATCGGTCCGGCTGACCGAAACCCCTCAGCAGAAAACGAAAGGAATGACTAAAAATGAGTGGAATGACTAAAAAAATGAAAAGAATGATGAGTTTGGCCTTGGTGGCTGCAATCGGCATCGTGTTCTTCGGATCTCTGGCCGTAGCAGCTGAAAAAAAACTGGTTATCGGGTCCAAGAATTTCACCGAGCAGCAGATCCTTGGCGAAATCATGATTCAGCTTCTGGACAGCCATGGCTTCAAATGTGAGGATAAAACCGGCCTGGGGGGGACACTGGTCGCCCGAAAAGCCCTTGAGAACGGACAGATCGACATGTACATGGAATATACTGGAACCGGTTTGGTGACTATTCTGAAGGAACCGGTCATTACCGATCCAAAGGCTTGCTATGATGCAGTAAAAAAAGTGGATCTTGAACGTAACGGGTTGGTCTGGCTTCCTTACATGGCCTTCAACAACACGTATTGTCTTTTAATGAGACGCGATGATGCCGCCCAGAAGAAAATCAAAACCCTCTCCGATCTCTCGGCCTATGTAAAAGCCAATCCCACCAAAGTCCGTTTCGGCACCAACGATGAATTTTATGCTCGGCCGGACGGTTACAAACCGTTGCAGGTGAAATATGATTTTCAGTTTCCGGAAGACAAGATCATCAAAATGGCTCCGGGTCTCCTGTACAAGGCGCTTCAGGACGGAGAGCTAGAAGTGGCCATGGGGTTTGCCACGGATGGCCGCATTAAGGGAATGAATCTGGTAATTCTCGAAGATAATCAGAATTACTTTCCGGTGTATAACCCGGCTCCGGTTGTTAAAAAAGAAATTGCTGCCAAGTATCCTGAGCTTGAAAAGATTTTTTCCGAGTTGTCCACCAAACTGGACACACAGTCCATGACCGATCTGAACTATGCCGTGGATGGTGAACACAAGCCCGTTAAAGAAGTGGCGGCCGGATTTCTGAAAAGCGCCGGATTAATCAAATAGTCCTGGAATCATCATCTGAAGAATCCATCCAAGACGGCGGGCGTGATCAGAACACCCGCCGTTTTTTGTTGAGGAGACCCTATGATAAAGCAGTCTAACAATCAGGAAGAAGGCCAACGACTGATTGCGCATGCGATACAGTTCATCCGCGAGACCCGATGGCAGCAATTGCCGCAAGAGGTCCAGCATCAGACCCGGCGCTGTCTGATGGATGCCCTGGGAGCTTTGATCGCCGGGGCCGTGACGCCTGCGGCACGCCTGGTTGCGGATTTGGCCTGCTCTCAGTTCCGGGGGGATGAGGCTACCATTTTGTTTAATGGCAGCCGGGTCTCTGCCGCTGGCGCAGCCCTGGCCAACGGATTTTCCGGTAACGCCCTGGATGTGGACGACGGCTATCGTCTGGTCAAAGGGCATCCGGGCGCCTGCGTGCTGCCGGTTGTTCTGGCTGCCGCGGAAATGGCACCAACATGCAGCGGCACGGATTTTTTAACAGCCCTGCTCATTGGTTATGAAATCGGCATTCGCTGCGGGCGCATTCGTCATGCAACCTATACGACCTATCATTCCTCCGGAAGCTGGGGCGCCATCGCCGGGGCAGCGGCCGCCGGAAGGCTGCTGAACCTGGATGCCAAAACCCTGTGGCATGCCATGGGCGCCGCCGAATACCATGCGCCGATCGCACCCATGATGAAAGGCATCGAAACCCCGTCCATGGGCAAGGACAGCATCGGATGGGGAACGATGGTGGCCATGCTGTCCGTATTGATGGCCCGAAACGGTTTTACAGGCATCACGCCCTTGTTTGCCGAGACACCCGACCCGGGCTGGATCACCGGACTGGGGCAGGACTGGCAGATCAACCAGCTGTATTTCAAACCCTACACCGCCTGCCGGTGGGCTCAGCCGGCAGTGGATGGCGCTCTGTATCTTCAGCGGCAATTCAACCTGAAAATCGAAGACATCCGTTCCATCCGCATCCGGACATTTGCGGCCGCCTGTGCGCTGCATACCCGGCCGCCGGCCAATACCGAGGAAGCTCAGTACAACATCGCATTTCCGGTTGCCGCAGCGCTGGTCGATGGCGAAGTCGGGCCCCGGCAGGTGCTGCCCCCCCGAATTTTTGATCCAATGATTTTAAGCCTGCTGGCCCGGGTATCCACGGAAATCGATGACGAAATTGAGGCTGCCTTTCCGGAGAATACCTTTGCCGAGGTCATTGTGGAAACCGAAAGCGGCAGACGGCTGTTTTCGGGCCTGACGCAGCCCCGGTGGGAGCCTCCCCACTCGCTGCCCACGGACAGCGAGCTTGAAAACAAGTTCCGATGGCTGGTGTCGCCCGTCCTGGGAGATACGTCTGCTGGAAAATTAATGGATCTGGTCTGGCATCTGGAGGATCTGGAACAGATTTCCGATCTGATTGCCATGTCCTGTCAGCAGCATGCAAAGGTATCCGGATGAAGACGGATTCCTTTGCTGTCCGGATTGCGGAATTTGGTCCGAATTGCGGCGGACTGACAGTCGGTCTTGCCAATATTCACGCGGCAGTACCGGATGTTGCGGCGAATCAGAAAAAAATCCTGGATGCGCTGATATGCTTTCGTCAACACGGGGTTCAACTGGCTGTCTTTCCCGAGTTTTCCCTGACAGGCTATTTCTGGAAGGATGAAAAATCCTGCCGCGCGTACATGGAATCGGCAACGCTATCGAATCAGCGCGCGTTCATCGAGGCATCCATCTGGCCGCTTCTGGATGAAACCCTGCAATTTGTGGCGCTGAATGTTCTAAGAGAGGCGGATGACCGGATTCACCCGCCCCGGTTTTTCAACAGCACTTTGGTCATCGGGAAAAAAGGAAATGGGGATCGCATCGAAGCCCTATACGACAAAACCTTTCTGCCCGGGATTGAAAATCAGTATGAAACCGGCGGCAAAGGACAGCGTCTGGTTCTGGACACCCAGTGGGGGCGGATCGGCTTTATGATATGCTATGATCTTTGCTTTCCTGCGCTGCTGCAGGCCTATCAGCTTGTGGATAATGTGGACGCCATTGTGCTTCAGGCAAGCTGGAGGGGTCCGGCCATTCGGCAGTTCCCAGTTGCCGGATCAGCAAACATCCATTACTATGGTTATTTATGGGAAACCCTGATTCCGGCCCAGGCCGCGCTCAGCCAGAGCTGGTTTTTCGCTGCCAATGCCGTGGGTAGCCACAGCATCTCAAAGGATATCTTCTGGGGGAGATCCGGCATCTGGGCACCTTCCGGACTCCCCGTGCTTCGGGCCGCAAACCACGCCGAAGAACTGATCATTCTGCGTCATGTTCACGTCGCCGTGGAACGGCAGCGGGAACGCCAGGATTTCGACTATTCCGCGGACTTTGCGGCATCAGGCATCTCGGAGCCATACTGGCCTGAAGCGGTTGTGGTAAACGCCAGATAGCCGCTAATAATTTGTTAATCTACTGTAATACAAAAGGATCGAACCATGGCGGTCGATACTTACCATTGCTTGAATCCCATACCCTTTCAAATCAACACGGAGAAATTGTTTAAACTTCTCTGCATCAAAAAAGCAGATGACCCCTGTGCAGACAGAATTCTTGAACTGGCCGGCATGGCTCAGGAAATCGCCCGCCCAAAAGCCCTGTACAGATTGTGCCGGTTCGAAAAGCAAACAGCCGATGCCGTGAACGTGGAAAATGTAACCTTGTCCAGCCGGGTGCTGCGGGTGAATCTGGAACCTGTGCATCGGGTGTTTGTGGGTCTTTCCACCTGCGGCAGTGAAATTCTTCAACTGATGAATGTCGCAACCGATATGCTGGAAAGATACTGGGTTGATGTGATGATGGAGATGGCCTTAAGGGCTGCGGACCAGGCACTGGATGCTCATATCCAGCTGACCTACCAGCCCGGCCCCCTCTCGTCCATGTGTCCGGGATCAATTGAAGACTGGCCGATCACGGAGCAGAAACCATTGTTTGATATCATCGGTAATCAGGCCCGCGAAATCGGCGTTACGCTTTCAGGCAGCATGCTGATGGAACCGATAAAAAGCCTTTCCCGGGTCATCTTTCCCAGCGAAAGCCGGTTCCAGAGCTGTCAGCTCTGTCCGATGGATCGGTGCACATCCCGCAAGGTGCCCTATGATCCCGAGCAGATGGCAACTCGATACGTGGAACGCTCTGATAATCATGACAAAGACACCCGCAATTATGATCCGGTAATTGACTAATACCATATTTCGTACTATTTTCAGAGATAGTAATTGTGAAGGTTAAACTGCCACGCGAAAGAACGTTAGCCCATGACAGCCGATAGCATCCCCTATTCCAACATGCTGCTTCGGGAAATCAATCAATCCCATCTGCGTTCAAAGCAGTATGGCATTGATCCCAACAGCACCTGCAATCTCGATCAAGTCCAGCTGAGCCCTGAAGCACTGGAGTCCCTGCGGCAGGAGCATTCGGATTATTACCAGGTGGCGTTGTCAACCATGCAGGATCTGCATGGGTTTTTCCCGAACGCCGGTTTTGTGATGGCGTTTACGGACCCCAACGGGTATAT
>Ga0315268_10005589_pt1 | contig 13471 bp, 22 predicted proteins | sample C1_top_MG_FD_204535 | JGI IMG/M metagenome (GOLD analysis project Ga0315268, IMG submission 204535) | Sediment microbial communities from Yellowstone Lake, YNP, Wyoming, USA - C1_top | ecosystem: Environmental > Aquatic > Freshwater > Lake > Sediment | place: USA: Wyoming | collected 2017-08-01 | reverse complement strand
TCCGAGATTTTCGCATCCATTAAAAAAGATTGCTGCGGATATTTTAACTAATTTCTTTTGCATAAAATAGAGAACTGGAAATAGCTTTTGGGTTATAGCTCTAGTATGATATGCTATCTAAAGCTTATTTTGAAATTTCAAAATCAATTTAATTACCCTGGTTTAATGGTTTTTATGAAAGAATGCATATTTTTTAGAAGATTTGTGCTGGAGAGTAACAGAAAGTTCGTAGTAAAGAGAAGAAGATAAATTATCTTGCTGCAAGATAGACGGGCTTCAATGGAACTTTCCTCTTTTCAATTCTCGCTAAAAATATGCACGGTTTAAATTCCTTCATCTCATTCGCCTCTATCATATATCGCAAATTTGATATAACTCGTTTGCGAACAAAAAGTACGGTCCTTTGGTTCGCAAACCTTAAAAGAATCCTAGGAGCAATAATAAAATATTCTCACACCCCTACTAAGGTTCAACCTAATCCTTAGTCGTTGAGAAGACGTGAGGTAGCCGGCAAGGCTACCCTTTTCTTTTTTTAATCGTGCTTTTCCTCTTTCTTCTCGGTCTTGACGATTTTAACATCAAAACTGTAACCAGAGAGTTCGAATGTTAGGAATGATGCGAGCGGCCCGAAAACCACTGTCAACCATATTATCCCAAGCACGCTAATGGCTATATAACTGGCTAGCAAAATTATGAACAGGCTTGAAAAACTCATTGAGACCATAAAGCCGATAAAATTGCTGGATGCAGATTTTTCATAATTTTCTAGGACTGAAATATAATAAATCAGGGAAAAGAACGTGAACATTGGAAACGCTATAAAAACGTAAATAGACATCTTATAGATTGTTAAAACAACGCCTAAAAGAATGCCTATCAGCATCAATGTTTCGATTAATCTTTGCCTTTTTTCTACGTTCATGACTTCACAATATAATTGTTGTTTTATTCTAGCTTAAATGCTTTCCTATGATTAGAAAAGCACATATTGAAATAATAAAATTAAAGCTTTTTTAAGTTCTAAATTCTTTATTAGAATATGAAAAATGAAGATGTTTTGAGCGATGAAAGGTTTTGGTTGTGGGTCGTTTTCAGAGTCATATTCGCTATAATCATTGCAGTAGTAGTATTTGATTTTGTTTTTAGCTTTGTGCTCCAGAGATCTGCGATGATGTTCTATCCTGATTGGACTTGGAATCTTTTAGCAGTTCTGTTCTTCATCTGGCTAATCAGCTGGATTTTCCGATGGCCCTTGCATTATGGCCGTTTTGGCTATGAACATGAGAAAAGAATTCTTAGAAGGAGATATGCAAAAGGAGAGATAACCGAGGCCCAGTTCAAGAAGATGATGAAAGTCCTTAAAGAAGAGGAACACAAACGTTAAAGCACTTAAATTAAAAAGATTTTTTAAAGGCTTCAATAATTTAGTCTTCTTCTTCCTCTGATTCACCTTCTTCCAAGTGGCCATCTTCTTCAGTGTCTAATTCGTCTATTTCCTTTTCGTCTGCATAATTCTCTCTTTCGCTCTCGCCCTGAAGCTCAGTTTCATTTTCCCTTTCAACCGAATCTTCCTTTAAAGCCTCATGAATAGATTTTCTTATAGCCTTTTTCACTATTTTTTTCTTTTTCTTCATAATTTTAGTAACTATCTAAGGTTTTTAAATCTGACATCTGCGGAAAGGAATTTAAAGCTTTCTTTCCTACTTTAGACTGTGATGAAATGGCGTTTTTTGCGAAAAAGCATAAATTGCTAGAGCAGGAAGTATTCACCTCTTATTCAAAGCTAAACGAAGGATTGGGCAAGCTTATAGAATATGTCTGCAGCAAACTGCCAGAAAATGCGGAGGAAATTCTATATGATGATTCTTTTAACGTCAAGAAAGATGAGGACTTTCCAAAGGCCGATTTCAAGGAGACTTATGTGCTTACCTACGGCAAAATAAAAATTGCTGAAACGATGAAAATAGAAGATGGAAAAACAAGATTCAATGCAAAGAACGTTAGGGCAGTTGATTTGTTAGCAGACGTTATACCAGAAGAATTTGAAAAAATTTGTATGACCTTGCAGGATATTATTGACAGACATAAAATCAAAATTCCTGCAGAGTATCTGTCTTTGGCCGATATCAGCTTGACAGCAAAATAAATTCGGATTTTATAAATTTTGAAATTCTATTTTTATTATGAAAACGCTTATCGCGTTCGTTACAAAGGGTGGAACGACAGCGGAGTACGCAGCTATAATAGCCAACGCACTTAAGAGGAATGGCTTGGACTTTGATGTCGTAGATTTGAAGAAGCAAAAGCCTGACTTGAAACTGTATGAAAACGTTATAGTCGGTAGCGGGGTAAGGGCGCAAAGAATTTATAGCGAGTTTTTCGATTTCCTTGACAAGAACGACCTTAGCAAAAAGAGGGTCGCAATATTCTTTTCCTCAAATGAAGCAGGCAATCTAAAAAGCTATGAAGGTTTCGTGAGAAAATATGTTAAACCTACGGTTGAGAGATATCCAAAGATAAAGATAGTTGCGATAGACGGTTTTGGAGGAAGAATGAAGTTCTTTGGAAGAACAATCTCAGACAGCACGGATCCTGACAAGGCTAGGGCATGGGCGGACGTCCTAGCAAGGAAGCTTAAATCTTGATTTTAGAAAAGAGCAAACTTCAGTTTTCTTCTTTCGTCTCTAATGCTTTAAATCCTTAGATTTATGTTCTAAACTGAAAGTAATTTTCTCTACTTTTCCAGGAACATAAATTGAAAATCCTGCTACAGCTTCTCCTTTTATTTCCGGCGGAGCCGGTCCGCAATAATCTGAATCTGCCATATTTAGAATATCGCTAAACAGAAATTTAAATCCCTTATGAAAGGTTTAAAAAATTTAGAATCTTTTTATCTATTATGTCAAGCGCGATAAAAGTAGAACTTTTTAGATGCTCAAAAGAGCCGCGGTCTATGCCCTATGTCTGCAGCACGTCTATAAGATTGACCGCTATTCTAGAAAAAGTAAGGGCGCTGGACAACAAAGAATTTACAAAAGTCTACGATTTCGCTCAAAAAACTGAACTTCCAGAAGATTTTTTAGAAGCATTGAAAACCGAATACAAAAACAGACGACTAAATCCTCTATAAATTTATTTTAAATGCTGTTTTATCCATATTCTGTATATTCAGGTGAGCAGAGTGGTAGACAAAGTTTTGATATGCTGTCCGGAATGCGGCAACAAGGATAGGTGGAAGATAGAGGTAGAAACAAGGGGAAAGAAAAGAATAGTAACAATCACTTGCAGTTGCGGCTGGAGTCAGCAGTATGTGGGCACTGGAGAAAGCATGATTAAATATTAAGCCCTGACCGCATACCAGCACTTCGTGAATCTTATTTTTACTCTAAAGTGGTAAAAACAGATAAACTTAAAAGCCTTATGTATAAATAACAATCTATGGAAAGAAGGTCCAAAGATATGGTTGTTAGGCAAGCGGAATCGGAAGTTAACATTTTTTTGAATGAATTAAATGAAATGGGAATAGATGTTAATCACGCTTTTTTAAGCACTGGCACTCTGCCTTCCCTAAGCAACCCAAAGGAATATTTGAACTCGATATCTCATTCAAACGGTAATATAAAACTTAAGGAAGAAGAATTAGACAAGTTCACAGATTCAATTTCTAAGAGAGGGCTTGTCCCAAAAGAAGTTTTTAAGGGCGGGAACAAAATACCGTTCAGAGCCATAAAGGATAATAATGTTGACTGCTACATAGCATCCTTAGAAAACGAATTCAAGAAAAATCCGTACGAGATTCTTGAACAACTGGACTATGAAGCTAAACGCAGATGGAGAGGTAGGGCAGGCGGTTTGGTCATTGATGAAAATCTTCTAAAACCGGCTCTCATGATAGCTTATTCTTCTGGAATTTTTTCGTTCAAACAGGTTGTAGACGGAAAAGAGATAACAAAAGAGCAAAAAGAAGCGCTTACAAAAAAAGTTTACGAGACGTACGAGAAACCCGTCTTCTCGATAAGCATCGCTGGGGTCGATAAACTATCCTTTTCATCTGAAATCTTGCCGCTGAAAATAACGGGCGAGGTAAAATCTGAAACAGACACATTTACAAGCGTGCCAGAAAAAGATCTGAAGGTTTCAATCCAGTCAAAATTCCTCCCTGTCGAAGTTGTAAAAGAAATTGAGAAATTTTATGATGTTAACGAAGGTTATCAGGGCGGATTAAGAAGCATTTGGTCAGGAAGATTTAATTATAAAATCGGTTGCTGGTCTGACAACACCACATTTGAAACCACGTTGCCCGAAGGCATTTTCGACAACTGCTTAAAGGATGTCATCTCCGATTTGCAGACTGTTGTAAAAAGAAGCATAGGCACCAGCTCGCTTTACAATGACCTTAGCGGTACAAAAATGTTTTCAGAAAAGGAAAGAACAGTGAACAACTTCGCAGAAAGCATTATAGAGGCCGGAATCGTTAGTGAAGGTGAATTGCAAAAGTATGTAGAAGAATTTGAAAAGTTGCAGATCATGCCAACGCAATATAAGAAAGTTGGTTATTACCTTGTCGGAGAAAGACCTGTGTTCACGCCGCCAGTCATAGGAGTTTCCGAACATCTCAGAGCTTACCGAAGCGGAGTTGAAAGCAATTCTAATATTTATTTAACTGCTATACCGAAGGTTATAGAGGTTCTTAAAAACATGGAGAACAACGATATAAGGGTTCAAACTGGAACTTCGGACGTAAGAGTGTCTCCAAACCTCCATGACAATACGCTGCACGCTTACGTTGCAGTTCATGGAGATAAATTCTATTCTAGTGTCATAAAGGCAAATCATATAACAGAAAGCCTGACTAAAGAACTGCTGATTGCAGAACTATTCTAGAATCTTAAATAATTTGCATTTTAAATTCTGAATTTTACATATAATTAGTATGAAGAGAAAAACTAAAAAAGGATTGAAGAGAGCTGTTAATAGATATAGAAGAGATGTAAAAAGGGGAATAAAAAGTTCTGAGAAAAGCTATGGTGAAGCAAAATGAAAAAAACGCATGCATCAAGAAGAAGGCATCACTCTAGAAGGAATGAAAGAAACGAACGTAATCAGGAGTTCAAGTGATTTTATGGTTAAAGGAATGAGGGCTGAAAGAAAAGAGAAGAAACAAGAGACACAGAAAAAAAGATTAGGAAGAGTATTGAGAAAAGGCTTTAGTTGATTCTTAAATTCTTTTTATTATAAAATAGTAGTAAATATTCGTGTCTTTAAGTACTTGAACGACTATATATGTTAATAGACATGATTGGAATCAGGCAGAAGAACTGAAGCACAACTTTTTCTGTGATATAAGATTTGGAAGATTATTAGGAAGGAATCAGTTTATGAAAGGTAAAACAACAAGAGGTACAGCAGTTAATACAAGTTTGATGTCCACTTTCAAAAGAATAAAAAATTGGATCAATAGTATAGTTTAGATAAGTGGCTTGGTAGCCTGTTTTTTCAGACTGCCAGTAAAGAAGGTAGTAAACATGGGCAACGTATTCGTAATGAGACAAAAGCATTTGGATAAGCATGAAGAGTTGATAGAGAGCATTATCTCATAGTAAGACTTGACATAATTCAATTTCTATTAAAATTAAGGTGATTTTATGATAGAATATAACTCTAGAGTGACACTAGAACAAAAAAGGAAAATATTTCCTATAGTATCAATGGAAGAAAGAAAGACAATGGCAGCAGCGCCTGATTTCTATGTCCGACATTGGTAAGGTTGTTGAATATGCCAACACCACCAAATTGGAGAGTTTGGAAAGTAAGAAGTAGAAGAAGACGTCTGGGAGAAGAGGATATATATTAAATTCTGAATTCTAAATGATTAACATGAAGAAAAAACTAAAGAAGAATATAACCATCACAAAGAAAGAACACGACGAGTGGCATCGAAAGAACGGCTATAACGACAAGATGGACAAGGAACATGAAGCTTGCCACAGAGAATGTGGCATCATTGTAAAATAGAATTGCTAACAACCTTGGGAAGAGTTTAAATCTTTTTGCATTCAGTATTTTCTTATGAGAGACATCAATCCAGCGGGAAGGTTGAAATACGAAACTATGGAAGACGTTAAGCTAGCGATGAGCCTACCTTCAGTTGTTATCATACAAGAAGGAGAGAGAGAAGCAGCATATCTGATAGAAAGAAAAGATTGGAAAAATTATTGCGACGCCTGTGGAAGCGATCCACAATCAATCAGAAACAAAGAGGACCCCGCCAAAAAATTAGGCTGCAGAATAGATGTAAAGGATTTTGAGCGAGCGACTGTCAACCTTAGAGATTGCAAGCACTTTTACTTTCCAGAAGAAAGCGCTTTTTCAATTTATGAAGTGAAATTCGAAAAGCCGCCAACCAAGCTTAAAGTCGATTAATTCTAAATTCTAGATAAACAAGAAGATTATGGATATGCTATTGATAAGACATGAAATTTAAACTTGAAATGATATCTTTAAATAATTTATTTTTCTACTATTAAGTAGTGATTATATGGGAGTGAATCCTTTTGAAGAGTACAAGGCTTTTATGGCGAAAGCCTTAGAAGTCGGTAAAGGGGTTTATCCTACTGGTGATTTTGTTTTAAAAGTTAGAGATGATTTTAAGAAATATAGAGATAACCCGGAATATCTTTTCTCAGCGGTGGAAGGAGCCTTGGTTGATGAACTTCATGGTGTCAGACAAAATATTGAACCGAAAGTTCAGGAAATAAAATTAAGGGACAGACTAAGGTTAAGGCTAGGCCACAAGAAAACTGAAGCTCTTGAAAAGAAAACTGATGTGGATAAAGTGGCTGAGCTAACAAAACTTACATATCTTTCAACTTTAATGCTGGAAACGATGGCCAGCCGCATTAAATGCGTTGGTGGAGATTTGCCTGGCGAAATAATATTCTTTAAGAGAGAATATCCTTCCATACTAATAGAACTTGACAAAGCTGTAAAGGAAGGGGCGAAATTCGATATGGGAGTTATCAATGAAATAACTCGTATCAGCAACAGAGAAACGTACAAGTATTTGGATAATCGATGGTCTGATTAAAAAAGTGAAAAGCATGAAAAAATTAACAAAAAACTCTGAAAATCTACCAGAACTAATCGATAATCTGGAAAATGCAGCCAAGGATTTGAAAATCCAGATGGAGACAATAGAAAAGTTTATAAAAAACTTGAAGATTGGTAGATAAAGAGATTAAACTGATTAGCTTTTTAAGAAACTTCTGAAATAATCCTTAAATTATTTGAAAGGCTTGACATTATTATGACAGGACTGCAGACAAAGCAAGACTGGTTGATGCTTTTGTTGTTTGTTTTGTTCAGTTCTGTCTTCATCTACAGCCTTGTCAAAATGTTGAATTTGATTTAAACTTAAACCCTGAATTTACGGGTTTAAATGTTTTTATTTATCACTAATCTATATGACATTTAAAGTTTCAACTGTTGGCGATATTTCTCCTAAGTTTAGAGACCTAACTGTGGAAATTTTTGATAACGTATCAAGAAGCATGAGAGGTTTCCCTCCTGAATGCTACTTGTTCGTATGCAAAACAGACGAAGATTGCTTAAAAATCAAATCACAAAGAATCAATGATTTTACAAAAAATCACGGTCTGGGTTATATTCGATTACCGAATGTGGTAGGACTTGCAGAGGCAGCGCTTTACGATTCTCCGGAGGTTGTTGTTTACGAGTATGGAGTCAAATCTTTCTTAAGAACTTTAGAGGACTATGAAGGTCTTTATTCGCACGAGGGCGGCCATCTCACTTATTATTTTAATAACAATTTACTGAGCGTGAGAAAGGCAATGCCCCTTCTCACGTTTTGTGTTGACAGAGTCAAAGAGGATTATGAAGCTGAGAAGAAAGCTATTGAAGCAGATTACTACACCGCTTGCTTCTCAAGACAGTACACAACAATAGTAAACCAGTTTAGAATGCCTGAAGTAATATCGCCCATAAGCTTTATGGACAAGCTGTCTTTGATGGGAGTCCATGCGGCTTTCATGAAAAGTGAAAAGCCGAAGATCGAACAAAAGCAGAAAATTCAAAGAGCATGGAACGTTTTTTCCAGGGTAAACAAATCTGAAATAAGCAAGAGTCTCCTGCAAAGCGATGAATTGAAGGAAAGCCCCGGACTTTTTGGCGATGAAAGATTCTTTAAAGATTTTATATTCAGAAAACATTATGGGTGGAATATTTCTTTTAGATGAATATTAGAAAGGTTTAAATAATTATTAATATATGAAGTTGTTTTTTCACGATAACTATCTGTAGGAAGTCTAGTATAATTTAAAGCAAAATTGTAAAGAAGGATAAAGATAAATCTTGATTTATCTTCTTCTATGTTTCTTCTGCATCTTGCTTACGCTCTTCCCACCCATTTTTCCCATAAGATTATTTGATTCACAAAAGTCTTAAAGCACGGAAAATCTTAAATTGCAATTGTCATTATAAAATAGTAGTAAATTTATTCGTTGCTTTAAGTACTTGGACGACTATATATATAAATGATATATTGGAATTTTAGACAGAAGAACTGAAGCACAACTTTTTCTGTGATATAAGATTTGGAAGTTCATCAGGAAGGCAGAAAATATGGGTAACATATTCGTGGTGAGACAAAAGTTCTTAGATGAACATGAAGAATTGATAGAGAAAGTATTATCTCATAGAAAGACTTGACATAATTCAATTTCTATTAAAGTGATTTTATGCCAACACTACCAAATTGGAGAGTTTGGAAAGTAAGAAGTAGAAGAAGACGCCTGGGAGAAGAGGATATATATTAATTCTGAATCTTCTATATTCTAAGCACTAATTAAAGATGCCAGGAATAAATCATTTATTCTAAAACGTTTTCAAACGGATGTTGAACGTCATATTTTATGTTTTTATAAACTATCATCGTCTCTGTCTTAGTTATAACTTCTATCCTATGAATTTTTCCTATGATTTCAGAAAGTTCGTTTATGTCCTTTACCAAAACCTCTAATAAAAAGTCGAATCTTCCAAAAAGCCTATGTATCTGTGAAATCTGTGGGAACTGCGCAAGCGTCTTGCTTGCCCTCTCCCTAGCCTCTTCCGAAGAATGAGCTGACAACAATATGTAAGCCTTAAGATTCAGACCTAACTTTTGTTGATCCAGTACAACTGTGAAACCTTTTATTACACCCTTTCTCCTCAATGATTTTATCCTGCTAAAAATACTCTGCCTGGTCATTCTGCATGCCCTGGCAAGATCTGCAAATGATTTTCTCCCGTCCTTTAAAAGCTCAATCAAAACCTTTTTATCTTTGCTGTCTATCATACAAATGTTAATTAACATGCTCTATTTATTAACCTTTCGTAGTTTAATAGAATTTAATAGATACAATTGTCATAAAATTAAGAAAGAATATTTATTGTTTGTCAGGAATTATTATGTTTATGTTAGACAGATGCCCCGAGTGTCATGGTTTTATAATAAGGAGTAAATATGAGGTGATTTGCAAAAACTGCGGTTTAGTTATAAAAGACGAGCCTTTTTGCGTCGGCAAGATTTTGGTATTCAAATGAGATTAGATTTCAAATTCCATAGAAATTAGTTTTCTAAAGATTAGACAAGCATTTAAACTTTACTTACTATCGAAACATTAACATGAAACTATTGATAGTGCTCTCGATTTTAGCTGTGATTTTGATAGCAGGCTGTACCCAGAGCGGTTATATTATATCGAAGCAAGAAACATCAGGCTTTCAGATAACAGGCGCATCATGGGGATTTGATGATGGATGTAAGAGCGGCAATGCTTCAGTAGCTTATGTCGATACTAAATGCCATGAAGAACTTCAATGCGAGGTCTATGTGAACAGCATAAAATCAAATTACGGAACAAATGACTTGCAATCGTGCGGAGGCTGGATGGTGGTTGCCGAGAAAGAACTTTACCAAAAACCAGACTTCATTTCTATCAAAAGCGGGGACAAATATTATTATACGGACAGGAGCAGAAACAAGTTCATCTTGGTCTGTTGCAGCAATGTCAACCAATCGACACAAGAACTTGATAGGGATAATGAAATATGCGAATCCACGACGTTGGACGCCCAGTGCAGAGAACAGATCGCCGAAGGGTTTGACAGAATAAAGGTATTGTCATGGAGACTTGATCACGACGGACTCTTAAGACTGGACGTAGAGAACGATGCAGGTGAGCCAGTCGTAATAGACAGGATATACATCAACAACAAGAATTCTTTTAACGCTAATAGCTTTTTGCTGAGCGGAAACAACACAACGATAGAGCTGATCCAAGGACAGATGGGAAGCACGGGAAGCGTTTATGGAATAGCCGTGACAATAGAGTATGTTGTGATTAGCTCTAACAATTATTTCAACAGCACTGGCGCGATATACGGAACCTTTTCTTGATTCCGAATATAGAAATATAAACTTTTGAATTTTAGTCTTATTATGAGCTATATGCCTGCGCCCAAAACAAAAAGAGAAACGACCGAATTATACAAAGCACTCGCTGCAGAATACATAGGTGGTGATAAGAGTTTGTGCGACATATGCACGCCTTACACAAAAAAACAGGCTTTATTCCTGATCGCAGGGCCTTATGGAGGCATATAAAAAAATTAAGGGACGGAAATAAGAAGCTTAAATCCTAATTTTTACATATTCTTAGCATGAAATCATTAAGAGATGTCTTTCCTTGCACGTATGAAACTTTGTGCTCTGAAGAAAAGAAAGCGAATTGCAGCGAATGCAAATCGTACAGACCCAAACTGCCGCTGCCCAAGATTAAACCCATTGTTTTGAATGCTTCTGATTATTTAGTTTGTTGCAATCAATATTAATTCTAATAGAAATAAATCCTGAATTTTTCTATAAAAACCTCTAATCATTTAGTTGCTATTAACGAGATGAAGAACTAGTACCTTCTTCTTTGTGGTACGTGCTTTCGATAGCAATCTCTACAAAAGACAGGTCTTCCTTCTGTTGGCTTGAAAGGAACTTCACATTCCTTTTTGCAATCAGCACAAATTGCTTTGTGCATCTCTCTCTTGAAGCTGTCTACTCTCACTTCCTCGGAAACTTTAGATTCTTTCTCTTCTGAGGCGTCTTCTTCTACTTCTTCTCCAGATTCCTCGTCCTCGTCAGTTTCCTCTTCTTCGTCAGCCTCTTCGACCTCTACCATATTGTCTTCTTCTTCCATGTAATCTCTCCTTATTTTAATTAAGAATTGTTTGGGCCGTTAATTTAAATAGCTTTGTTTTTATTGGAAATATTTAAATCCTGAATTCTTTAGATGAGCTTAAATTGCTTTCTATTCTAGTTAAAATCATGGTAAACTACAGACCCCACTCACTTGCTTTCCTCACAACTAACGGTTGTGATGCCAATTGCGAATTTTGCGGTATTAAAAAAAGTAATCCGCCGCAGAGATTAACAGTTGAGACCATGCATAAATACACGGACCAAGCAAGAAGATACGGCATAAGAAAAGTTTCATTTACTGGCGGCGAACCTTTTTTGTTAGGAGAAGATTTATTTGAAGCTATAAGCTATGCGCACAAAAATGGCATGATTTGCGGATTGACGACAAACGGTTCTTATGCAAAAGATGAGGAGACCGGCAAGAAGATAGCAAAAAGACTTTTTGACAGCGGGCTTGACGTGATAAATATAAGCATGGACCAGAGTCATTCTGAATTTGTTCCATACGAACGTTCTTTCAATGCCTTTAAGGGAGTTTTACAATACAATCTCAGTCCGAGTATTAACGTCACTGATTTAAGAAGCACAAATTTTAGAAACTGGCTAATGCTAAGAAAAATAGCACAAGACTTGGTAGGAGAATTCGAAGGCAATTCTATTGTTGTTGATGGTAAGAAGGTTGCAGAATATGAGTGGAAAGGAGCCAGCAAACAAGGTGAAGCGAAGAAACTTGACAAAAGAGAGTTTAGATATAGGAAAATAAAGTACAATGAGGTTTGTGATGCTCAAACCGTTGCAGTAAGAAGCGATGGAAAAGTTGCTGCACCATGCTGCAGCTTTGCATCAGCCAATAATGATTTCTATGTGATGGGCGATGTTAGAGGTACGACAATAGAAGAAGTTGTTGAAAGAGTGAATGACTCAGTAATAGGTTCTGTATTAATCGGACCTTTTGGTATCGGAAGAATAGCAAATTCTCTGTCATACGCTAAGAATCATAAAATAAGAAGAATAGCAAACAAAAGCTATACTAATGAGTGCGAATTCTGTGGCGCTGTTTTTTCAGATCCAGAAGCGACAGCTTTTATCGTTAACAAATTCGAGAAGCTAAAAGATTCCAAGCCTAAGGTCGTCTTCAAAGAAAGAGTTTTTGCAACATCAGAACTTTTTGCAAGAGTTGTCCTTGATGGCGAAGAAAGAAAAAGGAGATTCATAACCTTTCTCGGCCCGATTAGATTTGAGGATTATAATATCGCACGCTGTAACCATGACCTTGAACTCTTGGAAGGTATGGAAAAGGAGGACGGACAAATGTCAGAGTTTACTGACAAGTTAAAGATGAGCATAGAAGTCTTACAGCAAATTAAAGCGGAAGCTTAAGCCCTGATTTTTTCTATACAATTGTAAGATGCTGTCAGTTCAAAGCTATTTGATCTTTTTAATGCCGTAGTATCTTCTTATGAATCCTGCCAGAATCCATATGGCAATGGCTGCAATCAAACCGTATGTAAATTCGTAAAGATGAGTGAAGATTCCACCCAGCAAGACCAAAAGTCCAATAGCGCCTAACAGCCAAGCCAAAGCCTCTTTTTGATTATTTTTCATTCTTTAACCTCCACTAATATTAGAGTTTTTATATAAATAATTTTGCTGTAAACCGATAACACTTAAATCCTGAATTTTACAAATGATTAGCATGATCGATAGAAAGATTGACCTCATAGTTACGATGATAGTTGGCATGCTTCTTCTTATAGGCCTTATCTATTTTTGGGTTTTTCTTAAATGCCAAATGTTTCCAGATTTGTTCGCGTATTATTGTCAGTAAAATAATCCTTAAATCTTAATTTTTACATAAATATCATAAAGTGTTCGCATGATTTTAGAGGCCGTAATAATTTTGATCTTAATGGTGGTTGACTTTCCATTTACAGTTGCTCCAGCAACTCTATGGGGGATGACACTTGGTTTAGATATCGTCCAACTAGAAGTCCTGTATATAGTGGCTACATTCCTAGGCCTGATATTTTATGCAACAATGAAAAAGCAAGGCAAGAGGTTCAGGACATGGAAGGTAATCAACAAGTACAAGAAGAGAGGCACGTTCTTCGCTGTTTTCGTTGCGAATATGCTGGCGCACAATTTTGATACGTATGCAGCTGCTGGCGAGCACAAGCTGAACATTTTCACGACAATAGCAGCACTGATTGTCTCGAACGT
>Ga0315268_10005588_pt1 | contig 13471 bp, 15 predicted proteins | sample C1_top_MG_FD_204535 | JGI IMG/M metagenome (GOLD analysis project Ga0315268, IMG submission 204535) | Sediment microbial communities from Yellowstone Lake, YNP, Wyoming, USA - C1_top | ecosystem: Environmental > Aquatic > Freshwater > Lake > Sediment | place: USA: Wyoming | collected 2017-08-01 | reverse complement strand
GCGTTCCGAGACTGTCTCTGAACGCGGCGTTCAAGGTCGCGGATGAGGTCCTGATGAGATCTATCAAGGGCCTTACTGAAGTCATCACAAGGCCCGGACTGGTCAACTTGGACTTCAACGATGTCAAGACGATCATGAAGGGCGCTGGAGTTGCCATGATCGGACTCGGAGAGTCCGACGCGCCCGGAGACGAGAGGATCCAGGAGGCGATCGACCAGGCACTCAACTCCCCGCTGCTCGAAGTGGACATAAGCGAGGCGAACGGCGTGCTGGTCGATGTCATCGGCGGAACGGACATGACCATCTCGGAGGCCGAGAGAGCGGCCGAGGAGATCCAGGCAAGGGTAGGCGCAAACGCCCGCATCATCTGGGGGGCTGCGATCGACCCTGCAATGGACAAGACCGTGAGGATCATGATAGTCGCGACCGGCGTGAAGTCGAAGCAGATACTAGGAAAACCCGGCCAAGAGAAGCGATACAGAGGAGTAGGCGAGGTCGACCAGGTCCGCTGAACGCGCCGGAATGGCTTTCCGAAACGTTTAATATAGCCAATCAGCTACGGTGCTTTCAGCCCGTGAGCTTGGCTCAGGGCCGTGCTTTGTCACTTTAAGTATGAACATTTCGGAGGCTCGACATGAAGTCACTGGTCGATAGCGTCATCTCCGCTGCGGAACAAGAGCAGCAGAAGAAATCACCCGAATCATTCCGAGCTCTTACCGCCGAGGATTAAGAGCTTGAGAGGATACTGCAGGGTCTGAAAACCAACATCAAGATCATCGGGTGTGGAGGCGGCGGGTCGAATACCATCAATCGGCTTGCGGAAGCGGGCATTATCGGTGCAGAACTCTATGCTGCCAATACCGATGCTCAGCATTTGCTCATGACTAGAGCCCCCCACAAGATACTTCTTGGTAGGAGAGTCACAAGAGGACTCGGTGCTGGCGCTCTCCCGCAAGTGGGAGAAGAAGCTGCCCGAGAGGCCGAAGAGGAACTCAAAGCCGCCCTAAAGAACGCTGACATAGTGTTCATCACATGCGGTCTTGGCGGCGGAACAGGGACTGGCGCTGCACCGTTCGCGGCCCAGATAGCAAAAGAGCAGGGGGCACTCACAATTGCAATTTGCACATGGCCTTTCGGTGCAGAGGGAGCGGTCAGAGCTGAGAACGCCGAGTGGGGCCTAGAGAGACTAAGAACCATTGCGGACACCGTCATAGTGATCCCCAACGATCGCCTGCTCGAGATAGTCCCGAAGCTCTCGGTCAACGCCGCGTTCAAGGTCGCCGACGAAGTCTTGATGCGGTCGATCAAGGGCATCACTGAGGTAGTCACAAAGCCAGGCTTGGTCAACCTTGACTTCAACGACATCAAGACTATTATGAAGTCCGGCGGTGTCGCGATGATAGGTCTAGGCGAGTCCGATGACGACGATGCGGCGATAGTTGCGGTCAACGAGGCGATAAGCTCTCCGCTGATCGAGATGGACATCCGAGAGGCGACGGCGGCACTGGTGAACGTCACCGGCGGACCGAGCATGACTGTCACCCAAGCCGAGCAAGTCGCTGAGGTGCTCCAGTCCAAGATAAGCCCGGGCGCGAGGATCATTTGGGGTGCCGCGATCGACGAGACGCTCGAGAACACCATCAGGGTCATGGTCGTCATAACTGGGGTCAAGTCCAAGCATATCCTGGGCCCTGCAAAGAACAGGAAGGGCAAGGACTTGGGACTAGACTTTATTAAGTAGTTATTGTACTAGGAACTGAACTCAATGCCCGAGATGAAGGAGATAGTGGACAAGTCCTGGGATCTTCAGCGGAAGATCGAGGAGAAGACCAAACACGTTGGCAAGGGCAAGTACGGCCGCGTGATCAAGATGGCCCGGAAACCCACCGGAGAGGAATACCTCAAGGTCACGCAAATCACATCAATCGGACTGTTGATGATAGGCGGCCTGGGGTTCCTGATTTACTGGATATTCGAGTACGGTTCGAAGTACCTGATAAACGCGTTCAAGTGATTCCAGGCGCATGATGAAACACGAGGGATTTGATTGGGACTTTTCGACATAGAGCCGAAGAAGAAGAAAGAGGAACCAGCCAAGGAGATACCGGTTCCGCATGCGGGAGCGAAGGCTCTCGAGTTCGTGGTCCAAGGCGAGACGAAGCGCATGATGGCGTCCGGCGACGCTTCTGAGTTCGAGATGACTCTGAAATTGCCAGATGACGGACAGGCACACGAGATCGTGGTCAAGGTCGACACACTCTTCTCCTCTACGGAAGAGGGCTCGCCAGAGTGGTTCGTCAAGCTGTACGATGCAGTGGGGGTCGTTTGGGAGAACACTCCCTCGGCTGACCAGACAACCGAGCGCTTCTTCGAGATCATGCCTGGCCAGGAGAAGTCGTTCACTCTAAAGATCACATCACCGACGGGCGCGAGGTACGGCGACAAGATAACCGTGCTCGTGAACGCGAGCCTGAAGGACAACCCGAGCATGAACGATGTCGCAACGATGCAGGCGACCGCGAGGCAGTCGATGCTCGCCGTCAAGACATCCATAGGGCACGAGAAGGCTGTCGCAGACTCCATTGCCAGCAGGGCAAAGCCAAAACCGTCCGGGGTGTTCGCGATCCTTTCCCCTGCCACTATCAGAGGCTATGTGTTCGTGGAGGCGATGAACACGGACAGCCTGAGAGACCTCGTCAAAGGAATCCGAAGGACGAGAGGCATCGTGAAGGGCGAGACAAGTTTCGCAGAGATCGAGCACTTCCTGACGCCGAAACCCATCGTCTCGGGGATAGTCGAGGGAGACATAGTCGAGCTCATCGCTGGCCCGTTCAAGGGTGAGAAGGCGCGCGTCCAGCAGATCGACGAGAACAAGGAGGAGATCACGGTCGAGCTGTTCGAGGCGATGGTGCCGATACCCGTTACCATCCGTGGCGATCACGTGAGAGTCCTTGAGAAGGAGAGATGAACACAATGGTAGAGAAACTTGATGTCCTGGTAGACGGCGGCAAGGCAACGCCTGGCCCGCCGCTCGGTCCTGCGCTGGGCCCGATGGGCGTGAACGTCATCCAGGTCGTAAGCGCGATCAACGAGAAGACGAAGGCGTTCATGGGAATGAAGGTTCCAGTCACGCTCCTGGTCGATTCGAAGACCAAGGAATTTGAGATCAAGGTCGGCACACCACCCGTCTCGGCCCTTATTCTGAAGGAGGTCAAGCTCGAGAAGGGCAGCGGAAGCCCTAAGGCAACGAAGGTCGGCAACCTCACGGTCGAACAGGTTCAGAAGATAGCCGAGATGAAGAAGGACTCGATGCTCGGCAAGGACAAGAAGTCCAGGTTCAAGGAGGTCGTTGGCACTTGCGTCTCCATGGGCGTCACGGTCGACGGCAAGGACCCGAAGGTCATCATGAAAGATATCGAAAAGGGCGGGTACGCGGGGCTATTCTGAGGCGTGACAAGTCAGAAGAGACTTGCGTATATGATTGGGCTCGGGGTTATTTGCCCAAGTTACTGCCAGTAGTCGAAGCATCTTGAAGACAGCAATCGATATCCAGCTTTGGGGAATCGTCAAACGTCACTTTTGCCTGAATAGGCCAAGACAACTACTTGAGCTGACTGTACAACAGACACGGTCACGGCCAGCCACCAGCCCATCATTGGCCCGGCCTCGACCCTCAACTCTACAGGTATGAGTGAAACCCCGATAAAACTGTCGAGGTTGAGCGCATCGATGATCCCGAAATAGAATATCCCGACCGTCGCCAGCAGAAGTCCCGCGGAGACCAAGCTGACCACGACTCCTGACACCCTCCTGTGTAGAAGGGATAGAACTGTAGCCAAAATGGACGCCGCCAACGATAGCGCTAGGACTGTCGTCACCATCGACATGAGATTGCCGACTCTCTCCATCGGTGGATACTGTATCCCCCCGGAGTATTCAAGAGTGGTTTCCGTCCCAAGGCCTACCCGAGTGAAGTCACGGAGACCATACTGATCCTGATAATCGTTGAAACCGATCACGTTAACGACATGGTACTTCCCTTCATACCACGGGAGCAGGAACGTCGATGCAATCATCACGCAACAGATGACTCCGATGATTACTGCGGAAAGCGACAGCAGAGATCCGGCTTCTGGCTTTTCATGGAGTGGAGGGCTGGACGACATGCCCCCTCACCCAGGCTCTGGCTGAGCCATACGAGCCAGCTTCAGCTTGGCAGCTTCGCAGGCGACCGTTATCGGGTCGATCGTTGGAGCAGCAGGAGGACAATACGCGGTCTCCAACTTCGAGAGATCACTGACCGTCATTCCGGCTTGAATCGCAACCGCGAAAGCATTGATCCTCATGTGCACCCTCTCCTCGCCGACGATCTGCGCGCCTAGTATCTTACCTGTTTGTGGATGCGCCAGCACTTTGACGTAGATTTCCTTCCTCCCAGGGTAGTAATCTGGTAGTGTGTAAGATCTCACCTTCCCCACGAGAGGTTTTATTCCGACCGCCTCCAACTGCGGGGTGGTAGGGCCAACAGCTGCGACTTGACAGCCAAAAGGTTCTGTCGCCCTGGTGAGCAAGAACCCCTTGGGAAGATGGTCTTCTCCCCCAGCCGCGTTCACTCCCGCCACCATGGCCATCTTGACCGCAATCGTCCCGAGACCGCTGACATCAGGTTTGCCCGTCACGAGGTCTGGATACTCAGTGCAGTCACCGACCGCGTAGACATCCTTCTCACACGTCTCGGTTCTATCGTCAACGACAATCTGTTTAGTCACGCCAATGGTGCACCCGACCTGCTTCGCCAACTCTGTCTCGCCGCGCTGACCGGTTGCTACGACAATGAGATCCGCATAGAACTCCCGCTCTTCGCCCGTCTTCCTGTTCTTGGCTACGACGCCATTGGACTTCTCATCCCCTAGAAGCTCAGTCACCTGATATTCAGTGAACATCTTCACGCCGTGTCTGGCGATGGCTTCGTTCATCAGCTGTGCCATGTCGTCGTCCACCATGGCAAGAATGCAGTTCGACAGATACTCGACAATCGTCACTTTGCAGCCCCTGATCATCAAGGCCTCGGCGACTTCGAGTCCCACCAAGCCTGCACCGATGACAACTGCCCTCTTGCCCTTGGCTCCCAGAGATTGGATGCCTCTCGCGTCCTCTATCGTCCTCAAGACGAAAACGCCTTGCTTCAGCTCGCCTGGCTTGCCGCCTTCTTTGACCACTCCTTTGATTGGCGGGACGGCGGCCCGAGCACCCGTGGCCAGTATCAAAGAATCATAGGGCAGCTCCAGCTTCTTGTCAGGGCACTTGACATGAACGATCTTCTTGACCTTATCAACGGACTCGGCGGAACTTCCAAGGAGACACGCAATCCTGTTCTTCTTGAGCCTCTCCTCCGGAGCCTCGATGAGGTTGGTGAGCTCGGGGATGATGCCAGAGATGCCGTACGGCAATCCGCACCTGGAATACTGTGGATACGGTTCGCGCTCAACGATCGTTATCTCGGCGGTCCTATCCGTCTTCCTAGCGAACTGAGCTGCAGTCGCGCCTCCGCAGCCGCCGCCAACGATCACGATTCTCCGAACCGTAAACTTACCCTCCCCGCAAGGCTTCGGATAACATCGTTACCGTTAAATTGTTTCCACGTCCGTCCCTAGGGATGACACATGATATGACGGATGGCCGAGCCAGATGGCGGAAATACTTCCACCAAAGGCTTATTAACCCCTTCTGCATTGGCACCATTCCCTAGGCATGTAGGAGAGCCACAAGCTCGCAAGTACTACACCGGAGGGATCACAAGTGGTAGATCAACACCTCGTCGACCTCATGAAAAAGCTTCAAGCCGAGTCGAAGCAGAGGAAGTTTTTGGAGTCCGTTGAACTCGCGGTCAACCTGAAAGACATCGACCTGACAAACCCAAAGAACAGGCTTCAGGAGGAAATCATACTCCCGAACGGCCGGGGCAAGCAAATCAGGATCGGCATCTTCGGAAGCTCTGAGATGGCAGTCAAGGCCAAAGGCATAGCTGATGTCATCATCCAGCCCGAAGAGCTCGAGACTCTCGCATCCAACAAGTCGAAGGCGAAGAAGTTCGCCGGGACCGCGGACTACTATCTCGCTGAGGCCCCGCTCATGCCCACGATCGGTAAGCGCCTAGGCGTCGTCCTCGCCCCGAGAGGCAAGATGCCGAAGCCGATACCGCCGGGCTCGGACCCGAAGGCGGCGATCGAGAAGCTGAGGAGCAGCGTGACCGTCAGGACGAGGGACAGGAAGACATTCCATTTGCCTATAGGAACGAAAGATATGACCGCGGAGAAGCTGGCCGAGAACCTCGACGCAGTCCTGAAGAGGCTTCTGACCAAGCTCGAGAGGGGCAAGATGAACATCCAATCGGCCTATGTGAAGACGACCATGGGTCCGTCGTTCAAGGTGATGTGAGATGGCGCACGTAGCAGGCTGGAAGAAGGACGCCGTTACGGCCCTCGCAAAGCAGATCTCCAAGAGCAAGGTCGTGGGCATAATCAACGTCCACGGAGTGCCCGCTCCAGCGTTCCAGACCATGAGGACGAACCTCAGGGGCAAGGCCGAGATCACCATGCTGAAGAACACCCTTCTGAAGATCGCGCTCCAGCAGGCGGGTAAGGATATGAAGGGCTTGGACAAGCTCGCCGCGAGTGTTGATGGACAGTGCGCGGTCGTCACATCCAACCTCAACCCGTTCAGACTGTTCAAACAACTAGACTCGACCAAGACCAAGATGCCCGCGAGGGGAGGGGAAGTCGCTCCGGATGACATCGAAATCAAGGCCGGTGAGACTCCGTTCAAGCCAGGCCCCGTGGTCGGCGAGTTGCAGAAGGCGGGTCTGCCGGCTGCCATCGAGCAGGGCAAGGTCGTCATCAAGAAGGACAAGTTGCTCGTGAAGAAGGGCGACAAGATCCCGAGAGACGTCGCGCTCGTGCTCTCGAAGCTCGAGATCTACCCGCTGACCGTGGGACTCGACCTCAGCGCTGCCTTCGAGGACGGCATGATCTACAAGAAGAACGTGCTTGCAGTCGACGATGCGATGGTCTTGAGCCAGGTCAAGTCCGCCGCCTCAGGCGCGATGAACCTAGCTGTATTCATCTCATACCCGACGAGACAATCCATCAGGCCAATGCTCGCGAACGCTCACTACAAAGCGCTGAACTTTGCGGTGAACGCGAAGATCGCGAACAAGGCCACGATCAAACTGATGCTCGCCAAGGCGAACGCCCAGATGCTGTCGCTGGCATCTAAGGTCCCTGCCGCGCTCGACGACGACCTGAAGGGTGCCTTGACCAACGTTCCGAAGCCGCCAAAGGACGAAGAGGGCAAGGGCAAGGACGCGAAGAAAGAGGAGAAGGAAGAGAAGAAGGTCTCCGAGGATGAGGCGGCAGCCGGCCTTGGAGCACTGTTCGGATAATCGATTGAAGGAGGCAGAAGTATGGAATATGTGTACAGCGCGATGGTCCTGCACGCGGCGAAGAAGCCCGTGACGGAAGACGGTGTGACGAGCGTGTTGAAGGCAGCCGGTGTCAGTGTTGATGCCGCCCGCGTCAAGGCGCTCATCGCAGCTCTCGAAGGCGTGAACATCGACGAGGCCATTGCAACCGCAGTGGCAGCGCCAGTGGCAGCCGCACCAGCCGCGGGACCAGCTGAGAAGAAGGACGACAAGAAGAAGGAAGAGAAGAAAGAGGAAAAGGGAGTCTCGGAAGCTGAGGCGGCAGCCGGTCTCAGCGCGCTCTTCGGGTAGACCCTAGCCCTCTTTTTTCAAACCTCTTCGTAGTATCTCCTTTGGAAAACAAGAGAACGATACAGAAGCTGGGACGGTGTTGAATCGGTCCGCATATCCGAGGTGCCAGCTTCAGCCCTGCTCGAGCATCCGGCTGACTTCTTTCTCGAATATCGAAACTATCTCCTTTCCGATCTCCTTCCTCAGCTTCGGAGGCACGAGCTCGATGCCCACCTTCGCGCCGACCTTGCCGACCTTGAGCAATGCATAGGCTTCGTGCACCTTGGCTTCCATGAGTTCTTGGACTGCTTGCTTCAGTTCCTGCTTCAGCTCTGGATTCGCGTCGAGCTTCTCCCTTATTGACCGCTTGACCTCGTCTTTGACGAGATCTTGGACAGCTTCGATGAGGAGGGTCTCAGAACTGAGCATGGACCTAGTGCTCTTGATTACGGAGCTAATGATGTCTTCGTCCGCCATTCTCTCTCCGACCCATCGACAGCGTTTGTAGCTTAAATCGTTTGCCATTTCCGAAGGAGTTTCAGCAACCGCACGCGAATCTTTTAAAAGACGATGTGTCGATAGCCACGCGGACTCCAGAAGCTGACGCAGATGTGGGACACCATAGGAAAGAGCGTTTTCAAGGACCAGCGGACACTGTCATTCGACTACGTGCCCCAGAAGCTTGTTCACAGGGAAGCCCAGATGAAGAAGCTGGTCATGCTCTACAGGCCAGTGGTCGAGTCCAACCTTTCTCAGAACGCAGTTCTCACAGGCAGTGTGGGAACTGGCAAGACCGCCACTGCCAAACGATTCTGCACGGATCTGAAGGACTTCGCGGAGAAGCAGCAGAAAGCGGTCGACTGGGTTCTCGTGAACTGCAGGCAGAGGAACAGCGAGTCGAGCGCTGTACTGCACGTCGTGAACCATTTCCAGCCGAACTTCCCGGATAGGGGCTTCTCCATCACCGAGATGCTTCGCATTCTGAGGAAGGATCTCGAGAAACGGAAAGTCCATCTCGTCATCGTCCTGGACGAGGCCGACATGCTCCTCAAGAAGGCCGGGTCGGACATCATCTACAAGCTCACCAGGTTCGGAGAGGAGAAGGTCGACGGCAGGGAGCTCGTCTCGCTAATGCTGATCTCACAGAAGAACATCTTCGACTTGCTTGACGCATCCTCCACGAGCACGTTCAAGAGGACCAATGTGGTCGAATTCGGCAAGTACTCATCAGATGAACTCAGAGACATCGTGAAGACGAGGGCTGAGTTGGCGTTTCATGACGGAGCGATTGACGACGATGCGATCAACCTGATAGCCGAGGTATCGTCGGAGTGGGGAGATGCGAGGTTCGCAATCGAGATACTTGAAAAGGCCGGCATGCTCGCTGACGAGGAGAGCGCGGGCAGGATATCCGTCGAGCATGTGAGGGGGGCGAAGGCGGAGGCCTACAGTTCCATAACCGAGTCGAAGCTCGCCGGTTTGGACAAACATCAGAAGCTTTCGCTCCTTGGCATCGCCAGGGCATCGAGAGGAAAAGCCTATGTGACCACTGGCGAGGCCGAATCCGCTTATAAGGTGGCATGCGAGGAGCACAGTGAGAAACCCAGAGCGCACACAGCCTTCTGGGGCCTGATGAAGGACCTAGACATGCTCGGCGTGGTCAGTGCAAAGAAGAGTGGCCCGGGCATATCGGGCAAGACCACTGTCATCACCCTGCTTGATATACCTGCAAAAGTGCTCGAGCAGAGGATGCGCCAGATGCTCAAAGATGAACGTTGAACATCTTTCGAAGGGTATGTGCACACTCAGTCAGAATCCTTAAATACGGCAGCCTCCGTCTAAGCTTCTCAAGGGAGGGCCCGCGCATTACTGACGAAGACAAGCAGACGGTAGAGGCTGTGCACGTCTTGGAAGGTCTGTGCTATGTTGTCAGGGAGCGCAAGCCATTCCTCGCTTACAAACTCTTTGAGACGAACTTGACGGACACAGTGCCAGGTCTGTGCGTCACGAGGCAATTCCCTGAGAAGGTCAGGGAGGCGTTCGACCTGAAGGAGACCAGGGTCCTGTGGCTCAGCCACACGCCCGGCGCGGATCACCACAACCCGACGAGCATCGGAACCCTTGCGACTGTGATTTCTTCTTTCATAGAGCGCTACAAGAGATGTGTCGTGCTCATAGACGGTCTGGAGTACCTCGTGATAAACAACGGATTCCAGCAAGTACTTCGATTCGTAGAGCACATTAACGAGCAAGTCATGCAGAGCCGTTCGACTGTTCTCATACCCATCAGCCCGAACGCGTTCAGCGAGAAGGAGCTCGCACTGCTCGAGAGGAACGTAGAGGTCATCGAGCAGCCTGCGATGAGCGTCAGCCTGGAGAAAGACTTCACCACACTGATAGATCAGTACCGGTGAGAGTCGTCACAGGTGACCCTGTTTCTCTAGAGTGTCAACACGACCGCTACGTCGCATAACCTTTAGGATAGAATAGTCGATGCGGTCCCCATGCACAAGACCCCGCTGCACGACCTCCATGTCGCACTGGGTGCGAAGATGGTCTGGTTTGCAGGTTGGGACATGCCCATCCAGTACACCACCATCATCGATGAGCACATGACTGTTCGGCAGAAGTCGGGTGCCTTTGACGTCTCGCATATGGGGGATTTCATCATCGGGGGAGAAGGCGCGGGCGACCTCGTCAACACGCTATGTACGAATGACATCAAGGACCAACCCGTCGGAAGGTGCGTCTACGCACACATACTCGATGAACATGGCAGAATACTGGACGATACCATCGTCACGGTCCTCGGCCAGGACGAGTATCTCATGGTTCCCAACGCCGCGACAACCTCGAAGATCCGGAGATGGGTAGAGGCACATCTCCGTGGACAGGAGTTCATAGACATGTCGACCGACCTCGCTGCGATTGCCGTTCAGGGGCCTACCGCGAAGGATGTCCTGGCTCAGCTCACGACTGCAGACCTAACGTCACTCAAGTTCTTCTGGGGAGCATTTGTCCGCCTGGACAAGATCGCGACTGAAGGCGCAGCCCCGAAAACGCATCTTCTCAAAGGACGGACTTCGATCAATGGGACGGGGAAGGGCATTGCAGCCTTCGTGTCCCGCACGGGGTACACCGGCGAGGACGGGTTCGAGGTCGTCTGCGAAAACGCAGACGCCGTCGCCGTATGGAACGCAGTGCTGGAAAAGGGCAAGGCATTCGGGCTCAAGCCCATAGGGCTTGGCGCTCGGGACACGCTCAGACTGGAGAAAGGCCTTCTGCTCTCGGGAACGGACTTCGACGGCGCACAGACTTCGCTCCAGACCGGACCTGGCTGGGTCGTAGACTGGAAGCACGACTTCGTAGGAAAGCAAACTCTGGTGCAGCAAAGGACCAGCGGCAAGTACGACAAGCTGGTCTGCCTGGAAGTAGAGGACCGAGGAATCCCGCGTCACGGATACGAGATCATTGCGGGTGAAAGAAAGGTCGGGCAGGTGACGAGCGGAACGCTCTCGCCAGTCCTCAAGAAGGGAATTGCGATGGGCTACGTCCCGCTCGATATGTCAATCGTCGGATCACTGGTCCATATCAAAATCAGGGACAACCTAGTCCTTGCAGGAATAGTTAGGCCACCTTTTGTGAAGAGGGATTGAAGTGAAGGAAATCTTGGAAGAGATGATCAAAGTCCCCGGAGTCTCCGGGTACGAGGAAGACATCAGAGAATATATCAAGAACAAAGTCGAAGGGCTCGGCGTAGAGGCCCGCGAGGACAACATAGGCAACCTCCTCGCAACGGTCGGTGACAAAGGTCCTCTAGTGATGCTCATCGCCCATATGGACGAGCTCGGATTGATCGTGACGAAGATCGAGGATGACGGCTCTCTGCGGATAAGAAAAGTCGGCGGGATCGATGACCGCACTTTGGTCGGAAGGGTCGTCCAGATAAAGACTCAGAAAGGCTTTGTCACAGGAGTCCTCGGTCTAAAGCCTCCGCACCTTATGACTGAGTCTGATGACAAGAAGAAGGTCGTAAGTTGGGAGGAGGTCAGGGTCGATGTCGGAACCAGGAGCAAGAAGGAGACCGTGAAGAAGGGAATCAGGGTGCTCGACCCGATGGTCTTCAAGAAAGACATCACATACCTCACGCCAGACATCATCTGCGCGCGAGCGGTGGACGACAGGATGGGGTGTGCGATACTTCTAGACGTCCTGGAGAAGCTCAAGGACAGAAAGCTGTCAGTAAGGATTGCCTTCGTTTGGAGCGTGCAGGAGGAGACTGGCCTAAAAGGAGCCAAGGTGGCTGGTTTCATGTACAGACCAGACTTCGTATTCGCGGTCGACACGATGACAACGACGGATGCACCGAAGCAGGGCGACACCTACGAGAAAGTCTGCCTCGGCCAGGGACCCGCGATGAGGATGTTCGACAACTACGCCATCGCATCACCGAAGATGAGGAAGCTGGTGGAGGAAGTCGCGAAGGCAGCCAAGATACCGCTCCAGTATGGCTCGGGCGGCGGCACCACGGATGGCTCTGTCGTCCAGGAATACGGAGCGCTGATGATGGCTCTAGGCATAGCCATGAGGTACACGCACTCGCCGACGGAGTGCGCCAGCATCAAGGATATGGAAAACATGTCCAAGCTCCTCGTGAGACTGGCAGAAAGGATCGCCAAGAACGCCAAAGCCAGGTGAACCATTGAAGAACGACAGGGCGAGAGAGATCCTCACGGATCTCGTTCTCATGAAGAGCACCTCAGAGGACGATTGCAGAAACATCGTCGAATTTGTATCATCTAGATTGACCAAGCTCGGGCTGGAACCACGATACCATGGAGACAAGGACCATCCAGCGATTGTGGCCCAGTTCGGGGAGAACGGGGTTGTTCTGTCCGGCCACCTAGACACCGTACCGCATGGAACGAACTGGAAGTTCGAGGACGGGGAATTCACGAACGGGAGACTGTATGGTCGAGGCTCCTGTGACATGAAAGGCGGTTGCACCGCCATGCTGTTGGCAGCCGAAGACCTGGTGGCTGCGAACGTCCCATTCTCACTATGCTTTACCACTGATGAGGAAACGACCATGATAGGGGCTGAGGCGGCGGCCAAGGATCCTGCCATGAAAAAGGCCGGTGCCATAGTCGTCGCCGAGCCGACTGCTTTCGATATCGTGGTGAAGGAGAAGGGTCTTCTCCACTTCTCACTAAGCACGAAGGGGGTCTCCGCACATGCTAGCATGCCGGAGTTGGGGGACAATGCGATTGTGAAGCTAGTGAGGATTCTCAGCAAGACCGACGATCTTCAGAGGGTACCGAAGAACCCCGTCAACGAGATGACTATGTGCGTGGACACGATCCAGGGTGGCACGAGAATCAACGTGATTCCTGACAGCTGCAGAGCTGAGATCGACATTCGATATCCCCCGAATCTAACCACCGAGAAGGTCCTCACGCTTATCAGAGACAGAGTCGGAAATGATGGCTATGAGATCAAGATCCTGCACGAGCTCGACCCGGTCGAAACCGATACTAGGCTTCCTGCGGTCCAGGCGCTCAAGGAGGTCGTGGGACCCGCTGCAAGGATCACGGCGGTACCGTATGCGACCGAGATGGTCATGTTCAAGAACTCGAACAAGGCGCTCATGGTCTGCGGTCCAGGAGACCCCAAGATATGCCACTGCAATGATGAGTGGGTCGACGTGGGGCAGATCACCAG
>Ga0315268_10005587_pt1 | contig 13473 bp, 13 predicted proteins | sample C1_top_MG_FD_204535 | JGI IMG/M metagenome (GOLD analysis project Ga0315268, IMG submission 204535) | Sediment microbial communities from Yellowstone Lake, YNP, Wyoming, USA - C1_top | ecosystem: Environmental > Aquatic > Freshwater > Lake > Sediment | place: USA: Wyoming | collected 2017-08-01 | reverse complement strand
TCCTCGCGAAATTCCTCGTTGACCGGCTCGACACCAACAGATTCGAGGGCTTTCGACTCACTGGCGACCCTTGAGCCCCCCTGAGAAACTCGGGACTCACGAGAACACTGCATCGACGGTTTATTCCCTCCAGAAGGGACGACAGGGAGGGGTGTGCCCGCAGATCGGGGACCTCTCCTCCCGTCCCGGACGCGGATGCTTGGAGGCCTCCCGTCCCTGAGGAGGGAACATGCCAGTCAGGAATCGAACAAAGAAGCAGATGGCCGCACGGCGGCCGTCCGAGACGGTCAGAAATCGAACGGTTGAGCCGGGCGCAAACTCACACGTCGAGCGCCTCTTGGCCGCGCTCGCCGTTCGGATCGTCATCACCGAGAAGAAGGAGAGCATCCGATGACAATGATGAGGCCTCACGAGATCAAAGCGACCTATCTTGCGCGTAAGGCGATCGTCTACCTGCGCCAGAGCACCCCCGAACAAGTGCAAAACAACCAGGGCAGCACCGCAGCCCAGCTCGGCCAACGGCGGTACGCAGAGGAGTGGGGATGGCCGGCTGATGCGATCGAGATCATCGACACCGATCTAGGTCTTAGTGGAACGGCAACCGCACACCGATCTGGGTACCTGCGGCTCGTCGAGGCGATCAAGGCGGGTGCGGTGGGTGTGGTTCTCGTGTCCGACCACACCCGGCTCGGTCGGAATCTCGAGGAGTGGCTCGCTTTTCTGACCGAGTGTGCGTGTCACGACGTGCTAATCGCGAACGACGGGAAGATCATCGACGCCGCGGACCAGGGCGCTCTGCTCAGCACCCGTATGCTTGCCCTGGTCGGCGAGTACGAGAACGCCGCACGGCGTGAGCACATTCGGCGCGGAATCGACGCGAAGGTGGCAGCCGGGCGGGCGGTTACGAAGCCTCCGACTGGCTACGTCGCGGTGGGCGATGGCGCATGGGAGCTGGACGTTCCGAGCGTCCAGGCGCCCATCAACGCCGTTTTCAGTACCTTTTTGGAAAAACGCTCGTGCGCCCAGACAGTGCGGGCGCTCCGCAAGCTCGGCATCCGTATCCCCCGCCGCCCGCCCGGCAAACCCCTGCGCTGGGTCGAGCCGACGGTCGGGGTCGTCCGCCAAATCCTCAAGAATGAGCGCTACACCGGCAGCTACCACTACCGCGAGCAAGTCACGGATCCTGTGCGCGGGCGCAACGCCCGGGGGCAGCTTCGCGTTCGCCGCGCCCGCGACGAGGAGCGGATCGCCGTTCCTAATCATCACCCGCCGTACGTCGACGACGAGCAATGGCGGGAGATCCAGGAGATCCTGCGCCTGCACGCACCCTGCGCCGAGCGACGGAACCTTGGACCGGGAAGCGCCCTGTTGCAGGGTATCGTCCGGTGTGGCCTACACGCGGATCGGGCCATGGCTGTTGGCTACAAGCCCGCACGGCGCGACGGTCGCCGCTCGCACAACTATTACTGCTCCGGTGATTACCGGAGCGGTGGCGAGCAGTGCGGGCACACCGCAGGCCGGATTCTCGACGAGGCCGTCGTGCGGGTGATCCTCGATCGTCTCGCGCCTCCCAGCCTGCATGAGATCCGCGCGGCGTGGGAGCAAGTGCGGCGGTCCGAACTCGGCGGACGCCGCCTCGTCCAGATGCAGCTCAACCAGGCGCGCCAGACGGCTGTCGAGATCGAGCATCACTACATGCACGCCGATCCGGTGAACCGTCTCGTGGCGCAGCAGTTGGAAAGCAAGCTTGAGGCGGCGATGCGCGAGATCAAGCGGCTGGAAGGCGATCTCCATGCTGCGAAGTGCGAGCCGTCGATCTTCACCGAGAGCGCGTTCGACGAGCTGACCGATCTCTGCGCGGATCTGCCCCGACTCTTCTGGGCACCGACGACCACACACGAGGAGAGAAAGGAGGTCGTCCGCACACTCGTGAAGACGGTGATCGTCGAGGAACGGAGTCCCGAGGTGATCCATGCCCGGGTCGTGTGGGCTGATGGTGCGCCTGACAGCTGCGTTGCGGCTCGGCTCTTTCGTTACGCGCACCGTATGGTCGTGGAACTCGCGGCCGGAGGGTCAAGTGCACGCGAGATCGCGGAGCGGCTCAACGAGCTTCAGCTTACGGTCTTGAGAGGCGGTCCGTGGTCGGAACAGGCGGTCAAGGGATTCTTGGAGCGTCGGCTCCGTGGAGCGGGCCGGGCTACTTCGGGGCCGGAGCCGACTGACCGCACCGTCGCGGGACCGGTTGCGAGGCGCGTCGAACACGCGCCCGCAAGGTGAACGCCGAACGTCTCTGAATGTGGTGTTCCCAGGGCTCGTCTTTCGCGGCACAGTGATATCGGGCGAAGACTTAGCGAGCTGACGCGGGATCTCTTCCTCCTTGCCCTTCGACCCTGAGAGTGCCGTCCTCGTCCCAAATCCGCCACGTGCCGACGCGCTCGCCCCGCTTGTACGCTCCCTCGATACTCAACTGTCCGTTCTCGTGCCACAAGATCCAGCGTCCATCGGGCACGTCATCGGTGTACTCCATCTCGGCCTGCGGATGACCGTTCTCCCGCCAGAGCTTCCAGAGGCCGAACTTGCGGTCCTCGCGCCAACCTGCCTCATAGTACTTCTTGCCGTCCGGATACCATGAGGCCCACGCTCCCTGGCGCTTGCCGTTCTTGTAGAAACCCCGCATATGTACGCGACCGTCCGGATAGTGGGAGACGAACGGTCCGTGGCGAGGCTGATTGCGGCACCAGGTTACGGTGCACTCGTCGCAACCTCTGTCATACGTGCCGACCAGACGTTCGAGATCAAGGTACCCGCCAAGGCGTTCCTCTACCGGAACCGTTCCCACGGGGCACTCCTCGTAGCCGACATCGTTCTCGACCACGTCCGGGTCGGCGGACGGCGTTGGTGCCGGGACCACGGTGGGGTGATCCCCTGGCTCCGTCGTCCTGATCGTGGGAGCACGTCCCGGCCCCAGCTCGGCGAGGTCTTCCGACGCGGAGGCAAGCAACTTCGTCCGGCTACACAGGCCCACGAAGGAGTTGTACGCGTAGACGAGATAGCTCTCCCCGTCTTGAAACGAGAATCCGCAGCTCGCCCCGTCCCGCACGGTCGTAGCATTCGCTGTAGGGCCGACATCCCCTTTCCAGACTCGGTCGACGGCGAAAACGATGGTCACGAGGTCCGTGCTGTCCTTGATGATGGCCGCCGCATACCGATCTTCCACTGCGGTGACGCGCCCGCTGAAAACATCGGTTGCGTGCTCGAGCGCGGCTGTCGGGGATGAAGGGCCGATGCAGCTGCACGCGAGCCCGGATGATGGATCCAGGGCCACCACACTGAGAGTGGCGACGAGCATGGGAGCAAAGCAGTGGGCACGAGCAACGGAGAGCCAACGACCTGGGTTCAACATAGGGTCCACCTCAAGGCTGTTGAGCGGCCATCTGTGCAGCGCCGGTCCATGACTGCCGAATCACGGGTGCACTTCGACCGCGGCCGCAGATCACGCGCTTGGCGTGGCGATCGATGAGGTCGAGGCGCTCTGTGCCGATCTCTTCATAGCGACCACCGTCTCGCCGACACGCGCCACCCCGTCAGAAGCAACCCGCCACGAACTCGAACGGCAGGAGCACCACGTCCATCACCAGCGTGACTGGCACGAGCGTGACCTTGAATGCTGCGGGTGCGTCCAGGCCGGTGAGTCCGCGCGTGGTGGCGAAGACGTACTCGGAGTTGTATCGGCTTTCCCCCTGGTAGACCCGCTCGGCGTCTTCGGCACGAGCGGAGTTCACCGACATGCCCGTCTGCACCAGGAGCACGCACGTGCAGAGCGCAACGACCAGCGCCAACCGATGATGTCTTCGTCTCATGAGATTTCCTCCCTACACTCGTACGTTTGTGGCCTCTTCGGTGAGGGGATACTCCACCCTTCCTACCAGAGGACGTTGTAGCCACGTCCGGCCATGCAGCGCCGGACGGCCTCGGCCTGGATCGCTGCCCCCTGGCCGAGCCCGCTGACTCCACCATAAAGCGCCCCGAGGCCCGCACCTGTTCCTGCGTTGACCCCGAGGATGACGGCAGTGAGCGCGCCGAGGCCGGCGCCAACTGCCGCGCCACCGGCGCCCATGGAGTCGGGTCCGGGCGCCTGGGATGCCAGGGACTGGCACTGTGCCCGGTCGGACTCGTACTGTTCCGGCGTCTTGCCGCTCGTGGCAAGGTCGACGACGGGCCGGTGGTGGGCGGCGCAGCCGGCGAGCGTGAAGACTACGAAGACGAGGATGGCTCCTTTCATCTCAGATCCCCTTTGGCGGATACCCCCAGAACGTGACGTGTGCGCGTCAGCAAGCGGTACGTCCTCGAGGTCCTCATTTCGGAGTCTCATGCACAAGGTCGCCCGGAGGACCGAGATCGGATCACTGGGACCCGACGACCGGATGATCGGACCCGTACCAGGCCGCGATCGAGTGACCCGGTTGGTACCATCCAAGGACTTCCGCCGTGACATGAGGCACTGTTCTGCAACGGGAAGGTTCACGCGACCGTCGCACCGGCCCACGCGGCCAGCTCTAGGGTGTCCGCGCGGGCGTGCTCCCAGAGTAGCTCCGTGGCGCGATCGGGATACCAGGAGCCCGCATTCTCGCCCAAGCCCCAAAGGATAGGAGACGCCCCCAGGCTCTCGCGCAGAAATGGGTAGCGTACCACCCACCGCGGAACTTCCGAGTCCGAAAAATAAGGCACGGAGGACGAAACCGCGCGTACGTCGCGCTTCAGCTTGTCCAGAGACGCAATCTTCGTGCGGCGAATGTCACGCACCGTGTGGTGATACGCGATGATGGTGGCAACTGCCGCGTGAACTGCCATGGAATCGTCGTCGGTACCGAAGGCTAGTGCCGCGATTCGAGCCTCGGTCTCCTCTAGGTGCCGTTCGTAGATGGCGATGGGCAGTTCGACGCGCTCAAAGCGCTCGATCTCACCGAACGCCGCAGCAGCAACCGCGGCGGACTGCCGTAGCTCGGGTCCTGCGTTGGCAGACGTAAGAAACGTAGCGGCGGACGGGCGGGCTTCTTCGGTCAGCCCCGCATCGATCTCCACCCCTGGCGGCCAGGTGGGTGCGGCCGCAAGCACGTTGTAGCCACGTCCCGCCATGCAGCGCCGGACAGCTTCGGCCTGAATCGCTGCCCCCTGCTCTAGTCCACTAAGCCCACCATAGAGCGCCCCGAGGCCTGCACCTCTTCCTGCGTTGCCCCCGAGGATGGCGGCAGTGAGTGCACCGATGCCTGCGCCGACTACCGCGCCACCGAGGCCCATGGAGTCGGGCCCGGGCGCCTTAGATGCAAGGTGTTGGCACTGACTCAGGTCGAATTCGTACTGGCCCCACGTCTTGCCGCTCGCGACAAGGTCGACAACGGGTCGGTGGTGGGCAGCGCAGCCGGCGAGCGTGAGGGCTGCGAAGACGAGGATTGCTCTTTTCATTTCAGATCCCTCTTTCGCGGAACCCCCAGAACGTCATGTGTTCGCATCAGCAACCGGTACGTCCTCGAGATCCTCTCTGGTGCAACGCCCATCGCGAGCGAAACGAGCGGGGGCGAAATCAATCAATGCCGTAGGTGACGCGCACGCGTGCCTCGGTGGTGACCTCGCCGGGGTCGATCGGCGTCGAGGCCATCGGGGCTACGGCGAGACTCATCGTCGCATTGAACCGCTGCAACATCGGCCGTTCGACCGCGTCGGTGGACGCTTCGACGACGCCGCGCAGGCTGACTTTCAGCGACTCGGCAATGGCGCTCGCCTGGGCCGCCGCGTCGGCGCCAGCGGCGCGCAACGCGCGTGTCTGCAGCGGAGCCGGATCGGCGACCGTGAAGGTGAGACTGTCGACGCGCGCCGCGCCCGCCTTGATCGCCACGTCGATCAGCGTGCCGACGGCGTCGAGCTTTGCTGTGCGGAGCGCGAGTTGGTTAATGGCCGTGTAGCTGACGATCTCGGGGCCGGGCGCCCACCCCGGTCCTTGGGGGTTGGTGCGGTACACCGGGTTGAGCTGGTACCCGGCGGTGTCGACCCGTCCCCCGGGACCAACCTGCTTGCGGAGCGCGTCCACTACCTGCGTTGCCGTGCTGGCCGCCCGCTGACTCGCGGCTTGCGCCGTCGGCGCGTTCTGCTCGATGGCGATGCGTAGCTCCGCGGTGTCGGGAGTACTGCGCTCGCGGCCGACGCCGACGACGGTGATGGTGTGCCGGGCGCGCTCCGGGCCGGTGCCCGGTACGGCGACGTCCTGCGCGTGCGCGGACGATCCACGGTACGTGACAGCGAAAACCCAGAGCAGCGACGTGCCCGTCTGCACCAGGAGCACGCACGTGCAGAGCACGGCGACCAACGCCAAGCGATGCTGCCTTCGTCTCATGGGATTCCCTCCCTCAGGACGTCCGCGAGATCGTCATTCCGGCGTCTCATGCACAAGGTCGCGCGGAGGACCGAAATCGGATCACTGGGACCTGACGATCGGATGAGCGGGCCCGTGCCAGGCCGCTACCAAGAGCCCACCGACACGGCTTGCCAGCGTGTGATCCCTCCTGATACTCGGCGTGGTTATGTGGCCTGTGGGGCCTCGCGTCCGTGGGTCCACTGTCACCCTAGTCCTCGTTCTCGTCTCGCTAGGCGTGGGGCCAGGATGTGCCCCGAAGCTGAGGAGCATGCCGAGCCCTTCGCTCACGGGCTGCGGCGGGCTCTTCACCACCGTTCCCCTGTCGCACGTCACCAGCGGCGATCTGCGAGCTCTCGAGGAGTCGGTGCCTCGCCTCACGCCGAGCGAGTTGAACCTGCGCTTGCGCGGGAACTACTACCGGATCCACTACGATGACGGCGGCGTGACGGGTGAGTCGCGCGACGCATTCGTGACGCGGATGCTGTCCGAGGAGCACGCACCGCCGGGCCTTCTCGCCGGCGTCGTGCTCAAGTCCGTCACGTTCGCGCCTGCATCGACACCGGCACAGCAGCAGGCGCTCCGCCAGGCCGTCGGCGACGCGCGGAAGCCGCTCGAACAGCGCTTGGAGCGCGTCGCGGCAAGGATTGCGGCAGCCGCCGCACGGCCGGACGTGACCTGTCGGCTCGACGCGCGCATGCAACTGAATGCCGGAGCCGAGGTCGGCTTCACGCCGCGCCGGATCCTCATCGGCCCGTCACTCGTCCTGCTGGCCGAATCGGAGGATGCGCTCGCCTTCGTGATCGGCCACGAGCTCGCCCACGTCATCCGTCATCACACAAAGCTGAAGGCTGTGCTGGATCTGCTCATCCGCATGGTCACGCTCGGTTATCGAAGCGGTGTCGTCGGCGAATTCATCGTCGGGATTCTCTCCCAGGGGAGCATACCTGCCTACAATCGCGACAAGGAATGCGAGGCCGACTACTACGCGCTCCAGTACATGAAAACGGCCGACTACGAGCCGGGAGCGGCGGCTGAGTTCCTAAAGGTGGTGCTTGCCCTCACGCCGGCCACGGCGGAGCGGAGGGTGCCGTCGTTCTTCCCAGAGTACCCGCCCGTAGCCGAGCGCGCGCTTCACCTGGCTGACTGGGCAGGGATCGACCTCCTTGGAGATCCCTCTACGGGTTCGCTCCCGAACCCACAGTCATCAGAGGGTGCTGGCCCGGCAACGGTTCAAGATCTGAGCCTCGGAGACGTCGGCGAATCTTTCGGCGCCGTCCTGGAGTGATGTCGGAGGGCGCGGACACGAACCGCGTCTTCAGCCGGAAAACCTCAGTTCAGGACCCCGGTCCGTATGAAATCCAACTGTGGCGCAGTTCGATTTACAGGGCACAACAGCTTGAATTCGTGGACGTTCTCGGTTCCAAGTTCACGGGCAACTGAGGTTTTCGGGTTCAGCGCACCACGAAAAGGAACTCGGCGGCCTGGTTGGACGGAACGCCCCCATCCATGCCGCGCGCCAGCACGCGGTAGGTGCCCGTCGCAAGCTCGCCCGCACGAATCCGAACCTCGACATGCTCCGCTGACGGGAGCTGGAACATCTCGCGTGCCCTCTCCCGGCCATCGGGACCCACGACCCGGATCTCGATGTCATGTGCCGCTGCGGGTAGGGCGCTCGGCGGAAGGTGAAGCGAGACCCCGGTCGCACGGTCGTCGAGCCGAACCTCTGGCGTGCGATCGGCAGCCAGCGTGATCGCCTGCCACGACCCGCCGGTTCTGGCTTCCATGATGGCGGTCAGATTAGCAGGCCGCCGGTCGCGCTTCGCGTCGTCGGGGCGATTCTTAGTCTTTCCGGCCACGTCGAGGGCTCCAGCAAATCCGAGGACGCGCGGCTCGCCGGAGTCCTCCTCGGACGGCGCCCGACCGGCGAGCGCCCCCGGCGCTTCCGCGTCGTCCGACACGCCCCCGCGGTCATCGGTAACCCTGGGCTCTTCCGTGCCTGCGTGCTCGTCGGTGATCACGCGCCACGCTGATGCTGGTCTCGCCAGCATGTTCTCCCCCGAGGGGACCGGTGGCTCTGCGAGGCCGAGGGACGGCGTCCGTGCCGGCTTGAGCGCGGAGCCTTTCGCAGCCGTGCTAGGTGGGCCTCCGCCCGTTCGCGCCAACCTTTCCGGTTGCTCCAGAGGGGGCGGGGGAAGGGGGGGCGGCATGCTGGCAACCGCGAGGAGCGATTCCGCCACGCTTCGTTGTGCGGCCTCGCTTGCGGCGAGGCGCTCGGCGGGCTCACGTTCGCCGATGTCGGAGGCTGCGCCGGGTCGCACTGCCGAGGGCTGCTCGGTCGATTCGAGCGCGATCCGATGCTCGGGCCCCAAGGCTTCGGTCGGAAGACCGTCACCTGCACGGAGAACGTGCATCAGGGTCGGGTACAAGATGATGAGGACGAGCGCGTACGCAAACGCAGGATGCCACACCACGGCCCGCAGCCAGGACGGCAGCTCACGGGCGAGGTTCCACGAACGTTCACGCTGCCGGGGGGCCGGCCGCCGGAGGACAGAGAAGTCAAACCGTCGCAGCGCCCTCAGTTCGTCGGTACAGGCGTGGCAGGCGGCGAGGTGCCCTTCGATCACGTGCAGCTCCGCTGGTTGCAACGTCTCGCGGCGCTCCTCGTAGCTTAGGAGCAGATCCTTGGAGGGATGCGGACCGTGCTTGCCCTCGCCGGACTGGAGCTCGACCTGCAGCTCCGTCCACGCGCGGACCTCGCCCGTGCAGTCTGGGCATGTGGGGTAGTGCTCGCGGAACTCGGCCCACGTCGGATCGCGGGGATCGATCACGAACGCAGCCAGGTCTCGTTCGAATGCCTTGCGACAGATCATGGTCTGGTCCTGCGTTTTGGCAACGGAGCGTGCACCGTACCTACGTCAAAGGTCGACCGAGCGTCTGGTATTGGATCACCCTGCACCGGCGATGCCCTCCCGGAGTCGCCTGCGCAGCGTCGCGAGCCCGGTCCGAAGACGACGCTTCATCGTCCCGAGTGGGATCCCCGTTTCGGTGGAGACCGCCTCGTACGTCTTGCCCTGGCGATAGACGCCATCGATGACACGCTGCTCTTCGGCTGGCAGATCGCCGACGGCCGCCCAGACGTCGGCCGCACGATCGTCGCGTGAGGAGCTCGACCCCTGCAGAAGCGCCCCCTGGGTCAACTCCTCACCCCAGGGAAGCGTTTCCTTCTCGCGCCAACGCAGTCGCAGCTTGAGTCGGTCGACGAACTTGTTCCGCGTGATGATGCGGACGTACGCGAGGAGCGCGCGGGGGTCACGGAGCCGTCCCGCCTGCGCGTTCTCGACGACCGATAGCACTACCTCCTGCCGGAGATCGTCCCACTCGTCCTGAAAGTCGTAGGCGCGAAGGCGTGCCAGGTACCCGGTGATCAACCCGTTGAGCTTGAGGAAGGCGAGGTGATTGCCGTCCAGGAGCCGATCCAGGATCCGGATCCAGTCCTCGGGCCGTTCCGCCATGGCGCATCTTCCTTAGACCGAACACCGCCACGACAACAACCCCGCGCTTTCCGGGCTCCGGGAGCGACGGTGATCCGATTCGCCGAGCTCCAGCGACCTTGGGTGCAAGGGGAAAGCTAGCGGGCTTGTGAGGACCAAAGTCCCGACAGGAGCTCAAGGGCAGATCCGGTGGCCGTACGGCCGAGGCGCAGGAGGTCGCGATGGACAGATCGGGTAGCGAGCGTGGGTTTGGAGAACGATCGACGGCAGATCATCTATGCAGGGTCGAAGGTCAAGCCTCGCGTGAGCTCGGGGAACCGAACTCCAACGCAGCACGCCGTTGCTTCGGCCTGCGTCCGTTCTGCACCGCGTTCCTGACCGCTGCGGCCTTCATCATCGCCGGGGCCGGATGCGCAAGGGTCTGTCCGACCACGTCCGCCGTCACCAACCAAGCGAAGCCCTGCTTCACGGATCCGGACGACGCGATCCGATTCGCCGTCTTTCGCTACCAATTCGACCACAACGCGTCCGGCCAGAAGACAAACGCCGGGGTCTACTGCCTTTCGCTCTCGCTGGCGGGCCAAGAGCCGATCGACCCCTCGGATGAGCTCGTGGCGTCGTTCACGGCGCACGAACCTCCCGTCAAGAAGCGGTCGCAATGCGAGACATCGATGCGTGGGGTGTTCGACAGGCAGACGAGCCGCCAAGGCCTGATCTTCTACATCGACCACATCGAGCGGACGAACGAGACCGAGGCCGTCGTCGGCGGCGGGTACTACGAAGGCGGCCTGAGTGGCTCCGGGAACGCGTATCTCGTCGTCAGACGCGGCTACGAATGGATCGTGACAGGCGATCAGATGCTCTTCATCTCGTGACACGTTTCGACGGCTGCGAACAAGTCGTCACACGGGAGGTTACCATGGAGAAGTCGGGCAGAGCGTGTGGGTCGGGTATGATTTGTGTGGTGGCGGTCGTCGCCATCTGCGCGAGTTGTGTACGCAAGCCAGTCACAGCTCCGGTCGCACTGGTACCCGAGACGGTGCCCTCAGAGCTACGCGTGGCCGCGGCTCCGGGCTCGCACTTCGGCGACATGGTCGCCATGGGCGTCGGGCTCTCGAGCGGTAGCACGGCGACGTACCTCGTGTCGGGCGCGCGGATCTTTGCCGTCGATCATGCGGGGCGCCGCATAGCACCGCTCAGTGTCGACGAAGCCGTACGACAAGGCGGAGCCTCTGAGCTCGTAGCGGGGCTCCAAGGCGCCGGGGGCGGAGCGTTCCTCGCGGGGCTCCTGGGTGCAGTCCCAGGGGCGCTCATCGGCGCCGCGAACAGTGGTGCGCATGGGGCTGGAACAGGAGCGGCGGTGGGGGCAGCGATCGGCCTCACGGTTGGCGCCATCGCTGGATTCTCCGACTCGAAGGCGAAGACCGAACGGGAGATCACGAATCAGCTCCACGGGCTCCATCTGAGTGACCACACACTCGCTCCCGGCATCCCGGTGAGTGGCTTCGTCTTCTGCCCGAAGGGCGACTACGTGCGGGTTCGGGCCGTCGTCATCAACCAGGCCACCCAGGAAGCCGTCGAGATCGGGGGCGGCATTCTCGACGCGAACGGCAGACAAGTGGGGCGCGACCAGGCGAGCGAAGACAGCCGGCGCGGCGATCGGCGGCTCCGTGCGACCCAAGGGCTTGCCGTAAGGCTCACGCGGCCCATGGCGCACTGCGCCATGGGGACGTCGGCTGGGCAGCCATGTTGACGGGAACAGCATCGCGCCACGGGGGAGGCAACTTCAGCCACGCACCGATCATTGGCGTCAGTCTTTTCGATGGCAAAAGGCATACAACCAGGCGATTCCGCCCACTTTTGCCCCATGGTGGAACATGTTGGCTAGCCAGTACGCTAGTGCTGCGCACGTCGCACTTTCAGAAAGCCAGCGACGCACCCTCTGTCCGCTGCGCAATGCCGAGCTGCGCCTCGACGTCGGACCTCGCGAGCTGTTATCAGCCGCCGCGTGTCCTCGTGAGCCGCACGCGTTCGCAATCACACCACAGCCGGTGCGCCGGCAACCGCGCCCCGGCCGTTTCTGCGCACCGTCAAGAAGGGGCACATGTCGGATATCCAGCGTTACGTAAACTAAGACCGGGCAATAGGTTATTAGCGGTGGCTATCAGCAACGGTGCTTACACGGCGTGATCTGATCCGTCCCGATTCTGCGCGGCCTGTACGAGAAAAGGAGCAGCGGCTATGACAATGAATGGTGTCCGGGCTCACAGGAAGTGTCGGAGGTCGCCCGAGGGGGCCCTCCAAGTAATGGGCGGACCGACGACCGCCAGCCGTGCTCCCGCGAGCTTCATTGCGAACCTTGTTCGCATCACGACCCTTTCGCTCATTGTCTCGTCCGCACTACTTTTCTTCGTCCGATCAGTCGCCGCTCAAGTGGATGATTACGGCAATACTTGTGCTTCCGCCGCCCCTACAGACGTTGGTACTAAGAAACCTGGCATCATCAACGTTGCAGGAGATGTCGATTTCTTTGTATTCGGGGTGACCACGACCACGACCGGGCTGTACTTCATCTACAGTCGGGATAGCTCCGGTCTCACGGGCCGGCTGTACGATTCCACGTGCACGCAGATCGCGTCCGATGCGTTCTTCTCGGGCGAGGACAGTAACTTCCGCATCGAAAAGCGGCTCGCCGTCGGCACCTACTATCTGGGCGTCGAGCGCAACGGCGGCCCACTACCACCCGCGGCCTATACGATTTACATCGAGGGACCGGGGGCGCCCCTCGTCACCGATGATCACGGCTATAGCTTCTATTCGGCTACCGCCACCGCAGCGGGCGAGACAACCGCCGGCGTGATCAATGTGGACGATGACTTGGACTACTTCAAGTTTACGGTGACTACGACCACGACCGGGCTGTACTTCATCTACAGTCGGGATAGCTCCGGTCTCACGGGCCGGCTGTACGATTCGGGCTTTACGCAGATCGCGTCCGATGCGTTCTTCTCGGGCGAGGACAGTAACTTCCGCATCGAAAAGCGGCTCGCCGTCGGCACCTACTATCTGCGCGTCGAGCGCAACGGTGGCCCAGTGCAAAACGCGGCCTATACGGTTTACATTGAACCTCAGACGGCCAACTGCTGCGCGGTGAGCGGGCAGTGCGACGACGGCAACCCGTGCACTACCGACAGCTGCATTCCCACGGGCGGTTGCGCCCATACTAACAACAGCGATCCCTGCAGCGACGGCAACGCCTGCACGATCGGCGACACCTGTGGCGGCGGCAGTTGCATCGGCGGCCCGGCGCCCAACTGCAATGACAACAACGTTTGCACCACCGACACCTGCAATCCGGCCACCGGCTGCGCGCACACGAACAACACGGCATCCTGCAACGACGGCACCTTCTGCAACGGCACGGACACGTGCAGCGGCGGCACCTGCCAGCACAGCGGCGATCCCTGTGCGGGCGGAGCGGAGTGCAACAACGTCTGCAACGAGTCCGCCGACACCTGCTCGGTTGCGGCGGGCACGCCCTGCACGAGCGACGGCAACGTATGTACCGACGAC
>Ga0315268_10005586_pt1 | contig 13476 bp, 12 predicted proteins | sample C1_top_MG_FD_204535 | JGI IMG/M metagenome (GOLD analysis project Ga0315268, IMG submission 204535) | Sediment microbial communities from Yellowstone Lake, YNP, Wyoming, USA - C1_top | ecosystem: Environmental > Aquatic > Freshwater > Lake > Sediment | place: USA: Wyoming | collected 2017-08-01 | reverse complement strand
TAGCACCAATACGCTTATAAACGTTGCCATACCTATCAATAGGTAGTGATAGGTACATGATGAAACGTTACATGGTCTCAATAACAGAAGAGATGGAGAAAAAGCTTGAAGAGGAACGCAAGAAACGATTAGTGGATTCGATACCTGAAACCATAAGAATGATACTAAGCGAATACTTCTCAAAACGATAACACCATGCTACTTGTTTGCCATTTTGAATAATGTGTTAAATCTGCCATAGGCTTCTTCTTCATTGTTTTGTTTTGCGTCCCTCATTTTTCGATGCAAATAGGAAATGATCTCTTCATGGGCTGATTCGTCTCTTTTCTCTAGTTCGCCAAAGGCAAGTTCAAGATCGCCCTGAAACAGTTGGAACTTCAGTTTACTCCAGCGAGTAGCGGCATCATCGATAAGTTTCATCAAGTAATCTTTGGAATATCCGCGTAGTTGCAGAAGTATGTATAAAACATGAGGAATAGAGGCAGTATCATAATCAGGGTTATCGTAGAACTTGTCTATTTCTTTAAGCCATCTTTTGCTTATGATGTCTATTACGTGTTCGCCAAAGCGGTTGATAATCATCGCGAGGAATTGCAAGTATTTCTTTGCATAAGGGTCATCAAAGAGCTTCTCGGGTATTACATCTTCCAAAACTTTCTCGATTCTATCTTTCACTATGTTCCATTCATAGTTGCGGCAAAGAGTGTAAAGCTGCTCTTGAAAATTCCCTAACATTTCTTTCTTTAGATCCGGGTCGGATTCTTCTTGTACCGCCTTAAATGCTCTATCAAACTTTTTGGTGAAGTCCAAATACGTAGCCTTGCGTTCGGCGACAAGTTGTTTGCGATATTCCCGTATTGCATAGAGTTCAGCTATCGCAAGCCAAGTGAAGAGTACCATGAGAGAGATCATCGCGCCAATTGCTACTATGGTGGTAGTAAGACTGAAGGTTTTTGCTGATTCTGGAGATGCTGAAAAAAGGATATAGAAAACGTAGATAGATATTGGACTCATAATTTCAATTATTATTGTAGTTGTCCAGAACTCAATTCTCTGTTTTCCTTTCCATATGGGCGGCCTTCTAAACTTAAAAGCAACCAACCAATTCGCTTTTTTTTGGCTAGGGAGAGACATACTCATGCTTTCTCGTTGTGAGCGTTTATGCTTCCGATGCCAATTAATTATGACTATGGCTATGCTAATAACTATCCCTAAAACTAGAAGTATAATCAAGGCAATGAAGACAAAAGCCTCATTGGAAACACCAAAGATAGAAGTAATCAATTTCCTTGTTTCATCTGGAAACAAAGCGACTATCACAAGAATACCCCCTGAAATAAACCCCCAAACTTTCCAGATGTCCGAAAACGTTTTGGAAACCATGATGTAGAGTGAACGGGCAAACTTGTATTTAAATCTCTCCCGATAGTTATCAATCGGGAAAAAAGTTGACTATAACCCGAAGATTTATCAGAACCCTACGTGGAAATGTTTAAGAGTTACTGTGGGCTTTGGCATAGAAACGGTGCAAAAGTAGATGCCTACACACGGTTCATTGTCCAAGGCGGGAAAAGTAAGAAGTCAAACGCCGAAAATTCAGGCTCAAGTAAAGAAGAGCCCGAGCCCGCGGTTCCGCAACAAGCGCAACTACGAAAAGCGGGTAATAATGCAGAGAAAACCCGGCCAAAACTGGGTCTAAACCACAGCCAGTTCAGCCACAACATTCTATCTTGATGCGAATAGCATTTTTGAACAAGGCGTAAAGAGAACCTTTTATCCGTATTTTCACAATAGATAAGCAACATGCTAAATGCCGAGTTAATCATCCTGAACGCTAACATAATTACCCTCAACCCGAAGCAACCCAAGGCAGAAGCCCTAGCCATCTACGACGCAAAAATCACAGCAATAGGATCCAACAAAGAAATCCGCAGACAGGCGGGTCCAGAAACAAGGGTCATAGACGCAAAGGACAAAACCGTCATCCCCGGATTGGTTGACTGCCACGTCCACATGACAGGTTTTGGCGATTTTCTCCAATCTTTAAACCTGAGAGATGTAGACTCCATAAAAGAAATGCAAACTGGACTCCACGAATACGCAAAACGAAACAACGAAAAAACTTGGATCCTCGGCGGACGTTGGGATCAAGAACGGTTCTCTGAAAAGCGCTACCCAACCCGCAAAGATCTAGACGACGCAGTAAGCGATAAACCCGTCTTTCTGACGCGCGTCTGCGGACATGTTGGAGTCGCAAACAGTAAAGCGTTGCAGCTTGCTGGAATAACGAAACATACAGCCGTGGCGGGTGGGCATGTAGACTTGGACAAGGCGACAGGCGAACCAGACGGTATTATCCGCGAAAATGCAATAGGCTTAATATGGAAAGCTGTGCCAAAACCCACCCCGACGGAAGTTGAAGAAGCCTGTCTCGCCGCGTGCGAAGAAGCCGCCAAAGTCGGACTTGTCTGCGTCCATTGGATGATATCCTCAGCCAACGAAATCAAAGCCATACAAAGGCTCCATTCCGTAGGAAAACTGCCCCTGAGAGTCCACTTGGGCATATCAGTTGACGCCTTGGACGAAATGGTCTCTCTTGGTTTGCTCTCTGGCTTCGGCGACGACATGGTTAAGATAGGGTTCATAAAAATTCTAGCCGATGGCTCGCTGGGCGGACGTACAGCCGCTTTGGAAAAACCGTATTTCGACAAGCCGGAAACAAGAGGCATGATGCTGTATACGCAGAAGAAGCTGAATGAATTAGTCGCAAAAGCTCATCAAGCCGGATTACAGCTTGCAATCCATGCTATAGGAGACCGCGCGATAGACTCCGTGCTGAAAGCCTACGAAAAAACGTTGGAAGTCTTTCCTCGCAAAGACCACAGGCACAGAATCGAACACTGCTCCTTGCTCAATGAAAGCTTAGTCAAGCGAATGAAGAAACTGGAACTAATAGCCTCTGTACAGCCGCACTTTGTCTTTTCTGATTTCTGGGCAACCGACCGCGTAGGCAAAACTAGAGCCCGCTGGGTCTACCCCTTCAAAACGCTAATGCAGGAAGGCTTAACGCTCGTTTCTGGCTCAGACGGACCAGTCGAACCCATAAACCCAATCCTAGGCATATGGGCCGCCGCAGCAAGAAAAAGTAATCCACAAGAAAGCCTGACTGTGGAAGAAGCGCTGAAGACCTACACCATAAACGCAGCTTTCTCGTCCTTCGACGAACATAAACGCGGAACTATTGAAGCAGGAAAACTGGCTGATATGGTTGTGCTTTCAGATGATCCTTTTCAGATGGCGCCGGACCAGATTAGAAACATCGCTGTGGAAATGACTGTTGCCAACGGAAAAGTGGTCTACGCTAAACAGTCCCTTCAACCTTCACGCTAGCCACTTTTGACTCAGCTTTTCTGAAGAACGCGTAATACAGCGAGCTTGCTACAAGATAAGTGGCCGTGGTAAAAAGAAACGGCGTGAAGAAATCGTTTCCAGTCATCATCACGCCCGAAATGGACGCTGTTACGGCTCTAGGGATATTGTCAGCCATAACCATGAAGCCGTTGGTAGTCGCGCGTTCCGTCTCGGACACCATCTCCATCTGAAACATCATGTTAATCGGCCCAGCCATGTTCATCAACGCGTTCCTCGTCACGTAAGCCGTAGCAGCAAAAGGCAAGTTCGGAGCCAACGTCGTCAACATTATGAAGGGCATTGATAGAAACTCGCACAACGCTACGCTTCTGACTTTGCCAATCTTTCTGACCAAAGCCGGCGCGGCAATCGTGCCAATGCCTAAAGTTACGTTGCTGAGAGCCGACATCAAACCTATCTGCTCATCAGTCGCCACAAACTTTAGCCTGAAAAACAAATTGAAAAGCGGAACAATAAATCCGGCTCCAAACCCTATCACACCCACGGGAATCATGAACTTGAAAATAGTTCTCCAGTTTCGCACGTTCCGCAGACTCAGAAGATCAAGCGTTTTATGCTTTTTCGCGGTTTTGTTCTCCTTCATGAGTAGCACCGTGAAGAGAGAAATCGAAGCGAGACCGATTGAGGCAAAAAGCGTGATTCGGTAACCATCCACGCTGCCGGGAGTCCCAAAGAAAGCATTGAGCAAACTGGGCATAATTCCTCCCAAGTAGCTGCCTATGACGCCCATTATGATCATCATTGTCCAGTCTAGGCTAAACAGAAACGTGCGCTCTTGGGAACTGCTGTTTTCCATCATAAACGGCGCCGACGCAACCCAGCCAACGGTGCCAATCAAGCCCGAAACGAAACTCGCAAACAAAAGAACCGACGGCTCAAGAACCACTATCATAACAAGACTCGCAAAATTGACCATTTCACCGACAATCAACGCTTTTTTGAGCCCAGCACGCTCACACAGCAAGCCTGCCGGTAGAGCAATGAAACCTGTAGCTATGCCGCCGGCGGTGAAAACATTGCCTATAAAATCCGGCTGGAATCCCACTTGCTTCAAATACAGGTTGAAAATAACGCCCCATATGCCGTTGCCTAAGCCTCGAACAATCGTTCCAAGCAAGTATAGCTTGGCGTTTCGGCTAAGCATCCTTGTATCGTGAATATACCGCGTGAGTCCTGAGGGCATCTGCAAGATTCATTTTCACCAAGCTTGAGATCCGGTAGCATACATCAGCTAGATAATAAAAGCTTTCTGAAGACATTAGCGGAGCTTATTTCTACCCGTATATGCTAGTCATCTGTGGTTGCCAAATTGAGTGCTAAAGAAGCCCTGAGAGAACTCATAGAAACGATAATGCAAGGGCCGTTACCCACTTGCAATGACGTAAACAAGGCCAAAATGCAAGTGGCAGCCAAATATCACCTTGAAAAACTGCCTTCAAACTCGGAAATAATCCAACACCTAACAACTCGGGAAAGAACCAGACTCCTACCCTTTCTGCGAAGAAAAACAACGCGCACAATATCAGGCGTAACCGTAGTCGCCGTCATGACAAAACCATACCCCTGTCCACAGCCGGAACCATGCGCTTACTGTCCCGGTGGACCCAAATTCGGCGTCCCACAAAGCTACACAGGTCACGAACCAGCCGCAATGCGTGGACAACAAAACGGATATGATCCATATTTGCAGGTGAGAAGCCGCATCGAACAACTGCAAGCCATAGGCCACAAAGTTGACAAGATAGAACTTATCGTCATGGGCGGAACTTTTCCAGCAACACCGCCAGATTATCAAACATGGTTCATCCAACGCTGTCTAGACGCCATAACAGAAAAAGAATCAGCCAGTCTGGAAGAAGCAAAGAAGAGCGCGGAAACCAGCAAGGTTCGCAATGTTGGAATAACTGTGGAAACGCGGCCAGACTGGGCGAAAGAACCCAACGTGGACAGCATGCTTAACATGGGCGTAACCCGCGTGGAACTAGGCGTCCAAAACCCCAGCGACCAAATCTATCGCAAAGTCGGCAGAACCCACACGGTTAAGGATGTCGTTGATGCAACGCGCATAATGAAAGATGCAGGCCTGAAAATCGTTTACCACATGATGCCTGGAATGCCCGGCTCAACGCCCAAAAAAGACCTCGAAGCATTCAGAAAAATATTCACAAACCCCAGTTTCAAGCCTGATATGATCAAAATCTACCCCTGCTTAGTGATGGAAGGCACAAAGGTCTACGATTGGCACCGTAAAGACACATACAAGCCTTACACCACCGAAGAAGCGGCAAGCCTCATTGCACAAGTAAAGCAGACCATTCCCCCGTGGGTGCGCGTAATGCGCGTCCAAAGAGACATTCCATCTCCGCTGATTACGGCTGGAGTAAAAAAGAGCAACCTCCGCCAAATCGTGCAGCAAAAGCTGAGAGAACAATGTCTGAAGTGCAGATGCATCCGCTGCCGAGAAGTTGGTCACCGCATGCAGGCTGACGGAATAATGCCTAACCCAGAGAAAATCAAAATCTCAACCCAAAAATACGAAGCTTCTGAAGGCGACGAGATTTTCATTTCGGCAGAGGACAAGGAAAACGATGTCCTAGTTGGGTACCTGAGATTGCGCGTTCCCTCAGAAAAAGCTCATAGACCAGAGATAGTTGCAACGGCATGTTCCATAGTGAGAGAACTCCATGTTTACGGCCCGTTAGTGCCCGTGGGCAAGCGTTCTGCAAAGGCTTGGCAACACAAGGGCTATGGGAGCACCTTGTTGGCCGAGGCCGAGCGCCTGTCGAAAGAGGATTATAATTTAAAAAAGATTCTAGTCATAAGTGCTCTTGGAACCAAGCGCTACTATGCGCGGTTTGGCTACCAGCATGATGGTGCTTACATGTCAAAAATATTGGAGAAATAGAACATGAGCGAAAAAGATAACTCAGGTTACAGAGGAGAAGCGCTAAGCGCAATAAAAAAGGCAGGCGCTGAAATAGGCGACATTCTCCAAATAACAAAAGATGGACAGACATACGAGGGGATTCTGATTCCCCGTTCAGAATACGGCGACGAAAAACACGTCGTCATCAAACTCAAAAACGGCTACAACATTGGCATAAACGTAACCTCAAGCGTCAAAATAGAAAAAATAGGAAAAGGAACAAAACCAGCATTCGAATCGCCCAAGCTTCCAGAGCAGAAACCAAACCTTCCCAAAGTCGCGATAATAAGTACAGGCGGAACTATAGCCAGTCGTGTCGACTATCGAACCGGAGCTGTTCGTCCTGCGTTAACTGCAAGCGATCTGTACAGCGTCGTTCCTGAACTTGCAGACATTGCGCAGGTGAACACGCATATACTGTTCAGCCTCTTTAGTGAGAACCTGACTCCGCAACACTGGACAGAAACAGCGAAAACAGTTGCAGAGCAAATCGAAAAAGGCGCCGATGGAGTTATCATAGCTCATGGAACAGACACTATGGGCTATACGGCTGCAGCGTTGAGCTTCGCGCTTCAGAATCTTCCAGTGCCCATTGTTCTCGTTGGATCCCAGCGTTCAGCAGACCGCCCGAGCTCGGATGCAGCAACCAATCTCATAGGCGCAGTCATCGCGGCGTCTCATGCACCTTTCGCCGAAGTGACCATAGCAATGCACGAAACATCGTCAGACACCGCCATAGTGTTACATCGAGGAACAAAAGTCAGAAAATGCCATACCAGCAGAAGGGATGCATTCAAATCCATAAACGCAACGCCTATCGCCAGAGTTCAAGACCGAAAAGTGGCGATGCTCACAAACAACTATGCGAAGCGCGATCCATCCAAGAAATCTCTTCTGAAGCCGAAGTTTGAGGGAAAAGTGGCGCTCATCAAATTCTACCCCGGGATGAATCCTTCCATGATTGACTGGTTTACAGAGAATGGGTACAGGGGCTTGATTTTGGAAGGCACAGGTCTTGGTCATGTAGGCAAGCAGTGTTTCGAAGCATTGCGCAGAGCAGTTGAGCGCGATGTTGTTGTTGGCATGACTTCTCAGTGTATCTGGGGCCGAGTCAACATGAACGTTTACGATTCAGGCCGCGACCTGCTTGCTCTCGGGGTAATTCCGCTGGAAGATATGCTTGCCGAGACCGCTTTGGTCAAACTCATGTGGGTTCTCGGCCAAACCAAAGATGTGGTCGAAGCCAAGAAACTGTTACAAACAAACATCGCTGGGGAATTTTCGCCTAGGACTCTGCCAGATGCGGGCGATGAATAAAGGAGGATTACAGTTGGCTTTAGATTATGCGAAAATTGGGCTTAAATGCGGTTTGGAAATTCATCAGCAGCTGAACACTTCTGCAAAACTGTTCTGCGATTGTAGGCCGGAGCTTTTCAAGGAAGAACCTGAGATAACGTTCTTGCGCAGGCTTCGGCCGACGCAGAGCGAGCTTGGCCAAGTGGACCCTGCAGCATACTTTGAGTTCCAGAAGGGCGTGAAAATTCGTTACGAAGCTAACAGGGCGACGTCATGCTTAGTCGAAATGGATGAGGAGCCGCCGCATCCGCTCAACATGGAAGCAGTTGAAACAGTCCTGACGGTAGCGTTGATGATGAAGGCCAGACCGGTCGATGAGATCCACGTGATGCGAAAGACGGTTATAGACGGCTCGAACACCACCGGCTTCCAGCGGACATGTGTGATAGCCTCAAACGGCGAAATCCAAGTAGGAGAGAAGAAGATTCCAATCCAACATGCAAGCTTGGAAGAGGATGCAGCGCGAAAAACCGGCGACGAAGAAGACAACATAATACGTTATCGCATCGACCGTTTGGGCATACCGCTTATCGAGGTTGCTACTGCGCCTGTCATTTATTCGCCGAAGGAGGCTCAGGAAGTTGCGTTCGCGATCGGCGGGATATTGCGAGCCACTGGAAAAGCCATGCGCGGCTTGGGCACAATCCGGCAGGACCTGAACATATCAATACCAGACGGCGCCTTGATAGAGATAAAAGGCGTCCAAGAACTCGAGCTAATTTCAGTGGCCGTAGAGTATGAAGTTCAGCGTCAATTGAATCTCATCAAAATAGCTGAAGAACTGGAGCAGAACGGCGTCAAGGAAAAGGACATACAAGAGCATTTTGTTGACGTAACAGAAGTTCTTAAGCAGACGAAGTGCAAAGTTCTCCGCAAAGCCTTAGACAAAAACGAGCAAATCTTGGCTGTGAAGTTGTCGAAGTTCAAAGGTTTCTTGAAGCGGGAGCTTTTGCCGAATTTCCGTCTTGGCACAGAATTGGCTGACCGGGCACGTTTCTGGGGAAGAGTCGGCGGCATATTTCACACAGACGAATTACCCGCTTATGGGATAACAGTTGAGGAAGTCGAGGCTTTAAGAAAATTCGTCAAGGTCGAAGAGCTGGACGCCGTTGTTTTTGTCGCAGACAAACCAGAGAACTGTGCGGATGCGTTGAGAGCTGTTGTTGAGAGAGCCCGTGAAGCCTTGAAAGGTGTGCCGGAGGAAACTCGTTCTGCAAATCCTGATGGGACTACACGCTACATGAGGCCTAGGCCCGGAGCTGCAAGAATGTATCCTGAAACGGACATTCCGCCGACGCAAGTAACAGAGGAGCTCTTGAATGTGATCCGTGCACGTTTGCCAGAATTGCCTGAACAGAAGCTTGAGCGCGTGATGAAAGAGTATAAACTCAATGAGAAGTTGGCCAAACAGGTTCTTGACTCCGACTATGGCGAGCTTTTCGAGACGATTGTGAAGGAAAACATTGTCTCGCCGACGACTGTGGCTGCATTTTTGACTGAAACATTAAAGGCGTTAAAACGTGATAGTGTACAGACGGGTAAGGTGCCCGATGATCAGCTTCGGGAACTCTTCAGGTGCGTGGGTTCTGGTGAGATTACAAAAGAATCATTGGCGGACCTGTTCGTTTGGCTTTCGAAGAACGAAGGCAAGAGTGTTAAAGAGGCCGCAGTGGGCTTGGGCTTGAAAACAGTTTCTACGGAACAGCTAAAAGCGATCGTTGACAAAGCGATTGCAGAGAATAAGAGCGTGGTAAAGGAGCGCGGGGAAGCCAGTTTCGGCGTTCTCATGGGCATTATAATGAAGGATTTACGCGGAAAAGCTGATGCAGGTCAGGTAAGCAAAGTGTTGAAGGAGAGACTAAAAGAAGCCAAGTGAGAGTCTTTGGCGTCTACTTGTAATCCTTGAGCGAAATCGTTGGAACCTGCGATATTCTTATTCTTTCGCCGCAGTAGGGGCACATCTTGAACTCTGGCAAAAGCGACTTTCCGCATGCAGGGCAAATGTTTGAGAACCCTATCTTTTCGTCCATCCTCTTGACCTCTCTTTTCAGGCTACTTAACTCTGTTTTCATTTTTTCGATGCTTTCCTTCATGGGTTGAATTTCTTTAACCTCTGTTCTTGTGTTGTAGACTATGTCTTTGACGTGGGCGAGCGTTTCGTTGTTTGACTCTATCGTTTCATACATTGCGTCGATTACGTTGCTTTTTTCTTCGAGCACTTGAGTTTCGACTCCGCTTTGTTGTTTAGCATCTGAGAGTATCTTGTTCAGAAAAGCGTCCACTGGATTTTCAAAGGCGATAGCACATGTGATTCCCCAAAGGGCGAATGTTGCGATTGCGCTTGTCCAAAAGTACGTTGCCGGTGTGAGGGTTTGCATCAGTTTCTCGCCTAGGACGGGATAGATTTGGAGAAGTCGGATTTGATTGCTGAAGAACAGAACGGTTATTGCTTCAAACAGGTGGAGGAGGGAGAGGAAGGTGAGCGAGCTTAGAACCCATACGGATATTCCTTTTTTGCCCAAGTTTTTCCCCTTTGAGGCAAGGCGTCGTACCATAATTAGGGTATCTTAATATTTAATACGATATTCCGGTTTTCGATATATGTCAGCACACGTAAACTCTAAAAGGAGTACCTGCAACATATAGAGCGGGATAACTTTGCCAAAAAAGGCGCCAAAAAAATCGCAGAATTTCGCTTTTCGCGTGAAAATCGGCGAGTGCGAAGTAGAAATTAACGGAACCCGCGAAGAAGTTTTGAAAACGATAGAAGACCTGCCAAATCTGATGGGCAATGTACAGAAGGGTTTCGAGGTTGCTAAACCTAAAACAGTGACCACACTCACTGTCAAAACGGGAAGCGCAAAAGAGGAAACCCATACCCAGAAAGGAGAATACCCGAAAATCGCGGCGACAGAAAGCAACGACGTTGCCATTCTGGGCGTTCTGGAAAGCGAGTGGGGCAAGTGGCGCCCACGCACCGTGGAAGAACTCAGAGAGGCGTTGAAAGCCAATGGACTTGACTATTCTGGACGCAGCTTGGCAAAGATTCTGATGGAACTCGTTCAAAGAGGAACCGTTAGGCGTTGGAGCACGGATGCCGGTTTTGTTTACATTCTTGCCGAGAAAGAGACCTTGAGCCCGAGAGGAGAGGCCAAATGAGAAAGGTTGAGGCGCGAATAAAGACTTCTTTCGGCGAGATCATAGTCGAAGGCGAGAACCCACAAGAGATTCTCACCTTGCTTGAGGCTTTTCCAGAAGATTTCGTGGAAAAAGTCTCAAATTTTGTAACGAGCCGTATTGTGCCTTCAGGGGCTCAGCTAAAAGGCATAGTAGAAGCGACAACTGAAGGACCAGTGATAATTGCTCGTGAAAACTTGACACATTACGAAGCTATCGGTTTGACTTTGTACGCTTCGGACGATAAAAAGAGCACTGCTGCGCAGATTCAGAAGCTTCTGGAATCGAGCGGCATAAAATGCATGGTTCCAGCCCGCCTGAACGAGATGACCAAGCGGGGCCAAGTCTTCAAGCCTGATCCGAACAGACCTGAGTCCAAGTTGACGATGCAGGGCGAGAGATGGGTCGAAGACGAAGTTTTGGCTAGGCTTAGAGGTAAGATGACTTGACCGATCAACCGGACAAAGTCACAGTCCAAGTAAGATACAAAGATGTGGAAAAAAATTTCTCAGGCTCTCCAGAAGACGCTTGGCTGTTTGTAAACAAGTTTTTCAACGAGTTTCTTCCAACCTTTGAAATTGCGAAAAAGCTTACATTGAGCATTGATTTGCAGAACCTTGCTAAACAATGTGAAGGTATTATCGCATTTTCCAAGGAAGGCCCGAACCTATTGGTTTCGAGGAATAGTTTGACAGATAACGAGACTTTGGCACTGTCACTTTTGGCAAGCCACGTTTGTCACGATTTAGGGATGTACGAAACAGATGAAATGTCTAAAGAAGAGCTTCAGGCAAAACTGGGAAAGGACGCAAAAATCACAAGCACCCGTTTGGGCGAATTAGTGAAGAACGAGATGGCAAGAAGAACAGCAGATGATAGATACTGCATTACGACTCTTGGCGTAAGCCAGATGCAGAAAGACATTCTCCCAAGAATCAAAGCAAAAATCAGCAAGTAGTATAACTTCGCCTAGAACAATGGCGTATCCTACCAAGCACCAATTAGTTCAGGATCATGCAGTTAATGACGTAGAATGATTTGGTCTTTTTGCCCCGACTTGCCTAAGCTGAGGCGCTTCTCCGCATTGAGTGTGAGATAAAGAAATGCGGTTGCAGAGACAACTGCTATACTTAACAGAGTCACATATGCACCATAGAGAATTCTGTAAGTTCCAACACCATAAGCTGGCAAGCACATCCAGTTTCCCAGAATCGATAAGGCTGTTAGCATTGTTGCTAGCACTGGAAGAATCGTATGCAACTTCTTTCTAGCCGTAAAAATCATTTGGAATAATGCTGCAAATACTAGACCTATGAGCGTGTAAACGCCTGAGTCCAGGGACGTTCCAGTTCGCACCTCGCCCGTAGGGTAGTAGAAAAAAATCGGGAGCGGGGATGAAGGCGGATTGAGCTGACCCCAAGGCAGAAAGCACCCGATAATTCCGATCATAATGCCCGCGAATATTGTAGCGTCCCAGATTCTCTGGTTCAAGACACCGTTTCACCGTTTCTTACTTGGCACTTGGCCCTAATAAGGATTAAAGATGGGATTTGTTGGCTCTAGAGTTTCTATGTATTGCTTATGTTTTATCAAATGGATTTGCAACATTGTAGATGGCTTACATTAGACATTCGAATCTCGTTTTTGCCATTGATTATTTCCAAAAAGATTGGCAAGATACGCTGTTAGTTTTCGAGTTTTTCGATTATTTGTATCGCCTTCGCCAGCGAGTTTGTCGTTCCATCTGGGATTATTTGGCCTTCGGTTAGATTACCCAAGTTTCTTGAAATTGCCACGAGCGATGTTGGGTCTGCTTCTGCTATCTTGTCTCGCCCCTCCTCACACGCGAAGTGTATCGCTTTGAATCCCGCACCCTTGGCTCCCCATACATCGATCTTTAAATTATCACCTACATGCGCAATATTGCAGGGATCAACTTTCAGTTTTCTGGCAACAAGATGAAAAATCCTAATGCTAGGTTTTCGAAAACCTATTTCATCAGAAAAAGCCAGAAAGTCAAAGTGTTCCAACACTCCTTCTGATTCCAAGAATCTTTTCAACGCAAAACCGGGAGTCACGCCCGTGTTGCATATCAGTCCAATATGCTTTCCTGCTTTTGTAAGGTCTTCCAGCACGTTTTCAGCCTCTGGGTTGAGATAAGGCGGAATCTTGAAAAAAGGCGAAACATAAGCTGAACTCAACTCTTCAACCCATTCGTTCTTCAAGGCAAGTGAACCATTCGAAACAAACCTGACGATAAGCTCAAGCTGCTCTATGTGGCTGACATCATCATTTCTGTCCCAAACTTTCAAAAGTGACGCTGTTACCTGCTTCAGAGCCGAACTTGCTTGCTCAGCCGAAACAGGCACTCCAAGTTTATTGAAAGCCTCTGCAACACTGTTACAACGTGCCGCGTTTCTACGGTTGCTATCGTCATCCCTCTCAAAAAGCAGAGTCTCCCAAAGATCAAAAGTCACCGCTTTGACCATATGCTTGTCCGCGCTCACGTTTACAAAACCCCTCTTACGAATTATGCAATCTAATGCGCGGTACTATTGCTTTTCGCTTCCTCATCGTCGCCAGCA
>Ga0315268_10005585_pt1 | contig 13477 bp, 12 predicted proteins | sample C1_top_MG_FD_204535 | JGI IMG/M metagenome (GOLD analysis project Ga0315268, IMG submission 204535) | Sediment microbial communities from Yellowstone Lake, YNP, Wyoming, USA - C1_top | ecosystem: Environmental > Aquatic > Freshwater > Lake > Sediment | place: USA: Wyoming | collected 2017-08-01 | reverse complement strand
GCGTGAGTTTGAGTTCGTTGTTGGCTGGCCTTTGAAGGCTCTGGATGCCGCTCAAGGCGGATTGGAACGTGTTCTAGAAAGCCTCTACCAAGCGTACAAGGCAGAGGAGGATGCGAAGGTGAGGGAACGGATCCTGATGAATATACGCCTCTTTGAAGGGAAGTCGCTCTACGAGATCGGCGACGAATTCCGCTGCGTCCCCTCCAAGGCTCACTACTGGAAGAAACGTTTCAGGAAGATGGGTGTTGAAGGGCTGAGGGATCGGCCTAGGTCAGGTAGACCTCGATTGCTTTCAAAGCGGAAGGAGAAGGTGATCCGACGCATAATCGAGAGGCCACGCATCACCAGGGTGGGCGTCTCCAGTTGGACCACAACTCATGTCAGGGAGCTGATCCGCAGGGAGGCTGGGCTAACCTACACCACACGCCACATCATCAGGCTCATGCATAGATGGGGCTTCGAGAAGATCAAACCCCGCCCTGAACATTGCCGCGCAGCCAGCAAACAGGCGAGACATTGGTTTTTTAAAAAGTAGAAGCTGCCCTGACTGAGAGGCGTAGATGGCCCCTAGCCTGCGAGGATGAATCCATCCTAATCTACGACTCAGCCAGACGGAGCGTCTGGGCTAAGAAAGGAAGCAAACCACGTGTTCTAGTAACAGGCTCCCATAAGCGAACATATCTCTTCGGAGCCCTCACCTCGAATCGCAGACACCTCTTCCGCCAATACCGCAAGATGAACGAGCACAGTTTCACAGCATTCCTACGCCAGCTTAAACAGCGATATGGAAGACTGATACTCCTTACCGATAAAGCGCCATGGCACACATCCGGGGCCGTCAAGACATTCCTGGGTGAGAACCGCTCCTGGCTACGCGTACTATACTTCCCAACCAACGCTCCAGAGATGAACCCAGTCGAGGAATGCTGGAGACAGATGAAGAACGACCTTGTCGGCTCAACCTTCCATCCAACATTCCAACAACTTAGGAGCGCCCTCACCATATACCTGCGAACAAAACGCTACAAACACAACCTATTCAAATACTTACGTCAGTGACTATAATTCTCATACTTGAGGCAATGAAGATGCAGAACAAACTCCGCGCCAGTCAGTCGGGGTTGGTGAAGCAGATAAATATTCGAGAAGGCGTGTCGGTGAGCAGGTAGAAAGGTGTTCGTGCATGGAAAAACTCGGAACTGACATGTCTACATGGGCAGAGGCATTAATGGACGGCATCGACATCGACAAGTTCATCGTGTGCACGTATATCGTGTGTTTGCCATTTGATTACGAGAACATATTCCCCAGTATCGCCAAGGTAATCGCGGAGGAACAGTCGATCGGGACCTGGACGCACGTGCCCGAGGAGACACCCGAGTTGAGGCGCCGCTTCATCGGCAAGGTGCTTCAATGTGTCGAGATTCCGCAGTATGAGGTCATCCGCCCCGACCGGAAGAACCGGGAACCCTTCGGCGACAAGCAGATCCCGCTCATCCCGTACCTCATGACGATCGGGTACCCGGCGGACTTGTTCAACGACGACAACTTCAGCCTTGTCATGACGTCGATTTACGGTAACATTTCCATGGTCGGCCCCATTCGCCTTGTCAGCGTTCGCTTTGGCAAGGAGACCATGAACCGGTACAAAGGCCCGACCTTCGGCCTCGAGGGCATTTACAATAAGCTCAAGATCCCGGTTGCTCCGGACAAAGCGACGAGGCCGCTCACGATCAACATGATCAAGCCCAAGACGGGCTATACCAAGGACGTCGGCAAGAAGATCTTCTGGGAGGCAGCCATCGGTGGCGTCGACATCATCAAGGACGACGAGATGATCGCTAACTGCCCCCAGATGGATAACGCGCTGGAGGAACGCGTCTCCATGTACATGGAGATGCGTGACAAGAAGTTGGCCGAAACTGGCGAGGAGACCATCTACACCGTGAACATTTCGGACCGCATGGATCGGATGTTGGAGATGTACGACAAGGTTGTTTCGCTGGGTGGTAACGGTGTGATGATCAACTACATCAACTGTGGCTGGTCGTGCGTCAAGCCATTGACCGACAAAGGCAAACTGATCATGCTCGGGCACACTGACGGCGGCGGTGCCTATTATGTGTCGCCCATGTCCGGTATCTCGTCTGACCTTGTGCTCGGCATCTTCCCGCGCATGCTCGGTGTAGACGTCCCGCTCGTCCCTGCCCCCTACGGCAAAGCTCCATATATCGTCGACCGGTACCTCCAGCTCTGCAAGTCGCTCACGATGCCCCTCGGTTACGGCGACAACCAGCTCAAGGCCTGTTTGCCCTTTCCCTCCGGCGGTATCCAGACCCAGCACATTCCCCAGCTCATCAAGGATCTCGGCCCCAACATTGGTGTCGGTACGGGCGGCGGCATCCACGCCCATCCCATGGGTACCATAGCCGGCGCCAAGGCTTTCCGCCAGGCGTTCGACGCGTGCATGGCAGGCGAGTTCGACCTCAAGAAATACGCCAAGGAGAAGAACTTGCAGGAGCTCGCGGTCTCGTTGGGCATGATGGAAATGGCCCACGATGGTTTGAAAACCATCATGAAAAAGAAGTAATCCAGGCTTTTCCTAATCTTAGTTTCTTGCCCACTTGGCTCGATATATCTGAGCTAGAGGCCACAAATGGTCGGACGCACACACGCAAATTCAATCCTGGAACGACAACGGTTCAAATCCTGAGACCCGCACTACCGATGCAATCTGAACATTGACTTAGAGATGGGACTCTCTGAGGATGCTATGATAGATCGTGTTCACGATAATTCCGACCGAGTTAAGCGCTGAGGTTACGAACTTAGGGCCGGTTTCAACGATGAGGAGGCTTGTCGACTCTTCAAAGCGGCACCTCTTTCCCGGAGGGCGGCACCTCTTTGGAGTCAGAGCAAACGCGGCCACATTCCGGCGTCACAAGCGAGAAAGGTATTCCACTGGAGAGGGTAGCTTGTCTCAGCTCAATGTGAGATAGATTGCTCGTGGGCACACATGACGAAACAACGTTCATCGACGGTTCGAATCTGGGCCCTCGCACCGAGAGATGCGCACACTTCGTATCGATCAGGCGGAGGCACATGCATTCTGGATTGAGATCCCAACCAGGAAGCTCGGAGCGAACAAGGCGCTAACGGCTCGAAAGCTCAAGGTCAAAGCTAACTCATGAAACTTCTGAAGTACTCTGACGGCATCCTTCGTCAATACGAGCGCGCTTCTATCCTCAACGTAGGTTCAGGAAATCTTTAGTAATTGACCTAGACGTTGCACGAGTCTCCGCGTAATGTCTACCAGTATCCGAAGGCCGGCGTAGGGAACCACTGCATCGGATATCGCGGGTACATGTATGGAGTCATTGTAGGATAGTACTGGTATGGTTGGAAATAGGGAGACCAGTAGGGATGGTAGTGCCACGGATAGTAGTACCATGGATAGGAAAGAGCTATGCCTGCTGCTCCGCCGACCGCAGCCCCAGCTAGGCCTCCTATGGCGGCACCTGTGAGCCCGCCAAGTGCCAATCCGCCGAACCCGCCAAGAGCTGCACCGCCAAGCGCGCCCAGGACCACGAGAGCCATTCTTGTCACATCTCCAATTTGAGAGCAAGGGGGGATTCTAAAGCATTCGGTTTTCACAGTCTCATGATCTGGGACATTCATCGATACGATACAATCCTGCGTGTCACGACCGTTCCCAGTATACATCGGCGCAACAATTGCTTCAGATCTACAGTGGCCGGACAGCTCCGTCTGCGTTGACGGTCTTGACTTTCTCGATTCCGGTGAATAGTGTGGCAGTGAGCTCGGTCTCGAGCGATGCATTGCCTTTGAGTCTCTTGATTGTTCCTCTCTTCAGCTGCTCGTAGGCCGTTAGGTGACCAGAGCACGGCTCTAATGCGATGCAGTACGCTTTTCCGAACCAAGGGTGGTCAGGCATTCGGTAACTCTGCCAGAACCAGAGACCTGGAAATGTGGATAGGTTCCATCTGAGCGCGAATCCGAGCTTGAGATTCGGGTTCACGATCGTGTACCATGGTTCCTTGATGTTCGTAATGAAGGCAGTCTCGTCAGCAACCACGTTATCGGATGGCAGCACACTGAGGTCGACCTTGTTTCCTTTCTTGTCCTCCGCGTATGGCCATTCGTATGTGGTTTCGGCTCTGAGGCGACCCCACGGCTCCGGCTTGTCCATCACGACCGTCTCAGCGGGAACGGTTATCCTCGTACCTGGTCCGACGAACGGGCTACCCATTGCGGGATGTTGAACCCAGCAGTACTCGAGCGTTTGGGCGCTGGTATTCGTCAACCTCTCGTGCAGTAAGACAGTCGCTGTCTTGTCGTTGATCGTGATCCATTTGTCCAGATGGAATGGGTATCGAGGTATGTCAACGGAAAGCTTTGCGGTCACTTCAGACGCGGAGTCTTTCTCGATTACTGCGTTCCAAGATAGAAGTGTGGTCTCGCCATGCATGCCCCACTCGCCAAATCTGTGCGTGATTGGTTCGTTCCCTGCAAACGGGAGTATGTCCTGCCAACCCCCACCGTAGTACTCCATGAATTCTCCTTCAGATCTCTTGCACGTTCCGACGATGCTTCCAGGCTTCCTGTATCCGGTCGGTGCGTGGAATAAAAGGTCAAGGTCGAGCGGTTTGTAGACCAATTCGATTATGTCTGATCCTTTGTCGAGAAGTGAAACGAGCCGTAGGTAACGGTTTTCGAGCACTAGCGTTCGCATGCCACGATAGGTCCAATCTAGACTTGCGCTGCACCCAGTCAATGATCTTCACGCAAACCTGTCATTCGACTCTTTCCAAGGCAACTTGTTCGCCATCGCGAACCTTCTTGAAAACCGTCGAGTCAGTGACGACCTTCGCAAAGACGTTCACGGGACTGTATGCCCGCGGCTCGCCACGCTGACTAACTGGGGTTGGTCCGAAGAAGATGCATAGAGCCTTACCTGGCGGCCAATACGCGATGCTGCCAACCTCCACCTCAGCCTTCGCCCTCTCTTCTTTGAGGCTCACTGGTACAGAGAAGTAGATCTCATCCCCCCATCTGTTTGCACTGCCCTTGATGGGAAGTGCCTCCCAAATGGCCTCTGCAGTCTTAGGATTCTCAGAGGTCACAACGGCGTCTACAATTCCCGTCGCCTTTGTCGATATTCTGATGCGCTTCTCCATTTTGGTCATCAGCAAGAGGCTAATCTCAACAGAAAATGAATCTTGTGATATACTACCCAGGCTGTGCGCTAGCCAGATTTACGCATCGTGCGAGGAATCTCTCGTATGCGTCTTTGAACTCAGCCATTGTCTTCTTGACGGGTCCGAAATCTTGCCACTCATCTGCTGGGACGCCTCTGAGACCCAGTTCTTGCTCATCAGATAAGATACCGACTCGGACCAGTTCTGCAGAGATCGATTTCGTGGACTCATATCCTCGAACGAAATCATCGATCTTCATCAGTCGGTCAACCAAGCGTGGATCGGGCGGCGATCTTACTGCGTCTCTGAACGAATTCAGGTCAAAGTCGTCTCTCTCGGAGTAGAGCTGGACCGCTCTGGCGTGATTCGGAAACTCAGTGTTGCACATGTTGCGAGAGCCTAGCGTGTCGTATGTGTCTTCAGGGACTCGCTTGGATGCGGGAAGCACATCCATGGAGTCAAGGACAGCGATCGCATTCCGGTGCGGTATCTTGTATTGTCGCTGGAGCCAAGCTACCCATCTGTTGTGATTCCGCTTCTCATAGAAGGCCCAGTAGACTCTCCTTGAGACGAGCGTTCCAGCCTTCTTGAGGTCTGCTTCGAGCTGTTCAATCTCAGCTCGATTCATGCCTCCTTCAGCCGCGGCGGATAGAAACGACTCGTGGGTGAGCGTTTTCAGATTCTTGAAGGCACAAGCTATCTCGGCTTTCTGAGGAATGCTGGACGCGCTCCGTAGGCGGTCAACTTCCTGACCTGAGAGGCGAAGCTCTTTTGCGAGGCGCAACAGAAGCTCACTCGCCTTGTCTTCGCCGACGCGGGACGCAATCTCCACGAAGATTCTCTCAGCTTCGACCTCGCGAAGGTGGCTTACGAATCGTCCACCCATGTTTGTCTCGTAGGTCCGAGTGAGAGGTCTTCCAGACTTGACTGCCTCGGACTTGCCCTCAAGGGCGTCGATAATCAACTGCACCTCCTGACTCGTAGTGTATGTTACGGTGTTGTTCGTGCCTATTCCAATGGCGTTGAGCTCTCTCGTTATGTCTCGTGCAGCTTTCGAGCTGCCTGCGACCTTGAAGACTAGGTTCGGTCGTAACTTGCCGGGGTTCGGAATGCCCAGGCATCTATCGTAGGCTGCTAGGTGGCGTTGAACTAGCTTGTATGCTCGCTTGGCATCCTCAAGGCTTGCCTTGGTGTCGTCTGCGACGTTCGGGTTCAGTTGGAAACTGATCATGTAGTCCCAGTTGTTTACGAGGAACGCTAAAGGTCTAAAGACCTCAAGGTTCGGCCACAAAGCGAGGAGCGTCCCGGCCATCACCATATCATGCGCTTGGTCGTGTGGGTTCTGCCTCCAAATCGGGTTCCTGCTGATCTCTTCCTGCAATTTCCTGACCAAGGCCGCGTCTTCATCGAACGCTTTCGCTGCCAGTACAGGATTGGTCGAGACTTGAGAGAACCCAAGGTGTCTCAGCGTTTCTAGGCCGCGAGCGTAATCGTTTCCGAATTTGCAGAGCTTTCCCTCGACCATCCGCCAGTAGACCGTATCGCGTGCGGCTTGCGCGTATGCGTCGATGAAGTGTGAGGACCTCATATCGGTTCCAAGGTGGCTGCGGATGCTCTCCGCCATGTACCCGGGCAGGCTATCTCCAATGTTCACACTAGCCATGTCCGAAAGGTAGTCGTTGACGGCATCTCTTGCGGTGCCCGTCCACGAATCCTCAAGAACCATCATGTTCCTTCTTAGGATGGACAAACTCTTCTGAACTGCTCTGGTGGGGATTCGGGCTACCTTGGCGTCTTGTCCCACCAGGTTCAGCCCGATTCGGATCAATGTGGTGAAGACATCTTTGCCCAAACTTTCGTGTTGCTCCAGAAAACTGGGCAGTTGACTCGTCAGACCATCGATTACCGCGGCAAGATCGTTTCGGCGTTGACGAACTAGGAGATGATCAGCGGCTGCCAGGGTTTGTCGTCGTTGGACCTGTTGAAGGACATGACGGACCGAAGAACGTGTGGACGTAGGTGTAGTCAATTTCGCTTCAGTCACTACGTCCGTTGTCAGGCTTTAATGAGTTTGCGGAATGGGATAGATCAAGCAGAGGAAGACATCGCGCATACGTGTACTATGCGGTTGAACTACAGAACTGAGGGCTGTCAGTCGTAATATTCGAGTCCGAGGTGCGTGATCAGCTCCTCTCCTCGAAGGTACCGCAGCGTATTCTTCAACTTCATCAACTGGATGAACAGGTCATGTTCCGGATAGAGACCGGGCGCTGTCATGGGGCTCTTGAAGTAGAAGCTCAACCACTCCTGGATCCCTTTCATGCGGCTTCGCTGTGCGAGATCCATGAACAACGCTACGTCAAGCACGACTGGCGCAGCGAGAATGGAGTCCCTGCAGAGGAAGTTGATCTTGATCTGCATCGGGTAGCCGAGCCATCCGAAGATGTCTATGTTGTCCCAGCCTTCTTTGTTGTCGCCTCGCGGAGGATAGTAGTCGATTCTGACTTGGTGTCTGACATTTCCGTACAAGTCGGGATACAATTCGGGCTGAAGTATGTGTTGTAAGACTCCGAGCTTGGACTCCTCTTTGGTCCTGAAGCTCTCAGGATCATCCAGCACCTCGCCGTCCCGGTTGCCAAGAATGTTTGTTGAGTACCAGCCGCGCAGACCGAGCATTCTGGCCTTGAATCCCGGTGCGATGATAGTCTTCATGAGCGTCTGGCCGGTCTTCAAATCCTTGCCGGCAATGGGTACGTTGTTGCGTTTGGCCATGTCAACGAGCGCTGGAATGTCGACGCAGAGATTCGGAGCACCGTTTGCGAATGGGGTCCCTGCTGCAAGAGCAGCATAGGCGTAGATCATTGAGGGAGATATCTCAGGTGAGTTGTCTCCTAACGCCTTCTCAAACCTCGAAAGGTTCTCATGTTCAGGTTTGATGGTTGTGTGTGCTTCTGTGGAGGCACACCAAATCATGACGAGCCTTGAAGCTCCTGTCCTAGCCTTGAACTCCTTGATGTCGGCAACAACCTGATCCGCGAGATCCTTCTTATTACGACCAACCTTCACGTGGGTTCCTGTAAGGCGTTTCACCCATTTCTGTTCGAAGACGCCTTTCATCGGCTTGATATTCCGAAGCGGAGTCTCCAGACTCTTCAATAGTGTTTGATCGAGGACAGCGGCCTTCGATGCGGCCACGTAGGCGTCATCTGGAAAGATATCCCATGCACCGAACACAAGATCTTGAACGTCGGCTAGGGGCACGAATTCCCTGATGAGCGGAGTCCTTTTTTCAGTTCGCTTCCCAAGTCGCATGGTTCCCATCTGCGTGAGACTACCAATTGGCTTGGCGATTCCAAGCTTCACAGCTTCGACCCCGGCGATCAATGTCGTGCTGACCGCCCCGAGACCGACAAGCAATACACCAAGCTTACCCGTCGGCTTGCTAATCTCTAGGCCTTTGCCCAACCCGCGGCACCTGAATCGTTCAAGCGAACCGATCAGTCACGTAATTCACCTTTGTGGTTCAGGGTCGCCTCAGACTTCCAACTAATGAGACGCAACTCCAAGGAAGCGGCACATCACTCGATTCTTCCAAGACAGCCATCAACAGGTGAGATGTAGAGCCGCCAGTGCTCGTTTGGTCCTAGACAACTCGTTGAAAAGGTCGCATGCCCCTCTTGTCTTCTTGACAAGCAATTCGATGCCTTTCCTTTGGAAGTGTATTTTGGTTTCTTCCGGGACTCTCATCATTCCATCGTGGCCTGTTCCGACAATTACAACTTGAGGTGCAAACTCCTCCAATGCGTGGCTGATGTCTGCTACCTGCAGCAGATGCCCGTCCTTCCTCCACCAGTTGGCCTTCACTGTCTCTCCGCAAGTGATCACGTCGTTCGTGTAGAGGACGCCATTGATGACAATTCGACCGAAATCATATGCCTCAATCATTTCCATCAAGCCATCTAAGCGAGACCACAGAGGTCACAGCTTGAAACTGTGACTATGAGATCAATGCCTCAGCAGCAGTTCTCTTCCGCTTGCGCCTGATGGACTCCACGATCGCCAAGAACTCGGGCTCGCTGAGCAATTCAACACCAGTATCACAGTAACGTCCCGTTCTTCGCTCGATCTCCCGATCTATCTCTTCGCGCTCTTCGTGCGTTGTCTCGATGCCCAACCTGCGTAGCCATTCTCTGACTTTGATGCTCATGTGCACACACCGTCTCCGCGTTCCACCGACACTCTGCGTTGCTCAGTCAAGGTGCATTCAATCCCCTGAAGGAACAATTGGATGCGAAAGTAACATTGTGAGAACAAAGATCGCCAACAACGTGATGGGGATCAATTCAACGGCCAGCACGAGCAGCATCATGTTCAGCCTTTTCACGGCCCATTTGAGTTCAGCTTCTACACTCAAAATGGTCACCCTCAGATACATCCGTAGATGACCTTCACCCACGTAGATGTAAAGGCTCCTAGTGCATCATGATGCCGCCTGCACCCAAGCACGGATGTTCGTTGAACGAGGCGGCTTCCCGTTCGGGTCGCGTCGAGTTACGCATGACTCGTGGTCTATGCAGTTGCAGTGCGACGAGTCGGGAAGGTACTGCGTGCTTTACACATGCGCGGCCTGAGACATCCGAACAGGTGGGAAAGATCGTCGAACCGATAATCCTCTCACTGAAATGCTATGCGCGTTAGGCGTGGCGTTTCTCGGCTTCTCGGACGACACTCCAGATCTTCTTCTCGACAGCCGCCGGCAACGTGGATGGCTGGTGGGAGGCGAGGATCTTCTTGGCTGCTTCACGAGCCCTAGCCTCAGCGTCCTTTTCTCCTCTCCCATGCCACTGAGACCAAGTTGTCCTATCCGCGATCTGCGGCATCCACAGCTCTTCCCTGAAATGCCTCAGAGAATGCTTGGTGCCTAAGTAACTGCCGCCAGGTCCAACAGCTTTGATGAGATCGACAGCAATCTTCTCTGCGGTGACATCTACTCCGTTGAGAATTCTCATCGCGAATCCCACGATCTCCTCGTCCAAGATGAACTGTTCGAAGCTCATCGTGTTCAACGAGTCCACCATTGCCATCCCCGCAACGATGTTCAATCCAGCCATCGCTGGGACCAAGCAGGTAGCCATCTTCTCGTATCCGCTTTGCGCGTCGACTATTTTCGAGTCTGTGACAAGAGCTCCTCCACGTGTCGGCAGAGCATAGTACCTCCCTAACTGCGCTTGGCAGACCCTCAGAAGTGCAAACTCCGGCGTCCCCATTGCGACGTTGGCGGTCCTCTGATCTAGATGCCTGGCCCAGCAAGCATAGATCACAGGAGCACCAGGCGACGCGACTTGTGAGACAACCAACCCGCTCAGAAATTCGGCGTTTGCCTGAGTCATCGTGCCCGCTAAGGTGACTGGGGAACTGGCACCTGCCATTGGGCCCGGGCTTATGCTGACAGGTATTCCGTTCGTTGCGCCCCCGACTATTTCCTGCGTCTGGAGCCGATCTTGAGTAAGCGGGCTAATAGTCGTGACATCGAACGTGATGATCGGCCTCTTCTTCAGCGCGTCCGTGCTTCCTGCAATTGCGGCGGCCATTGCAATTGCATCCTTGACGCTCTCGTAGCCTCTCGCCTCGCTTAGAACATGCTTGCGAGTGTTCGTTAATCCGATGGCCCATTGATACCTATCGAGAACTGTATGTGAAACATCCCTCGGAGCGGCAGGTAGGTTCGCAACTAGGTCACAATTCGACAAGGCGTCTGCAAGCCTGACAGCGTCTCCTAGATCGCGAGACGTGACCTCTCTCCGCGCACCTGTTGAAAGGTCATAGACGTACGTTGCGTAACCGCCGGTAGTGAAGTAGGTATCCCACTGCCCAAGCCTTAGTGGCTCAACTCCATCCCTGCCATACAATGCAAACTCCTTCGGTGCTTTCCTCAATGCCTCGTGGACGAGCCTCTCAGGGATCTTAACGATCCCCTTGCTCTCGTCAACTCGGGCTCCTGCTTCTCTCAGCATTTCGCGAGCGCCAGAGTCATCCACTTGCACTCCGGCGTTGGCGAGGACCTCAAGCGTCGCATCGTGAATCTGAGTCAACTCGTTCTTCGTGAGAATCTCCAGTTTGGTTCTAGTCAAGTTTCTCTAGACCTATTTGCCTCTACGTCGTGCGAAACTAGCTATCGAGACCTCTCATCAATAAAAGCAAGTTGCATCATTTGGGCACGACATTGGAACGCAAGACTGTTCGCCGGAAAGGTTGCATCTTCTGCTGCGAAGGGTTCAATAACGCAGACACCAGCTGGAGACTCTTGGTCATCGATCGCGACGCGATGACTTCTTGACGAGATCCTACTTGGAGGAAACAGGAGAGCTAGTCAGTCTCGAAGACAATACTTGCTAAGCCTTTCGGCACCGTCCTTTGTGTTCAAGACCATGTCCTCTATCCTGACGCCTCCTACGTTAGGGTCGTAGAGCCCAGGCTCAACGCTATGCACCATATTCGCTCTCATGACATGTTTGGAAGCACGATGTATCGCGGGGACAGGCTCATGTAGACCACATCCCGTCCCATGCCCCAATCTGTGTCTGACGTATTGTGCGAGCCCATGCTTCTTGACAACATCGAATGCGGCTTCATTGATCTCAGAAGCTGGGATGCCATCCTCGATTCTGTCTATGGCTGCCTGTTGAGCTTCAATCACAACATCGAAGAATTTCTTTTGCCTCTCAGTCGGTGTTCCAAGGACATAGACTCTTGTCGTGTCAGACCAGTAGCCCTCGACGTTCACATTCAACTCTAACAGCACAAGGTCTCCCATCCTCAACTTGTTCTCCGTGGATGTATTCGGCATCTTGTAGGCGTCTGCCGAATTCTTGCCGGACATGACGAAGGCTAGGGGGACTAACCTCTCCACACCACAGTACCCCACACCTTTGGTGATGAGTTCATGTTCAACCATAGCTTGAACATCGACCTCTCTCATTCCATCTCGAATTCCTCTGTGAAACGCCTCTAGGCCGATGTCTGCTACTCTGTTGGCTATCCTTATCGTATCGACTTCATTTGACGTCTTTATGCTTCTAATATCAAACATGAGCGGTGAAACGTCCCTAATCTCGGCCCGTGGGAACGTGTTCCGAAGGCCTTGATAGAAAGGCAAGCCCACAGTCCAAACTTCTCTCCTCTGATAGTTTGTTGAAATGAGTTCCATGGAGCCCTCGTAGCCTATCACTTTGTTCGCCAGTTTCTTGTCCTCTGCCAAGCCTCTGATAATGTCGAAGCCATCTTTCACAGGGTCACCGATTCTGTCAATGCTTTCAACATTGACCAGGTGGACATCTTTGATCCAGCTCCTCTTCGCTTGGGGCTCCTCATCGGTGATTGTTATTATGCTTGGTTCGTCGTCACGCGGAAAGAACACACAGCTTGGACCACAAAGGGGCCAATAGCCACTTACATACACAACGTCTTCGGCCAGACGAAAGATGACGGCGTCTAAGCCTTCGTTTTCCATGGCTTTCCTTAATCGGGAAGTCTTTTCTCTATCCTCTTTCATTAATAAGTCTAGCATGTGAACCGATCGAATCCTGACTGAAAAGGCAGATATTTGAATTGTCTGGTCGGTCCTCAGCCATAGTGCTTTCCAGCGCCGAAACATGACTCGCTAGCTCGTACATGACGCCACACGTTGGCAAGCGGGAGAAAGCGTGAGTTGTACACAAACATCCTTGACAGCGCGTGGTCTACAAGGCTATGCAAATTCCGTCGCCCGAGTCTTTCGAGACCACATGCTTAGTCTCAACATGCGTTGAAGCAATTGGCATAATGTCGATTTATGAGAGATCTCGTTGTCGCGTCTCTTCGCGCGCACCCAAGTTCAAGAAGAAAGGAAGGCTGGGACCCTATTCACTTCGAAAGAAACTTGCACACGGTGACTGCACAGGAGGCAGAATCGATGCAGTACTAGGAATCTATCCGAAAAGTAGGATTGATGGCGTATTTTTCGGTCATTTTGACAGGTTTGTGAATTGAATCCTTCTTTGGTTCAATGGATGCGGTGGGGTTCGGTTATGAGAAGGCATGATATGGGAAGAGGGGGATGTTCTCGTCGGCAAGGCGTATCAGATTCCAGATAGGCTTTGACGAGATGAAAATTTCTTCTCCGTGACTGGTTTCTGGTTGCGTGTTGGCTAGGCCTGGAGTGTCCCTACCCCGTGTTGAGGGTGAGGCTTTGACTAGGCTGAATCCTGAGCGGCTCTCCA
>Ga0315268_10005584_pt1 | contig 13483 bp, 8 predicted proteins | sample C1_top_MG_FD_204535 | JGI IMG/M metagenome (GOLD analysis project Ga0315268, IMG submission 204535) | Sediment microbial communities from Yellowstone Lake, YNP, Wyoming, USA - C1_top | ecosystem: Environmental > Aquatic > Freshwater > Lake > Sediment | place: USA: Wyoming | collected 2017-08-01 | reverse complement strand
TGCTCGGCTAACGCGAACACGGGATTGTCTGGGCACACATATAGTCTGCGGACTACTACAAAGTTTTGCTCAGGGGACGGTGAGCAGTGGCCCGAGCACCTGGATGCCGTTCTTGCCCACTTCGATTGCGTGCCTCTCCATGCTATGTTCCACGGCCCTCATCTTCTCGACCTGCAGGAACCTCATCAGCTTCCCGCGCTGTCTGTCGAGGCCGAGCATAAGAATCCCATCAGCCAGGAATCCCTCGTTTCCGAGGAGCTGCGACTCTCCTGACAGGGAGCGCTCCATTATGATGTAGCAGGTCAGGTTGTTGTCCCTGAGCATCTTGAAGAAGTAGAACATCTTCTTGCGCATGTCCGATACGTTCTCCATCAGCGAGTACAAAGCTCCCAGCGAGTCGAGCACGAATATCGAGAACTTGTCACCATGCGTCTTCCTGAAGCGCTGTATCATCTTCTCGATGAAGAGGACGTAGTCCGTCTGCGCCTCCTGGCCGATGACCTCGTCGATCTGGTCTATCTCTCTCAAGTCAGTAAGGTCTGATATCTGCATCTTCATCGAGAGCTTCGCGCCGATGCTCTCCATGTTCTTAAGGTGGCTGTCAACAGTTTCCTCTAGCGTCGTGTAGAGACCGAACTCGTTCTTGTCCTTGAGGTAGTTGGACATCAGGGAGTAGCAGAACGTGGTCTTCATCGAGCCCGGAGGACCGGTGACTAGTATGACCTTCGGCCTTTCGATGTCGCTCTTGAAGACCTTTTCCAAACCTGGTATGGAATCCTTGAACAAGACTGAGACCTCCTGATGGGGGACGCTGCTCAGGCGCCTGCGCTTTTCAATGGGTTGATGTCTATTAAACCTTTGCGAGTCGTTATCAATCCTGAAATCGCGGCCAGTCAGTCGGATTCCTGACCTATTCCTTGTCGTCCTCGGGATCCTCTTCGGACTCCTCTGACTCGTCCTTGTCGTCGCCATCCTCGTCGACGACATCACCGTTGGGCGATGGACAGCTGGTCAGCGTCCTTCCCGCCTCTACGACGCGTTCCATATCTGAGCTCCTGACGAGGCGTGCGACCGCTGTCACCTTGTCCCGCTCCTTCAACTTCATGAGCGTGACCCCCATGGTCGCGCGTCCGATGACGCTGATGCCCTTCACCGGCATCCTGATGACCATGCCTTTGACGCTGGTGACTATGAGCTCCTCGTCGTCCGTGACCTTCATGGCGCAGATGACATCGCCGTTCCTTCCGCCTGTCTTGATGGTGATGACGCCTTTGCCCCCTCTGCGTATCTTCCTGTAGTCATCCACGAGAGAGCGCTTCCCGAAGCCGTTCACGCAGACCGTGAGCAGCTGGTCCTTTGGCTCCACGACCGCCATGCTGACGACCTCGTCGCCCTTGGCAAGCCTGATGCCCCTGACGCCGTAGGTCGCGCGGCCAGTCGGCCTGACATCGGTCTCGGCGAACCTCGCAGCGAGACCTTTCGTCGTTGCGAGAATGATCTCCTTGGTCCCGTCTGTGATAGACGTATCCACGACCTCGTCGTCATCGTCCAGCTTGATGGCGATGATCCCGCTCGTCCTCACGTGAGAGTACGCTGATAGCCGCGTCTTCTTGATGGTGCCCTTCTTCGTGGCGAACACGAGGTATGTGTCATCGGTGAACAGCTTCACGGGTATCGTGTTGACCACCTTCTCGCCATCCTCGAGGTGCTCGAGCAGGTTCACGACCGGCTTGCCCTTGGCGTGCCTTCCGCCGACCGGTATCTTGTACGCCTTGAGCCAGTACACCCGGCCTCTGTTCGTGATGTACATCACATAGTCGTGGGAGCACGTGACGAACAGGTCTACGACGTAGTCCTCCTCCTTGGTCTCCATGCCCACGAGGCCTATTCCACCCCTCTTCTGCGACTCGTAAGTGTCGAGCGGCAGGCGTTTGATGTAGCCTGTCTGGCTGACCATCACGACGACGTCCTCGACGGGTATGAGGTCCTCGATGTCCATGTCGATCGCGTTCGCCTCGATCGTAGTCCTCCGGGCGTCGCCGAACTGCTCCTTGATCGCGACCGCTTCCGACTTGATGATGCCAAGTATCTTCTTCTCGTCCTTGAGGATGGACTTGAACTCGTCTATGAGCTTCTTGGTCGCGTCCGCCTCGTCTCTGACGGCCTGCATCTCCATGCCCGTGAGCCTCTGGAGCTGCATTTCGAGAATGGCCTTGGTCTGCTCCTCCGACAGAAGGTACTTCGCCATGAGGCCGTTCCGCGCTTCCTCCCTCGTCTTGGCCTTCCTTATGATCTTGATGACCTCGTCGAGGTGGTCGAGAGCTATCATAAGGCCGGCGAGTATGTGTGCGCGCTTCTCGGCCTCCCTCAGCCTGTGCTCGGTCCTCCTCTTGACCACGTCGAACCGGTGCTCGATGTAGTAGTCCAGCATCTCCTTCAGCGAGAGGACCCTGGGCTGGTTGTTCACGAGCGCCAGGTTGTTGATCCCGAAGGTAGTTTGAAGCTGTGAGTGCGCGAACAGCTGGTTCAGGACTATCTCCTCGATCGCGTCCCTCTTCAGCTCGATGACGACCCTCATGCCCTCCTTGTCGGACTCGTCCCTGAGGTCGGAGATGCCCTCGATGGCCTTCGTCTTGACCATCTCCGCGATCTCCTCCAGGAGCTTCGACTTGTTGACCATGTAAGGTATCTCTGTGAAGATCAGGACCGCCCTGCCGGTGTCCTCGTCATGCTCGATCGTGTACCTGGCCCTCACCCGGATGCGCCCTTTGCCAGACGCGTACGCCTCGACTATACCCTGGGCTCCATAGATCACGCCGCCGGTCGGGAAGTCCGGCCCTTTCACGATATCCATGAGGTCCCTGAGCTCGGTGTCCAGGCCTTTGATCTGCCTGTCGATCATCAACGAGACAGCATCCACGATCTCGTTCAGGTTGTGAGGTGGTATGTTCGTGGCCATGCCGACCGCGATGCCCTGAGAACCGTTCACGAGCAGGTTCGGAATCTTCGCCGGGAGGACAAGAGGCTCTTTGAGAGTGCCGTCGAAGTTCGGGGCGAAGTCGACCGTCTCCTCGTCTACATCCTTCAGCATCTCAGCGGCTATCGCGGACAGTCTGCACTCGGTGTACCTCATCGCCGCCGCCGAGTCACCGTCGACGCTGCCGAAGTTGCCTTGGCCGTCGATGAGCGGGTATCGCAAGGAGAATCCTTGTGCCATGCGCACGAGCGTGTCGTATATCGCGATGTCGCCGTGAGGATGGAACTTGCCCAGGACTTCGCCCACGACCCTGGCAGCTTTCTTGTGGCCTTTGTTGTGCGCCAGGCCCATCTCGTTCATGGCGAAGAGGATTCTTCGGTGGACCGGCTTGAGCCCGTCGCTGACATCGGGCAACGCTCGCCCGACGATGACGCTCATGGCGTAGTCGATGTAGGACTTCTTCATCTCGGTCTCGATCGGCCTCTGGACCAACCTCAAGGCGATCTGTTGCTGTTCCTGAACGACATCGTCCATCTGCACTCACCTACACATCCAAGAACTCCACTTCTTTCGCGTGGTCGTGTATGAACAGCCTTCGCGGCTCCACGGCATCGCCCATCAGAATGGTGAACAGCTCGTCCGCCTCCACCGCGTCCTCGACCGTGACGCGCTTGAGGACCCTGGACTTCATGTCCATGGTCGTGACGCGGAGCTGCTCCGGGTTCATCTCACCCAGGCCCTTGTACCTCTGGATGTCGGCGCCCTCGCCGACCTCCTGGACCAGCTCAGAAAGCTCCTTGTCGCTGTAGACATACTTCTCAGTCTTGCCCTTCTTGAGCCTGTACAGAGGCGGCTGGGCGATGTAGATGTAGCCGCGGTCGATCATCGGGCGCATGTATCTGAAGAAGAATGTGAGCAGAAGCGTTCGTATGTGGGCGCCGTCGACATCACCATCGGTCATAATGCAGACCCGATGATACCTGGCCTTCTCGATATCCAGCTCGGATTCGATGCCTGTCCCGAGGGCGGTTATGATCGTCCGTATCTCCGCGTTCTTGAGCATCTTGTCGAGCCTCGCCTTCTCGACGTTCAGTATCTTGCCTCGGAGCGGTAGGATCGCCTGGAACGACCGGTCCCTGGCCTGTTTCGCGCTTCCGCCTGCGGAATCGCCCTCGACGAGGAACAGCTCGCACTTGGTCGGGTCTTTCTCGGTGCAGTCCGACAGCTTGCCGGGAAGATTTCCCACATCCAGGAGTCCTTTCCTGCGAGTGAGCTCCCTCGCCTTGCGCGCAGCCTCTCGGGCCTGAGACGCAAGTATGGCCTTGCTTATGCAGGCCTGAGCGACCTTCGGATTCTCATCGAGGTACTCGAACAGCTTCTCGCTCACCGCAGACTCGACTAGGCCTCTGACATCGCTGTTGCCCAGCTTCGTCTTCGTTTGGCCTTCGAACTGCGGTTCGGGCAGCTTCACGCTCAGGATGGCCGTCAAACCTTCCCTCACATCCTCCCCGCTCAGGCCTTCCCCGTTGCCCTTCAGGTAACCGTACTTCTTGGCATAGTCGTTGATCGTTCTCGTGAGCGCTGCTCTGAAGCCCACCAGGTGAGTGCCTCCCTCGACCGTGTTGATGTTGTTGGCGAAGGAATGTATGTTTTCCGAGTAGCTGTCCGTGTACTGCATGCCCATCTCAACGGAGAGCCCATCCCTCTCGACGAAGATGTAGACAGGCTTCTCGTGAAGGCATGCCTTGCTCCTGTTGATGAACTGAACATACTCGACGATGCCGCCGTCGAACTTGTAAGTGTTCGTCTGGTTCGTCTTCTGCTCGGAGATCGATACCTTGAGGCCTTTGTTCAAGAAGGCGAATTCACGCATCCTCCCCGAGAGCGTCTCATAGTTCAATTCCGTGCTCTCGAATATCTGAGCGTCCGGCTTGAACCGAACGATGGTGCCAGTACCCTCCGCGTCCCCATCGACTTTGATTGGGCTTACGGGAACGCCCCTCTCGTATCTCTGGAAGTGTATCTTGCCCTTTCTCTTGATCCTGACCTCGAGCCACTCGGAAAGGGCGTTGACAACGCTGAGGCCGACGCCGTGCAGACCTCCGGAGACTTTGTACGCCTTCCTGTCGAACTTGCCACCCGAGTGGAGCTTCGTGAGAACGAGCTCCAGTGTCTCCTGCTTGTACTTCCCGTGCATGCCTATGGGGATGCCTCTGCCATCATCCTCAACCGTAACGCTGCCATCGTCGTTCAGAACGACCGTGATCGTCGTGCAGTAGCCGGCCATCGCCTCGTCGATGCTATTGTCGACGACTTCATACACAAGGTGGTGAAGCCCGTGAAAGTCAGTGCTGCCGATGTACATGCTCGGCCGCTTTCGAACGGCTTCCAAACCCTCTAGGACCTGGATTTTCTCTGCATCATACGCAGTATCTTCCATGAGATTACAGCCCCTATCACGCAGGCTCAAACATCGGTTGTTTCCTCGCGCATCCCATCCGATTTTCGGCGCTTTATTTGGCCTTCATTTTCATTAATAGACTGCGCGTATTTAAATGCTTTCAGAATACTATCTGGCTGCATGTAAAACCCCCCTTTGTTTCCACTGCAACATACTGTCGATTTGCGCATCAGATTTCCACGGGAAATGTCGGCGCATGCCGATGGGGCTTCCGAGGGGTCGAGAACGAGCTCCCAGGGGAAGGCCGCGCGCCACGAAGGACGGGCCCGAAAAGAGCCTGGAAAACCACCGCCCGAGGAGTCTGGGTGAGAGGCCCGCATCGTACCCAATGAAAGGATTAATACCGATGGGGTCATCTGTGACCAAGAGTCCGATGAAGAGCCAGAACAAAAGGTCTTTTCCACAGGAAATGAAGGGGCTTTCGAAGATCGAAGGAGTCGAGCCAGACAAGCTCTCAAGACTCTTCAAGGCTGGACGAGTAGTGATTCCTTCGAATCCAAGGCACAAGAACCTCAAGCCTTGCGCGATCGGGGAAGGGCTCAGGGTCAAGATCAACGCGAACATCGGCACTTCGCCTGACTATGTCGATCCTGAGGAAGAGATCGAGAAGAGCAGAGTGGCCGTTCAATATGGCGCCGACACGATCATGGACTTGAGCACTGGTGGCAACTTACGAGACATCAGGCAGAAGATCATGAAGGACTGCTCAGTGCCAATCGGGACAGTCCCGATCTACGAGGCGGTTTGTGGGACCGTCCACAAGGGCGGGCCTGCGAACATGTCCAGCGACGACCTCTTCAGGACAATCGAGCAGCACGCTCGTGATGGCGTGGATTTCATGACAGTGCATTGCGGCGTGACAAAGCAGACAGCCGCCTCGCTCGTCAAACACAAACGTGTCACCGGCGTTGTCTCTCGGGGAGGAGCTCTTCTGGTCGCCTGGATGCACAAGAACGGACGGGAGAACCCGCTCTATGAGGAATACGACTATCTTCTGGAGATGGCAAAGGAGCACGAGTTCGCTCTGAGCCTGGGCGACGGATTGAGGCCGGGCAGCATCGCGGATGCGAGCGATGCGCCGCAAATCCATGAGCTAGTAGTCCTGGGCAAACTCGTTGACCGGGCACGCGCGGCGGGAGTTCAGGCCATTGTGGAAGGTCCAGGACATGTCCCGCTGAATCAGATAGAGGCGAATGTGAAGATTGAGAAGGCGGTCTGCAAGGGGGCACCGTTCTACGTTCTTGGCCCACTAGTGTGCGACGTAGGAGCGGGGTATGACCACATCACAGGTGCGATCGGCGGCGCTCTTGCAGCGTACTTCGGCGCAGACTTCCTCTGCTATGTCACGCCGTCAGAGCATCTCTCGCTACCCACTATAGAGGATGTCAGGGTAGGCGTGGTCGCTAGCAGGATCGCGGCGCACGCAGCCGACTTGGCGCACGGGCGAGGGGGTGCGTGGGACCTGAAGATGTCCGAGGCGAGAAAGGCCTTCGATTGGGACAAGATGTTCTCACTGTCAGTAGACCCGGAAAGGGCGAGAGAGTATCGCACGAAAAGAAAGTCTCACAGCCCCAAGGTCTGCTCCATGTGTGGCGACCTCTGCGCGATGAAGATGGTGGATGACCTTCTGAAATGACCACCATCAGAGGAAAAGGCCCATGGGGAGCTGCATCACCATTCCGACGACTATGAAGACAACGCCCGCGGCCACAGCAGCGAGCAGGGAAGTGAGAGCAGCCTCGCCCGTCGCGATGTCGTTCGACACGCTGACCGCCTTGCTCGTGATGAGCAGCAACCAGATGAGACCAAGGATGGCAACCACCATGAGTATCATGCCGGCCACAAGGGCTTGATCAGTCTCCGCGTTGGTCCAGTCGTGGATTCTGCTGAGATCCAGACCCTCGAACCCCACATTGAATATGAGCAGCATGACGATGCTCAGGAAAACATAGGATGGGTAGCAGTATCCCAGAAGGGTGATCGTCGTGCTTCGTTCGCCCCTACCTCCGAATATGCTTTTCGATATCAGCGAGGCAGTCAGCCCATATATCAGAAATGCCAGGAGAGAGACAACGAAGTTTACCGAGGCCTGCAACCCCATCTCGATGGCGTCGCCTGTGGTGTAGCCGAACATGTTGCCCATGTCGGCGGTCACGAGCATGCTCGCTACCACCGAGACTATCGAGAATACGACGACCAACGCCATCGCTCTCTGCAGATTCGTGGATAGGTAGAGGTTGGCGAAGGCCTTCGTGGGAGAATACGTCACCCTCGCAAGGTCCGCGAAATCCAACCTAGGCGCGTGCTTCGGCTGATTGTACAGGCCCGGGTAATGACTTATGTGGACGTGCGGATGGACAGGCGAATTGAAGTCCGCCGGAGGAATCTGAGGCACATAGTGTGCGGGCAATGGCTGAGTGATGACCGCCCCGCATCGAGGACAGTTCGCCAGGCCGTTTCCATCTCCAACCGCCTGGAGGTAGCCAGAACCGTGAAGCCCGCACTGAGGACATATGATTGTGTGGGAGTAGACGACCGATTCATCCGCCATTGGCAGGACGATAGCTTCGGTAGTTTATTAGAATTGCCCGGGGAAATCGTGTGCTGGAAGTGATTGGAGCCACTGGAGGGTATTGAACCCCCGGCCTGCGGTTTACGAAACCGCCGCTCTCTCGCGGCATCCCCCTTTCGGAAGACGCAACCGCTGAGCTACAGTGGCAAGCAGAGTGTTGTGTAGTGGGTTTTCCTAGTTAAGGTTTTTGACAGTTGGCGGAACCTCCCACCGTCATCCAGTCGGGGGGAGAGGACGAGAGGCTTTTAAGGGCTCGACGGTATTTCTCCACTGGTCACACGAAATGGTTACAGACCTGCGCATCCCCGAAGGAATCGTTGTTCGGACCGCCAAGGGCGGTTCAGAGTCCCTCAAGGGGATCCTTGCAGACCTGAAGCAGTACAGCTTCACGGGATACATCCGAGTCACCCTGGCGAAGGAGATCATGAGCTCAATCGGATACCTTGTTGTAGAGCAGGGATCGCCGATTATGGCCGTCTACGAGTTCGAGAAATCAAAACCAAGGGAGCTACGAAGGATATACACTGGAGAGAAGTCTCTTAGATTCATAATGGAGGATTCTCAGGACAAAGGCTCCAACATAGAGCTGCACAGCCGAGTGCCAATAGAGGAGTTCGAAAGGCGATTCCCAGACGCGCGGTTGCCAGGTGTCGCACCGCCGGAGAAGCCCTCCGAGGAGGAGGTCGTTGGTGAGGTAGAGGAAGAGGCTCCCGAAGAGGAAGAGGAGGCCGTCGACTCCCAGAAGGAGATAATCGAGCTCTGGCGAAGGAAGGGGTTCAAGGTCGAGACCCTCGAAGAGGCGCACAAGAAAGGCCAACAAGCCCTTACCAAGGAACTCTCGGCATTCGAGCAGGACGCGCAGAAGCTCAAGCAGTTCGAGGTCATTCTCAACAACTTCCCAGTGATGGGACACGACAAGGAGATAGAGGAGATCAGGGCAAAGCTGGACGACCGGACGAAGATGGCTGAGATCGAATCGGACGTCGAGTTCTTGCAGGAAAAGATCAAACGCAAGATTCAGAAGCGAAAGAACGAAGAGGAGTCCATCAAGAAGGAGATGGAGAAGAAGAAGCAGGACGAGAAGGCGGCCGACGTCTACGACCTGATACTGCGATACCAGACTGCTCCCGAGGGAGCAGAGGAGAGAAGGTGTCCTCGGTGCGACGGACCGATAGATGCGGACGGGAGGTGCCCGAAGTGCAGCGCCGAGCAAGTGGGGGCGCGGGCCCCGACCTACACGAAGCCGCTGCCTGAGGAGATGACTTTCGACAATTTCGTCGTCGGTCCGGGATCGAAATTCCCCGTTGCGGCCGCGGTAGCCGTTGCAAATGCACCGAGCAAGGCGTACAACCCGCTGCTTCTATTCGGAGGATCTGGCTTGGGAAAGACGCACCTGTTGTCTGCCATAGGACACTATGTGAATGACAAGATGAAGAATGCTAGGATCGCCTACGTTCCTGCTGACAGGTTCGTCGAGGCCATGAGCCAGTCGCAAGACGATCAGCTCAGGCAGAGGATCAGGGAGGACCTCAAGCGACAGGACCTACTGCTGATAGATGACATGCAATTCCTCGCAGCGAGCGAGGTCGCACAGATAGAGATAGCACAGGTCATCGAGTATCTCATCGACTCGAAGAAACAGGTGGTGTTCGCCAGCGACAGACTTCCAGCGCAGATTCCGGGCCTCAGCGAAAGGCTCAACTCGCGGATCATGATGGGACTCACGACCGACCTGCAGCCGCCTGACACGGAGACGAGGGTGAAGATACTCAGACTGAAGGCAGAGGAGAAGAACCTGAAACTCAGCGATGAGATAGTCGCGTACATCGCGGATAGGGTGACTTCGAATGTGAGAGAGCTCGAAAGCACCCTGACCAAGATAGTTGCGTTCTCATCAATCATGAAGCTCGACGTAGACGTCAACCTTGTATCGGATATCTTGAAACCCCTCGCCCCCGTGCATGAGACCAGAAGAGAGATCATGAAGGAGGTAAAAGCGAATCCTGGCCACTGCTATTTGGTGGAGGAAGAGCGCCCGATGTATAGCAATGTCCTGCTCGGAAGAAAGATGGACGAGGGATATGCTGGCTTGGTCATCACGCGCATGAACCCGCGCAGAATTCGGGACGAATTCAAGGTCTCGCCCGAGATACTCTGGTTGACCGACAAGGAGAGCTCACAGGAGAAGACCGTCCCGCCCTCGCTTGAGATGCTGGTCCACACGATCCAGGAATTCATCGCAACGGAGGAGAAGAGCATAGTCGTTTTGGACGGGATACAGTACCTGGTCAGCAGCACGAACTTCGAAGCGGTTCTGAGGTTCGTGAGAAGCCTGATCGATGAGATATCGGAGTCCAAAGCGATACTAGCCGTCTCCCTCAGTCCGGAGACGATGAAGCCCCAGGAGATATCGATCCTGGAGAGGGAGATGGAAGTCCTGAATTTGACCTGACTTTCTACAGTCAGAACTAGCTCCGAAAACCCTCAAGCCGCCTTCTTCATCATCTCTCTGAACTCGCGCATCTCCTTGATGGCTTGCGCATAGTCCCCGGACTTCAGCAGGTTCACTGAGGATTTCAGGGTCGTAAGCATCGGTGTGATGTTGACGTTCCTGACCTTCGCATCTCGAAGAGCTTCCTTCGCCTTGTTCATCTCCTCGTTCATCCTGGCCGGGATCGTCTTGTAGAGGCTGTCGGTAGCGGCCTTGATGTGAGAGTCGACCTTGTCGAACTCCTTCTGCTCGAATGCCCGGGTCGCATCCACGAGCAGCCTCCGGGCCTCCTTCGTGTCCACGATGAAGACCTCGCAGTCCGCAATCAGATCCTTGAGATTCGCGAGCTTCTTCTTGAACTCGTTGTATCTTCCGGTGATAGGCAGGAGCTCCTTGGAGACCTTGTCGGCATACACATATGCCGCCTCAACATCGCCCGCTGCCCTCGCGCGAGCAACCTCTTGAATGTAAGTCGTTGGCCTGGAGATATCCCCTCCGAATTCCCTCGCGATCTTGATCTCATCGTTGAGTCTGTTGATCAGCTGGCTTAGGCTGGAATCAAGTCTCGACATGAGGACAGTCTTGGACTTCTGAACCAGATCTATGGCCTTGTCGATCTGCCTCTCCCTCCCTGCAATCGCCGCATCATCTATCAACTGCTTGCTCTCGCCTATGTCCACCTCTTGTTCTCTCGCGAGCGCCAGGAGCGGTTTCATCTCCGCGACCATTCGGGCGAGGTCCCTACCTTTGTCCTTCGAAGCTGAAGATTGGGGAGGTCGGACGATAGGTGTCGGCTCTGCGACCTTGATCTCACGAACGCGAGGCTCAGCAGGCCTCAGAGAGGAGGGCCCGGGAGCTGCGGGAACCCGAACAACGCTTTCTCCCACCACTGGAGTCTCAGGTTCCGGGGAAGCCTCTTGTTCCTTCTTCCTCTTGAAGAAACCCATGAATCCCTTCTTCTCTTCTCCCTCCTTCGAAGGCGCAGGAAGCGCTTTCTCCAGCTTCCTCGAAGGGGCTTTCACCTCGGCTAGCGGAGGCTCGAGATCCTTCTTGGCAACTGAAGGTCCGACGGTCTGCGCGGCCGCCTCCTCTGGCTCAACGAACATCGCTCCGCAGCCAGGACACGATTTCGCATCCAGGTTGACGAGCGTATTACATGCAGGGCACTCGAACACCTCGGTGCCTTCTTCAGCGAAGAGGACTCCACACTTCTGGCAGGAATTTGCAGTGGTCTCAACTGTCGCCCCGCATTGGGGGCACTCAAAGTACTCGATGGCCTCTGTCGGCTCGGCCTCTGGCTCAGGGGATGGTATGGCTGCCTTCTTGACCTCAGGGACCGGAGCAGTCTTCGGCGGTTCGACCTTCGGTGGCTGCACAGGAACGACAGAAGGGGCCTCCCTAACGGGGGGTCTCTCCTGGACTGCTGGTCTTGACAGCACCTCCTCGACACGCGACTCCACGGAGACCCTTTGTAGGGGAGCGACTGGCTCGGGCACCTTCCTTGGGGACTCGATCTCTATGTCGAATATCGAGAGATCCGTTCCGCAAAATCCGCACTTCTTCGAACCTGGTTGGAGCGGAGAATCGCATATCGGACAGAGTTTGTCCCCGCTAGAAACTGGCAATCAGAAGGACCTCCTTGAGATACTAGCTCCGCTCTACGATATGCCTGGATAAATAGTTAATCATTTTGATTTCCACATCTGATAATGATCTCTAGCGGCGCTGAGCCAGACTGACCTTGAAAAGGAGAAATCTATTTCCACCTGAGCGTTGTTGACAACGTCCGGGGGCAAGAATGGAACTGAAGTCTGTCAGAGTGAGTTTTCCAGAAGGCGCGAACGTGATCATAGGCCAGACCCATTTCATCAAATCCGTCGAGGATTTGTACGAGGCCATTATTGGAACCGTGCCCGGAGTGAAATTCGGCATCGCGTTCTGCGAGGCGTCCGGACCGTGTCTGGTGAGAGTAGAGGGGAACGACGACAAGCTCAGGAAACTGGCCGCTGAGAACGCCCTGAGGATTGGTGCAGGACACACTTTCGTCGTGATACTGGAGAATGCCTATCCGATCAACGTGCTCAACAGGATCAAGGAAATCCAGGAGGTGTGCACGATATTCTGCGCGACGGCCAACCCAGTGGATGTGATCGTCGCTGAGAACGAACGCGGCCGAGGAGTCATGGGCGTGATAGATGGCGAGAAGCCAAAAGGCGTCGAGACCGCGAAGGATGCTGAGGATAGGAGCGCGTTCTTGCGGAAGATCGGGTACAAGAGATAGCAATCTCCAAGGATGAAGACCAGATGAAGTTCAAACTAGAAGTCACGCCGCTGGATCTCGACCAAACCCTTGGCTGCGGTCAGACCTTTCGTTGGAGGAGGCTCGGTGATCGTCTTTGGGAGGGCCCTCTGGGCGACCAGCTCGTGAGGCTGAAACAAAAGGGGTCGGTACTAGAGGTCGAGGCAGAACCTGGAGGCAAACACGCCAGGGAACTCGTCCGGGAGCACCTGAGGGTATCCGACGATGTTCCGGAAATCCAGAAGAAGCTTGCGAAGGACGCCGTGCTGGCCCCAGGCATCGCCCGTGTGAAGGGGCTGCGAATTGTGAAGATGGACGAGTGGGAGTGCCTAGTCAGTTTCGTCCTGGCAACATACGCAAACATCCCCCGGATAACGAAGATGATCGAGGTGCTCTCATCTCGGTACGGCGAGGAGATCGCGAATGGGATCAGAGCGTTTCCAACGCACGACAGACTCAGCGAAGTCTCAAGAACTGAAATGGCCGGTCTAGGCCTCGGCTACAGGGCCGGGTACATACACTCGCTCTGCAGTGCTATCGACGACGAAAGTGTCTTGCGCCTCGGCAAGCTGGGCTTCAGCTCGCTGAGGGAGGATCTCAAGGAGTTGCCGGGAGTCGGAGACAAAGTTGCGGACTGTGTTTCTCTGTTCGGATTCGGAAGATTGGAAGCATTCCCAATAGAT
>Ga0315268_10005583_pt1 | contig 13484 bp, 14 predicted proteins | sample C1_top_MG_FD_204535 | JGI IMG/M metagenome (GOLD analysis project Ga0315268, IMG submission 204535) | Sediment microbial communities from Yellowstone Lake, YNP, Wyoming, USA - C1_top | ecosystem: Environmental > Aquatic > Freshwater > Lake > Sediment | place: USA: Wyoming | collected 2017-08-01 | reverse complement strand
TTGTGTCCGAGAAGCACTCCGCCTTCCGTCTTTTTGGCAATCGAGGTGCATGATTTCATGTCAAAGACCTCCTCCGCACAATTGAGAATGAAAAGATCATCCTCAGAAATGCCGGAGCCAGACGCCATTCCTCTCAATTCCCCATATGCGCTCAGTGAGGAACAGTGGGGAAAATATTTTTGAACATGAGCCCTGACCATATCCCAGCCCCACCCTTCTTCAGAAAAAATATTTTTGTAGTCCTCCACCATGCGGGCAAAGATGCCTGCTGCAGATTTTCCCACCGCATGACCCCTCTCAAACGATTCCCCTTCTGTTTCTATATAGAGCATGGGGCACAAATGTTTTAAGGTTAATAAGGTTTCTCTTTGCATGTTAGAGGAGATACACAGAAGAATAGACAAGGAATTTCCTGCACATCTCCAGAATGTGCAAAGATTTCTGAGGCAGCCTTCCATATCGAGCGAAAACAGGGGTATGGGGGAAACTGCCGAGATGGTGTGCAGGATGGTTGAGGAGTCGGGCGGAAATCCTGAGGTCATCCTCACTGAAGGGTTTCCCGTCATCTCAGGAGGAATCGATGCGGGAAAGGAGAAAACCCTCCTCATCTATGGCATGTACGATGTCCAGCCTGTAGAGGAGGGGTGGATGGTGCCTCCCTTCTCGGCAGATATCGTGAATCTGCCTGGACATGGTGAGTGCGTCGTGGCGCGGGGGGTGCAGAATTCAAAGGGGGCGCTTGCGTGCCTCTTCAATCTGCTATCCGTGATGAAGGATAGTCTTCCCGTAAACATTAAATTCTGCATAGAAGGAGAGGAGGAGCTTGGTAGCCCCCATCTCCCCAGGGTCGTGAAAAGGAATAAGAGGATGCTCTCCTGCGATGCGTGCTGCGACTTTGATTTCTCTCAAAACAGAAAGGGTGTGCCCTCACTCTATCTCGGACTCAAGGGCATAGTCTATCTCGAACTCACCTCAAAGGGTGGAAAATGGGGCGGACCGCAACAATGTGACGTTCACTCGAGCGACGGTTCATGGATTTCTTCTCCCCTGTGGAGGCTCATACATGCCCTTCAAACGCTCATAGATGATGGAGAAAAGATTAAACCAAAACTGGGCAAGATAAGAAAGCCCACCAGGAGGGAAAAAGAAATGATTGAGAGGCTCGCGCGAAGGGTCAATCTGAAAGAAATTCTGCGTGAGGCTGGCGCTCAAAAATTCAAATACGACATGCCCAAAGAAAAATTGCTCGAGCACTACATGTTCACCCCCCTCATAAACGTGGACGGGATGATTTCGGGCTACACGGGTGAGGGAAGCAAGACCGTGCTGCCCCACAGGGCTGATGCGAAGGTTGACATTCGGCTCGTGCCTGATTTAGAACCAGAAGATGTCATACGAAGGATAAGAAATCACTTTTTGGAGAAAGGGTTCGGAGACATAGAAATCAAGACCCTCGACAGATACCCGTGGGCAAAGACAGACTATGACGAGCCCGTCGTGCAGTCCATGATTGAGGCTTACCGATACCATAAATGCGACCCGGAGGTATGGCCCATGGCTGCATGGAGCGCCCCATACTATCTTTTCAATCGCATACTCAAAAAGCCGTATGTATCAGGAGGGCTCGGCCATGGGGGGAGGGCGCACTCCCCTAACGAGTATGCCACTCTCGCAGGAATGAAGTTGTTCGAGAAAGGTATTGCGACATTTTTTTGGCGGTACGCAGGTGAGAAGAATGATTAGATATGAAAAATTGAGCTGGCCCCAAATCGGAAAAATCACTCGCGAGGACAGGGTAGTGGTTATACCTGTCGCCACCCTGGAAGACCATGGAAGGCACCTGCCCATAGACGCAGACGCCTTTATCGTCTCTGAAGTGTGTCGGAGGGCGTGTGAGAGGATTCCCTCGGATGTCATACTCTTTCCCACCGTGACCCACGGCTACTCCCCCCACCACAAAGACTTTCCGGGTTCAATCAACATACGATGGAACGTATTTGTGGAATACCTCTGCGACATCACCGCAAGTCTCGTCCATCACGGCTTTCGCAGGATGCTTCTCGTCAACGGACATGGCTCCAATATCCCCCTCGTGAATATCGCGGCCAGACTCACCATATTGGAGCATCCGGAGTCACTGTGTGCTTCCACATTCTACCTTGGCGGCGAGAAGGGGAGACATGCAATAAAAAAAATACGCGAGTCAGAATATCCGGGAGGGATATGCCACGCCTGCGAACTTGAGACTTCAATTTATCTGCACCTCGCCCCGGAGCTTGTGAACATGAGAGAGGCAAAAAAAGACATGAGCTTTCCGAAGTCGCCCTACATCTGGCTTGACTGGGAGGATGGTCCTGTGTCAATGATGGAATACTGGAGCACTCTTTCCAAAACAGGGACCATGGGAGACCCCTCAAAGGCGACGGCAAGAAAGGGAAAGATACTGCTCGAGACAGCCGCAGAAGAAATCGCAGACTTTGCGCTCGACCTCAAAAAGAGAAAGATAAGGAAAAGGGTAGACCACCACTGAGACACCCAAACATTTAAATAGAATGCCCTTCTCCATGTCATATGAGAAAAGATGTAGTGATATGGATTTTTGCTCTATTTTTTTGTGCTGCATTTTCCACAGCAACACATGAAATTCGATCCCAACAACCTGTTACCCTGAGAGTGGGCTGGACAGGAGAACCTGACAGCATGAATCCCTTCGTCGCAGTCTCCACGGAATACTACGAAATCATGCTTTTGACTCACAACATATTGATAGAGTTCGGACGCAAGCTGGAGCCCATCCCAGGTCTTGCGGAAAAATGGGAATCTTCACCCGATGGTCTCGTGTGGACGTACCATCTCGTCAAGAATGCCAAGTGGCACGACGGACAGCCATTCACGAGCAAGGATGTAAAATTCACACTCGAGTATGTAATAGACAATCAGATGGAGATGTTCTCCGATTATGTGAGCCATGTCATATCGGTTGACACCCCTGATGAGTATACGGTCGTTCTCACCACGGACACGCCGACAGCGACTATGGAAGCCATATGGATACCAATACTGCCCGAACACATCTGGAAGAATATCGACCCCAAGTCAATACAAACCTATGAGGAAACGCACCCCATTGGCACCGGTCCCTTCAAATTCGTGGAGTGGAAGAAGGGAGAATACTTGAAACTCGCCGCGAATGACGATTACTTCGGGGGACGACCCGCAATCGATGAGGTCATCTTCGTCCATTACGCCAACAGCGATGTCATGATACAGGCTCTAAAACTCGGAGAAATAGATGTGGTGAGCACTGTTCCGCCCACGATGTTTGAAGACTTATCGAAGACTCCCAATATTAAGACCTTATCGTCGCCCCAGATAGGATTCGATGAGCTTGGCATAAATGCATGGGACACCTCTCTCACCAAGAATAATCCTGACCTTCCAGATCTCGCAGACATTGAATCCCAGGGAAATCCGCTCCTTTTGGACAAGAGAATAAGGATTGCCATGTCACATGCAATCGACAGGCAGAAGATTGTGGACATCGTTCTTCTGGGTCATGGGACACCGGGAAGCTCACTCGTTTCCCCCGGAACGCCTTTCTGGCATCTAGATCTTCCACAGGAACAGCAATACGAGTTCAATCTGGAGAAAGCCAGAAAGATACTCGAAGACGCCGGGTATATGGACAGAAACGGCGATGGGATTCGTGAGAGTAAGGATGGCAAGAAACTGGAATTCAGATTCTACCTGCGTTCAGAGGACGCAAACTCCGTAAAGGCGGGGCAGATGATTGAGGGATGGTTCAAAGAGATAGGGATAAAGCTTGACAGCGAGGTCATGGACGATTCCACTCTCGGAGACAGGGTAATGGACAATGGCAATTTCGACCTCTTCATATGGGGGTGGGGAGGAGATCCCGACCCATCATTCATTCTCTCCGTCGTCACATGTCCCCAGATACTCTCTTGGAGTGACTGCAACTACTGCAACTCCCGCTATGACGAGCTCTTCCGACAGCAGTCCACAATATTGGACAGAAACGAGAGGCAGAAGATGATATTCGACATGCAGCGTATGTTCTATGAGGATTCACCCTACATAATCCTTTACTACAACCTATCTCTCCAGGCGTACAGGACGGATAAGTTTGAGGGATGGGTCGAAGACCAGCCTGTCGGTGTCGTCATGGCATACAATAGAGGCACCTACATGAATCTTCACCTCAAAGGAACAGGAGAGGAGAAAAAGACAGGAGTGGGCATGGGTTCTGTGCTTGCAGGATTTACGCTTCTATGGTTGATAGGATGGCTAAGAAGAAATACCTCCTGGTGAAATGCGGTCAAACCCTTTTCACCATTTTCATCGTTCTGACCCTCAACTTCTTCCTCTTCCGGGTCATGCCGGGCGACCCCGCACGCACCCTCATACACAACCCCCGCATTTCCCCCGAAATCATCGCCAATCTGGAAAAGGTCTTCGGTCTCGATAAACCGCTCTACATGCAGTATCTCTACTATCTCAAGAACATGATTACGGGCAACATGGGCATGTCATTTGCCTTCAGGCGCCCCGTCGCAGACATCATCGCAGACAAAATGGGCAATACGATATTGCTCGTGGGTGTTGCCACGGTGCTCTCCATTGCCATTGGCATATTCATAGGAGTCATAGCCGCGTACAAGAGGGGCAGCAGGATTGACATTGGCGCGCTTGCCTTTTCACTCTTCATGTGGGCCATGCCCGCATTCTGGCTCGGCATAATAATGGTCATCGTGTTTTCCATCTACTTTCGGGCGTTCCCCACCTCCGGCATCACGATTCCGGGGTACAGCCACGATTCCTTTTTCGATTTGGCAAAAGATGTGGCGCATCACATGTTTCTTCCCACCATCACACTGGCACTCGTTCTTCTAGGAGAATACTTTCTCATCATGAGGAACACCCTCATCGATGTGCTCACGGAGGATTTCATCATGACCGCGAGGGCGAAGGGATTGTCCGATGCGCGAATCCTTCAGAAGCATGCGCTCAAGAATGCGCTCCTCCCCATGGTCACCATCATCGCCATAAGCCTCGGGTTCATCGTCGCCGGTGCCATCGAAGTGGAAACGGTTTTCTCGTGGCCCGGACTCGGCAGACTGATTTATGAATCCTTGCGCAACAGAGACTATCCCATACTTGAAGGCGTGTTCGCGATAGTGAGCATATGCGTCATAATCGCAAACTTCGCCTCAGACCTTCTCTATGCATACATAGACCCGAGGGTGAAGACATGAAGAGGGAAAGGATAGAGCTCTACAAGAAAAAGGCAAAAAACACGTGGAACCTCTACAAGGCAAGCACGATGGGTATGATAGGGTTGTTCATACTCATCTCCTTTATCATCGTCGCCCTCTTTGCCCCCTGGCTTGAGCCATACGACCCCTACAAAATCGGGGAACAGAAAGACATAATGAAACCTCCCACGCGGGAGCATCTCTTCGGCACGGATGAGCTGGGTCGCGATATACTGTCCGGCGTCATAATTGGCTCACGCGTCTCCCTTCTCGTGGGTCTTTTTGCCACACTCATCTCCATGGTGATAGGTTCTATCGTCGGGTTGCTCTCCGGGTTTTACGGCAAGACCATCGATGCCATACTCATGAGAATCACAGACATATTCCTCGTCATACCCTTCCTGCCCCTCATGATAGTCCTTGCGGCGCTCCTCGGCCCTTCATTGTGGAATATCATCTTTGTCATAGGAATCGATGGCTGGCCCTCCACCGCGCGAGTCGTGCGCTCCCAGGTTCTCTCCATAAAGGAGAGGCAGTTCATTTTGAGGCTCCGCGCACTGGGAGCCTCGGACTATCGCATAATGATGAAACACATATCGCCCAACATATTCTCTCTCATTTTCGCAAACACCATTCTTACCATTGCCGTCTCCATACTGTCAGAGGCGGTACTTAGCTTTCTTGGGCTCGGAGACCCACTGCATATCTCCTGGGGCACCCAGCTTCATTTCGCATTTGAGAGCGGGGCTGCGGGACTCGGCGCATACTGGTACCTCCTGCCTCCCGGCATTGCAATCGTTCTCGTCGTGCTCGGGTTCACGCTCATGGGCTATGCCTTTGATGAGATACTTAATCCAAAGTTGAGGGAGAGATGATGCTTCAGGTAAACAATCTTTCTGTCAGATTCAGGACAAAAACAGGGCTCGTCGAGGCAGTCACCGACACAACCTTTTCACTTTCCGCAGGAGAGGTATTGGGGATTGCGGGTGAGTCGGGATGCGGAAAGACCACGGCGGCGCTCTCCATAATGAAGCTTTTGCCAAAAAATGGGTTCGTGGAAAAAGGGGAGATACTCTTTGAGGGAGAGGACATGGCAAAAAAAAGCGAGGAGGAAATGAGGGGTATAAGGTGGAAAAGGATTTCAATCATATTCCAGGGAGCCATGAATGCCTTAAATCCAGTCCAGAATGTGGAAGACCAGATTGCAGAACCCATGTTGCTCCACGAGAAAGTAGAAAAAAATGTTGCATATGAGAGGGCACGAAAGCTTTTGGAGGAGGTGGGCATAGACAAGAGGAGGGGGAAAGAATATCCCCACGAATTTTCGGGTGGCATGCGCCAGAGGGTCATGATTGCCATGGCGCTCGCCTGTGACCCTTCCCTCGTCATCGCAGACGAGCCTGTCACCGCACTCGATGTCATGGTGCAGGCTCAGATACTCGAACTCCTCAAGAGACTGCAGAGGGAGCACAGGCTCTCCATAATACTCATCACACATGATCTCTCCGTCCTCGCAGAGACATGCAACAATGCCCTCATCATGTATGCGGGGAGGGTGTGTGAGTACGGAACCACAGAGGATATATTCTACCACCCCACACACCCCTACACGAAAAGACTCATATCGGCGTTTCCGAACATAGAGAAGGAAAAGGTATTCGTGGAGGGCATTGCGGGAGATCCTCCCAACTTGCTCTCATTGCCCCCCGGATGTCCTTTCGCACCTCGCTGCAGCGAGTCGCGAGAGTTGTGCAGAAAGGAACTTCCCGCACTGTACAGACTGTCGGGAGGGCACCATGTTGCCTGCCACAGGTGGTAGAATGACGTTTCTCGATGTCCAGAATCTCTCAGTGTCTTTCTCTTCCCAGGGCTTCATAGATATGCTCCTGAAAAGACAGAAGACGGTTTCAGCCGTGGACGGCATCAACCTCCTCATACAGAAAGGAGAGATACTCTGTCTCGTGGGCGAGTCGGGATGCGGCAAGACCACATGCGGAAAAGCCATATTGGGGCTCGTTGAGTATGACGGCAGCGTAATCCGAGAGGGGAAAAACATAGCGACCTTTACCAAAAAGGAGAAAAAGGTCCTGCGTACAAAAATGCAGATAATCTTCCAGGACCCGTACGAATCTTTGAACCCCAAACACACCATCTTCGACATCGTTGCAGAACCTCTTGAAATACACTATGACCTCTCTGAGAAGGAAAAAGAGGAGAAGGTGATTGATGCATTAGAGGATGTGGGGTTGCGTCCTGCCTCGGAATTCCTCTACAGGTATCCCCATGAACTTTCGGGGGGACAGAGGCAAAGGGTGGTCATCGCGGGAGCCCTGATTCTTGACCCCGAATTCATCGTCGCGGATGAGCCCGTCTCCATGCTCGACGTTTCAATAAGGGCAGAGATACTCAAACTCATGCTTGAATTTCGTGGGAAGAAGAACCTCACATACCTCTTCATAACCCATGACCTCTCTCTCGCCTGGGTGATATCCGACAGGATTGCCATCATGTACCTTGGGAAAATTCTCGAAATCGGTCCTTCCGAGAGAGTTATAAAGAATCCCAAGAATCCCTATACCAAGGCACTCATCTCCGTCATTCCCATACCAGACCCGCATGTCGCCCATGAAAAGATACTTCTCCGGGGTGAGCCACCGGACCCTTCCCACATTCCCTCAGGATGCAGATTCCATCCCCGATGTCCCTTCGCCTTCGATAGATGCAGAGAAGAGGAACCACTCCTTCAGGATGTCGAGGAGGGGCACCTGGCAGCCTGTCACCTCATCGGAGCAATTCAATAGGTTAATAAGTGATTTGTTCCAGAAATGGCGGAGGTACGCAAATGGCAGACGTCGTACGTGTCGGAGAAAAAGCACCGGATTTTGTTTTGAAAGACCATAACGAAAGGGAGGTAAGGTTGTCCGACCTCAAGGGAAAAAAAGTCCTTCTCTCTTTCCACCCCCTCGCCTGGACGAAGGTATGCGCAGAGCAGATGAAGTCACTCGAGGCGCATGTTGCCCAATTGGAAAAGTTGAATACCGTTGCCCTCGGCATGAGTGTGGATACGGTCCCCTCAAAAAAGGCGTGGGCGCATGAATTGGGGATAGAGAAAACATCACTCCTCTCGGATTTCTGGCTCCACGGGGAGGTCGCAAAGTCATACGGCATTTTCAGAGAGAAGAGCGGGACTTCAGAGAGGGCAAACATCATCATTGACGGGGAAGGCAGGGTGATGTTCGTGAAGGTGTACCCCGTCGCCCAGCTTCCCGACATAGATGAAATACTGAGAGTTCTCGAGAGTAAAAAATGAAGATTGAAATCCAGCCGGGCAAAATATCTCCAAGGTGACTGCCCTCGTTTCTGAAATTGCCATGTTCTTTCTTTCTATCTGCGAAAATCACCAAATGAGTTTACACGGAATGGGAACCCTCCATAAGAGTTATAAATGAAGGTGAGGAGAAGCAGAAATCAAATTCCAGCAAGGTGACGAGGCATGAATTTCAATTTTAGGACCGATGAGAAATTCGCACGCCTGCTCGACAAAAAAGACGGGCTCGCAAAGTTTCGCCGTCGATTCCACATTCCACGCGGTACAATTTATATGGATGGAAACTCATTAGGGCTCCTCTCCAAGAATGCGGAAAAATCACTTCTGAGGGTGCTTGGGGAATGGAAGGATGTGGGAATCCGGGGATGGCTTGAGGCAAAAAGACCATGGTTCTATTTCGGAGAAGAGATGGGAGCGATGGCTTCAATGCTTGTGGGAGCAGAGGCAGAGGAAGTAATCATGACCGGAACGACCACGGTCAATCTCCACTCCCTTGTTTCCACTTTTTACAACCCAGGAGGGAAGAGAACAAAACTACTCGCCGATGAACTCAACTTCCCCTCGGATATCTATGCATTGGAGAGTGAAGTGAGACTGAAGGGGTATAATCCGAAGACTCACCTCATCCTTGCGCCAAGCGACGGGCGCATGCTCAACGAGAAAGAGATTGTTGGCCTCATGACAGACGAGGTCGCACTCGTCATGCTCCCCTCGGTCCTCTACAGAAGTGGTCAGCTGCTCGACATGGAGTATCTCACGCGCGAAGCCCACGCCCGGGGCATCCTCATTGGGTTTGACTGCTGCCATTCCGTGGGGACGGTGCCTCACCATTTCGATGAGTGGGGCGTCGACTTTGCCTTCTGGTGCAGTTACAAGTATATGAATGGGGGTCCAGGGTCGACCGCATTCCTCTTTGTCAATAGAAAGCATTTTGGCAGGGAGCCGGCACTGTCGGGATGGTTCGGCTATGTGAAAGAAAAGCAGTTTGATTTGGCTCTCGATTTCCAACACGCACGAAGCGCGGGGGGATGGCAGATTTCGTCTCCTGCTATACTCAGTTCTGCTCCCGTCGAGGGTGCCCTCAGGATATCACTTGAGGCGGGCATAGAGAGGATTCGCGAGAAATCTCTCACAATGACCTCCTACCTTACATTCATGGTCGACCATGTGCTCTCAGGCGACCCTTACCACTTTTCCATAGGCACGCCTCGCGAACCAGAACGCAGGGGAGGGCACATCGCAATAGAACATCAAGAAGCCATGCGCATCACCGAGGCGCTCCGCGCCAGAGGCGTCGTCCCCGACTTCAGACCGCCCAACATAATACGCGTCGCTCCCACGGCACTCTACAACACATACCACGATGTGTGGAAGGTCGCCCATTTCCTCAAAGAAATCGTGGACAGGAAGGAACACGAGAAATTCCCCCTCACAAGGAAAGCCGTCTCTTAGGAAACCCTTATCAATGCTGCAAGCCTTTTGTCCTGATGCATCCCCACCCCCTCTCAGAGCTTCTCTTCGTTGAGGAGAGAGTCATATTCACCAAAAGCAAATATCCTGGGTTCAGGGTGTATGCTGAAAGGGTAAAGGTGTACGGGGGCGAGGAGTACAGGCTTTTTGACCCCTATAAATCCAAACTCTCCTCCGCGCTTCATAAGGGTCTCCTGCATTTCCCATTTTCACAAGGCTCTGCCGTGCTCTACCTCGGAGCAGCCTCGGGCACCACCGCCTCCCACATCTCAGATATCGTGCGTACCGTATTCTGTATCGAATTTTCAGAGCGCTCCATGACAGACCTCCTCTTCGTGTGTGAGAAGAGGAGAAACATGGTGCCCATCCTCGCCGACGCTTCGGCTCCGGAATCCTATGCACACCTCATCAACACATGCGACGTCCTCTATCAGGATATCGCCCAGCCGAACCAGACAGAGATACTCGAGAAAAACATGGTTTTCTTGCGCGAGGGCGGCTATTTCTTTTTCTGCATTAAGTCGCGCAGCATCGATGTCACCGCCGAGCCCCGCCTCATATTTGAGAGGGAGGTTTTTAAACTGAGGAAGAATCATAAAATCATCCAGGTCATTTCTTTGGAGCCATTCGAAATTGACCACGCCATGGTGGTGGGGAGGAAATGAGAACAAACTTTATATATATTTAGATGTTTATTAATAAGCATGAAAAAAGGTCTAGACCGGAGAACACCTGAGGAATGGCTTGACTTAGCACGCGAGGATTTATATGATTCCCCGGAAAGGAAGTTTAGAGATGCTGCTTTTTCCGCTGAAAGAAGTCTGAAAGCCTTTTTGTCATTCTCCGGCGAGGAAAACCCAAGTCGTTTTTCACATGATCTAGAGAAATCAATAGATGAATGCATAGACAAAGATAAGATCTTTTCAACTATCAGGGAAAAAGTCATCTTTCTTGCAGGAATCCAGTATGGAAACATGAATAATCCTTCTTTTTGTAAAACATTTTATGAGAAATATAATCCAGAAAAAGTAATTCCGGAAGAATATGGTGAGCTTGCATGCCAATATGCGGGAGAAATCTATGATTTCGTAATAATGAGAATTGAGGGAGGAATATAATATAGTTATTCATATTTTACATCTTGAAAGAAAGTAACCAATCAAAACATTTAAATACAGCTGTTAACTAAAGTTAACACATGTTCACAGAAGTTAACAGCATGAAAATCCTACGTCTTTTTTTCAGGAACCCAAATAAGGCATTTTATGTGAGAGAACTGGCTCGTTTGACAAAATTATCACCTCCTGGAGTCAAAAAAATATTGAAGAGGCTTGAAAGTGAAGGCTTGATACGAAGAAAAAAAAGTAAAGTCACTGAAGATTATTTTGCTGACAGAGATTCAGAAGAATTCATCGCATTTAAGCGAGCCTACAACTTATATTCAATCTTACAGTCAGGATTAATTTCCGAATTGAATGATAAGTACAATCATCCTGAATGCATTGTCGTATTTGGCAGTTATTCTCATGCTGAGGATATTGAAGAGAGTGATATTGACATTGCAGTTATTACAGAGAACGTATTAAGTCTAAATCTTACGAAATTTGAGCGCAAATTAGGGAGAGCAATAAACATTCATCAGATTTCAAATTTAGGAAAAAGTAGCGCAGAATTCATTAATTCTCTCGTAAATGGCATAGTAGTATATGGCTATTTAAAGGTGGTGGAGTGAAAGAATTTGAGTGGTATCTTAGAAATCAGAAAGTAAAAAAAGATATCTCCAAACAAGAATGAATCCACTTCCTTTATTAAGAAAGCTTTTTCAAGAATGAAATATATTCAGAGTCAGGAAATAGACATTGACAATTCAATTTTCATATTCGAAGATATTTATGAGAGCATGAGAGAGGCTATTCAAGCACTTATGTCCTTGAAAGGATATAAACCATACTCCCACGAAGCCACCGTCGCTTTTTTAGCAGAATTCTATTCAAAACAATTCAGTGAAAATTCTATTAGGACATTCGATAGATATAGGGAAATGAGGAATGATATTGTGTATTCTTCTAGGCAAATCTCTAAAACTGAAACCGAAAAAGCATTGCAGTTTGCCATACCATTTATTGACGAGATTAGAACGATATTAGAAATCGCACAGTAATCACTTGGTTAGTGGCAGAACTGCTATCTAGGAGGCCGTCAATCGTCTTTCAGAGAATTTCCTAAGGGGTCTAATGGCATGGAAGATAGTTTTAGAGAGGGATGTACTACTATTCCATGAAATACTCAAACTATGCAAACTCAAGAAGAGGAGATTTGCCATTTCGACCCGATTGCCCCCCACAAATCCTGTGGAGGTTGAGAATTCCCATTACTTTGCTGTAAAGTGGGAGCTTCGCCTCGCCCGAAAGGCTGGGGGGTAGGTGAAGCAAGAAAAGTTCTTTTCCCTTTCATTTGCCCAAGAAAATGCGTATGAAATTTTCTCATCCGAAAGAGACACGTTTATAAGCCTGCCTGGCAAAGTATGCACACACATACATAAGGTGATGAATCATGAAGAAAGAGAATGTTGTATGGTTTCTATTGAGGGTTACCATGGGATGGATTTTCCTGTGGGCTTTCCTTGACAAGCTTTTCGGACTGGGGTTTGCGACAAAGAAGGGCTGGCTCGCAGGCGGGAATCCGTCTGCCTACTATCTTTCCAAGGTTGTCACGGGACCTTTTTCGGGGATTTTCCACGGCATCGCAGGAATGCCCATAATCAATTTGCTATTCATGCTCGGACTTCTCGGGCTCGGCATTGCCCTGATATTGGGTATAGGGATGAATTTGGCGGCTTACAGTGGAGCGGTGTTGGTGTTCCTGCTCTGGCTCACTGAACTCCCCAAAGTCAACAATCCATTCATAGATGAGCACATCGTCTACCTGTTTGTGTTCCTACTCCTCAGTTGGAATCATGCAGGGGAATACGGAGGACTTGGCAGATGGTGGAACTCTCTGAGTTTCGTCGAGAAAAACAAGTGGCTCCAGTGAGTTTTTTTTAACTTTTTTCTTCTATATCCTTTTTTTTATTATAATCCTATAATTAATGCCAGAAGGGGAGAATTCACTCATATGGGGAAAGATTTAAGTATGGATAATATTTGGGATAACAGGTGAACCAATGAGAAAAAAGATTGCAGCCATAATAACTGCCCTTCTCCTCGTTTTTAGCAGTCTGACGTTAACCGAGGTCAGGGCAGCAACCCTCCAGGGATACGTAAAGTCGATGGATGGCAGGGAAATCCCCATCACCATTACCTATGAGGCGCAGTGGGAAACTCAAGCAAGATATATTCTCAAAACGATTACAGAATCATTGCCATTACTTGAGGACCTCTGGGGTGTTCCTTATATCTACAATAGCATCA
>Ga0315268_10005582_pt1 | contig 13484 bp, 12 predicted proteins | sample C1_top_MG_FD_204535 | JGI IMG/M metagenome (GOLD analysis project Ga0315268, IMG submission 204535) | Sediment microbial communities from Yellowstone Lake, YNP, Wyoming, USA - C1_top | ecosystem: Environmental > Aquatic > Freshwater > Lake > Sediment | place: USA: Wyoming | collected 2017-08-01 | reverse complement strand
CGGCGCGCACCGCGGCCTTGTCCGCGTCCACCGCCCGCGCCATCTGGTCCACCGTGGCCGGTTCGTCGGCCACGTAAATGATGGCCTCCAGCGCCGCTTTCAATTCTGCCGGAGTCATCGTCACAGGTATTGCTCGTCAATCTGGGCCACCGCACCCTCGCCCGAAAAAACCGCGTCGAACATTTTGTGCTTGCGGATGAAAATATCCTCGAACATCGCCTGCTGCACCAGCAGGATGGCCTGCATCCGCACCATCTCCAGCACCGCCAGGAACGCCACGATCATGGCGTGCCGCGAAGCGCACGCCTCGAAAAACTTCACCAGCGACACCGGCTCTTCCGCCGTCACTAACTGTTTCCGAAGCATCTCCATCATCTGTGCGACGGTAAACGTGTCATGTCTTAATTCGATGCGTGCGATTTCTTTGCGGCGCTCCAGGACAGCCTGGAAGGCCTTCACCACGTCCACCAGCGACACCACGATCTCGCCTTCGGTCTCTTCGCTGTCGTACATCGACCGGTCCGGGTGCGACCACACGTGCGCTTCGAGCTGCTGCTTCTCGCGCAGCATCGCCGCGGCATTCTTGAACTGCTCGTACTCCAGCAGCCGCTGCACCAGCTCGTCGCGCGGGTCGCCCTGCTCTTCCGGTCCCGCCATCGGGTCCGGCGGCAGCAGCATTTTCGACTTGATGTAGATCAGCGTCGCGGCCATGTAAATGAAGTCCGCCGAAACATCAATGTCGAGCTCTTCGAGCTGGTGCAGGTAGTCCAAATACTGGCCGGTGATCTTGGCGATGGGGATGTTGTGGATGTCGATTTCCTGCTTGCGGATCAGGTCGAGGAGCAGATCCATCGGCCCTTCGTAGATTTCGAGCTGCACGCGATAGGCGTCGCTCGCCTCGTCCGAGGAGACTTCGATCCGCCGCGGCGAAACTCCCTCCCCCGCCGGCGTAAATTCAGGCGTGATGTCCTCGTGCTCTGCCACACTCCCTCTTCAATCCGCAACGCAACCCAGCGCGTCATTCTGAGGGCCGATGCCCGCCGCTTGTCCTGAGGGAAGCCGAAGCGCAGCGAGCGGCCCGAAGAATCTCAACTGCCTTGCAGCATTCTCCAATCGCGTCTGCGGGTTTGTGGGTCGCGGCTTTAGCCGCGACATAACAGCTCGCCCTTAGACCTTCTTTGGGGCTTCAGCCCCTGAAGGGGGGCCTTCCATCGAGCCCCCGCCCCAGCCCTCCCGCAACTCCTCCCAGGAAAAAATCGCTTCGCGCACGCGCTTCATCGTTTTCTTCGCCGCCTTGCGCGCCTTCGTCGACCCGGCCTGTAAAATCTCCCACACTTTTTCCGGCGCCGCTTCGTATTCTTTCCGCCGGTCGCGGATCGGCTCAATCCACTTCACCAATCCGTCAGCCATGCGCGCCTTGCAGTCCACACAACCAATCGCCGCGGTGCGGCAATCGCGGTCCACGTCCGCGACTGTTTCCGCGGGTGAAAACAATTTGTGATACGCGAACACGGGACATACTTCCGGCCGCCCGGGATCGGTGCGCCGCACGCGCTGCGGGTCGGTCATCATGTTGCGCACTTTTTCACGGACCGATTCCGCTTCCTCGCCGAGCAGGATGAAGTTGCCGTAGCTTTTCGCCATGCGTCGCCCGTCGGTCCCCAGCAGCCGCGGCGTTTCGGTGAGCATCGCGCCCGGTTCGTGGAGAACGCGCTGCATCGGCACACCAGCGTTGGCCAGCAGCGACAGCCGGTGGTCGAGCGACAGCTCGCGCATGGCCGCGTCCACGCGGACGTGCACCGCCTCGCTTTTCGCATCGGAGCGTTGCGCCGCTATGCCCAACTGCTGCTCCAATTGCGCCAGCGCCTTGGGCCGCGCTTTCTTCCAATCCACCGGCCCGCAGGCCGCGTTGAACCGCCGCACAATTTCGCGCGTCAACTCGACGTGCGGCACCTGGTCTTCGCCCACCGGCACCAGGTCCGCGTCGTAGATGACGATGTCCGCCGCCTGGAGCAGCGGATAGCCGAGAAAGCCATAAGTGCCAAGCTCTTTGTCGCGCAGCTGCTCGATTTGTTCTTTGTAGGTGGGGACGCGCTCGAGCCAACCGAGCGGCGTAATCATCGAGAGCAGCAGGTGCAGCTCGGCGTGCTCCGGCACCAGCGACTGCACGAAGATGGTGCATTTCTCCGGATCAAGCCCGGCGGCCAGCCAGTCGGTCCCGATGTCAATGGTGTTCTGCGCGACCTCGGACGTGTCGGCGTAGTGGGTGGTCAGCGCGTGCCAATCGGCGACGAAGAAGAAGCAGTCGTACTCATCCTGCATTCGGATCCAGTTGGAAAGTGCGCCGAAATAGTGGCCGATGTGGCAACGCCCGGTGGGCCGCATCCCGCTCAACACTCGTTTACGCTTCGCCAAGCTCTATGTCCTCACCAATCCGTGCCTCGTTCGCACTCGCGCCGAAGCGGTCTCCCCTTGGAGTGCGGGAGCTTGCTCCCGCCTTCCTGCGGGGAGGCTTGCCTCCCCGCGGCATGGAAGGTTGAAAGCCCGAGGCAAGCCTCGGGCAAACAAGGCGGCGGCATCCTTCGACTTCGCTCAGGACAAGAGCCGCCGCACTCCACATGTGTCCGCCGACGCTAACTGCCTCCCGCCGAGCGAGACAATAAATCCCGCGCGATAATCATCCGCTGCACTTCGCTGGTGCCCTCATAAATCGCGATGACGCGCGCGTCACGGTACATCCGTTCGACCGGCGTTTCGCGCGAATAGCCCACGCTGCCGTGAATCTGCACCGCCTTGTACACGACGCGGTTGGCCATCTCGCTCGCATAAAGCTTCGCGCGCGACGCGTGCGGTCCGATTCGCCTGCCGCCCTGATCGCGCAACCACGCCGCGTAGTGCGTCAACGCGCGCGCGGCCTCAATTTCCGTCTGCATATCGGCGAGCATCCACTGGATGGCCTGGAACTCGCCGATTTCTTTGCCGAACGCGCGCCGCTGCTGCGCGTAGCGCACTGCTTCTTCAAACGCGCCCTGCGCGATGCCGACAGCCTGCGCCGCGATGCCCACGCGCCCACCGTCGAGCGCGTCGAGCGCAATCTTCAGCCCCTGCCCTTCTTCGCCCAGACGGTTTTCCGCCGGCACGCGGCAATCTTCGAGAACCACTTCCGCCGAGCGCGACATCCGAATCCCCATTTTATCCTCGTAGCGCCCGATGCGGAAACCCGGAAAGTCCGGCTCGAGCAGAAAAGCAGTAACTCCCCGAGCACCGGCCTGCGGGTCTGTCTTCGCGAAGACCAGATAGACGCCCGAATCCCCGCCGTTGGTCACCCAGGTTTTCGTGCCGGTCAAGAGGTACTCATCGCCATCTCGCGCTGCCCCTCGACTTCGCTCGGGGCAAACGGCAACCGTTTGTATTCCTGCAGAATCGGAGCCGGCTCCGGGCTCGGTCAGACAGAACGCGCCGAGAATTTCCCCGCGCGCCACCCGCCGCAAATATTTTTCTTTTTGCGCCTGCGTCCCGAATTTGTGAATCGGCACGCCCACGACGGAATTGGTCACGCTCAGGCAGACCGCGGTCGAAGCGCACACCCGCGCGACTTCTTCCAGCATCAGCACGTAGGAAACCGTGTCCGTGCCCGCCCCGCCCCACTCCTCGGGAATGAGCATCCCGCAAAAGCCCATCTCGCCCAGCTTGCGGATTTCTTCGGCGGGAAATTTTTCGGCGCGCTCGTATTCGCGGATCACCGGGCGCATCTCCGTCTCCATAAACTGGCGCACCGTGTCGCGTATCAGCCGCTGATCTTCAGTGAGTGAAAAGTCCATTCTCAGTGAGGTTGTCATTCCGAGCCCCGACGGGTTCGGTCGGGGCGAGGAATCTGCACTTGTCTGTTGCCCTACTTGCGGGCTGATGATGCTAACACACGAGAAGGAGAACCTGTAGGGGCGGATCTTCAGATCCGCCCGATCAAAGATTGATGCCGGGCGCATCTAAAGATGCGCCCCTACAAAAAGCAATGCCCCTGTAGATGGGTGGATCTTCAGACCGGCCCATCTGGCAGGCGGCGGTTTGCAAGACCCGTTTCCATTGGTGCGTTCCCGGCAGTCGAGAGCGCCGAAAAGAAATCGGGGGCGGTGCCACAAGCGGCAGGTGGCACCCCGCCCCTTCGTTGACGTTTCGCAACTATTTCTTCGGCGGGGCTTTCTTCGCGGGCGGAGGAGGAGGTGGGGCGGTCTTGCCCTTGAATTCCACCTGGATCACTTCCAAGGGTTTGTCGCTGACATTTTCGGGCATGTGCTTTCCGGCAGCCATCGCCTGGCTCTGACCCGCCTTCCCCGTTGAGATTTCCGTCTTGCCGTCCGGCATCGTAAATTTCGTCTGGCCATCGGTCAGGAAAATCACCACCGACGCAGGATGCTCGTGCATCACGGATTTTTCTTTCGATCCGTATTTGATGTCCAGAATACGGACCTTGTCGTTTTCAAAGACCACCTTGTAATGTTTGGGATCCACCTTCACCGGGTCCTGCGCGTACGCAGCGATCCCGGCCAGACATACCACCACGAGCGCGGCTATTCGACGCATGTCATCCCCCTCCTGGAAGGATGCCGCGCAGCATACTCCACTCCCAACAGCATTGAAACCACGGATGCACACGGATAAACACCGAACGGAGCGGCGCCCAATATCAGTGATTTCAATCTGCGTTAATTGGCGTTAGTCGGCGGTTACAGCTTGAAAAGTTCGCGGAGGCGTTTGGTCTGCGCGCGGCTGACGGGCACCTCGCTCTGTTTCTTGTCGGCCATTTTCAGCACGTAGCTCGACTTGAACCAGGGCACCACTTCCTTGATGTGGTTGATGTTCACAAGGTAGGAGCGGTGCGCGCGCCAGAAATCGTTTGAGTCGAGCGCCGCCTGCAATTCCTCGATGGTGCGGTAATTCGATTCGCCTTCGACCTCGCGCGTGGCGACGGTGATCAGCCCGTCTTCGATGCTGGCCAAGACGATTTCCCCCGCGTCTACCAGGAACATCCGCTGCTGCGACTTCAGCAACAAGCGCTTGCGTTCGGACGTCCCGAAGCTTCGGGATGCGGCCCCGACCTGCTCCATCAGGTGTTCCAGCCGCTCGACCGCCGACGACTTCGCCTCCATCATGCGTTTCGCGCGATGGATGGCGCGGCCCACCCGGCCCTTATCGAACGGCTTCAGGATGTAATCGACGGCGTTCACTTCGAATGCGTCCACCGCGTAATTGTCGTACGCGGTCGCGAAAACGATGTGCGGCACCTTCACCTTGCGGTCCATCAGCTTCTTGAGGACGCCGAAGCCGTTCAGCCCCGGCATCTGCACGTCGAGGAAAACTAGGTCGGGCGCGTGCTCGCGGATCAGCGCAACCGCTTCCAGCCCGTTGCGTCCCTGCCCCACCACGTTGATTTCGGGAAAACCTTTCAGCAGATAGGCCAGTTCGTCCCGCGCCGGCTTTTCGTCGTCCACGATGAGTGTGTTGATCTGCATGTTTCCGCGATTCGCGCTCTCGCGTCCCAAAGTATACGGAAGCGTTCCGTCCGCAGCAACAAATTGCCCCTTTTCGCAGTGCCCGTGCGAAGCCCCGTAGGGGCGCCTGACATTAGCCCAGCGATTCATCGCTGGGAGTACGACGCGCACACAGCGCTTTCCTTGCTGCCGCAGGCTGACACGGAGTCGCGTCCAGTTCCATCGGACGCAGACGCAGTGTCCTCCCTCACACCCCATAGCTGAAATGCCCGCCCGCGCCGCTTCGTAGGCATTTCGCGTCGGGACTAGTACAATCGCCCGCCGGGAGCCAATCAGCGATGACCCGCACACGCGCGCGCATTCTAAAAAGCAAAGTGATCTACCGTGGCCCCGTCTTCGGCGTGCGCCAAGACCGCGTCGTCGAGCCGGGAGGCATCCACGTCACCCGCGACGTCGTCACGCACAGCGGCTCGGTCGTGCTGATGCCCGTTTTCCCCAACGGTGACATCCTGCTGGTCCGCCAGTATCGCCACAGCGTCGGCCAGTATCTGTGGGAGCTGGTCGCCGGGCGCATCGAGCCGGGCGAGCCGCCGCTCGTTGGCGCGCGCCGCGAACTGCTCGAAGAAACCGGCTACGCCGCGCGGCGTTTTCGCAAGCTGCTTGACGTCTTCCCCACGCCCGGCTTCGTCAGCGAGCGCATGATCGTCTATCTCGTCACCGGCCTTCGCCCGGGCGCCGCGCAGCCCGAAGCCGACGAGCGCATCTGCGCGCGGCGTTTTTCTCTCGCGCGTCTGGAACGCATGATCCGCCGCGGCTCGCTGCGCGACGCGAAATCCATCGCCGCCATCCTCTTTTACGCGCGGTTTATCCTTTGACCTTGCGGCAGCTTTCTCATGGGTTCCATCGTCAGGGCACACCTTCAGCCGTGCCGTATCGAGCTAAGGAAAGGCCGGCTTTAGCCGCTGAGGCTTGAATCCCTCAGCGGTTAAAACCGACGGGAAGCCGCCCACTCTTGTCGGCACGCCTGAAGGCGTGCCCTGACGAAACCAGATCGAGATCGGCTGACGACCTCTCTTGACTTCGCTGCGCGTCTGGCGTTAACTGGCTGCGACGCGTTTCTCACGCTGCTGCCTCGGAAGGAGGCCCTATGGTCCACCGCGGCATCGCCACACTTTCCGGCGCAATGATGTTGTGCTTCCTGATTCTCTCCGGGCTGGATACGCAGTTCTTTTTCCTCCACTTCTACGAATCGTTGATCTATCTCGTGATCATCCTGATGTTGTTCTACTTTGCCGACCACTGGGCGTACATGCTCGGCATCATGGCCCCGACCGTCTGGATTTTGCAGCAGCTCGTCATGGGTTTCTTGTGGAATGTGCTGCGCTCGACGGCGTCCTACGTGACCGGCGGGGAGCGTCCCACCGGCACCGACGTCATCACGGTGCTGACCGCGATCCTCGCGGTGATGATGATTATTTTCTGCGTGCGGCACTGGCGGCGCGAATTCTCGGGGCTCGGCAAATTCTGGCCGACGTTCGTCGGCTCGCTCGTGGTCATCATCATCTACTACGGAATCTTGTGGTACTGGTTCGGAAGTCTTTTCCCCTGGAAGTAGCGCGCGCAAAACAAATTCCGACTCGCCGCGCGTTCCGCTAACGCTCGATGCCTGCGAACCTCACACCGGAATATCTGGAAGCCGAACAGGCCTATAAGGAAGCATCCACCACGCCGGAAAAAATCGCCGCGCTCGAACACATGCTCGCGGTAATCCCCAAACACAAGGGCACCGAAAAAATGATCGGCGAGCTGCGGCACAAGATCGCCAAGCTGCGCCAGGAAGCTACCCGCGCGCACAAGGCGGGGCCTTCGCGCGGGCCGGCCATTCATCAGGTCGAAAAAGAGGGTGCGGGACAAGTGGTGCTGGCCGGCGCGCCGAACACCGGCAAATCGGCACTGGTCGCCCGGCTGACGCACGCCAAGCCGGAGGTCGCCAACTATCCGTTCACCACGCGCGTGCCCACGCCGGGGATGATGCCGTTCGAGGACATTCAAATTCAGCTTGTGGACCTGCCGCCACTCGATCCCCAGTACGGCGAAGTGTGGGTGCCGCAAACCATTCGCAGCGCCGACGCCATCTTGATCGTGGTCGATCTCGCGGCGCTCGAATTGCTCGACGAGATCGAAAACACGGTCGCCCTGCTCGATAAGGCCAAAATCGCAGCCGCTAAACGTGATCCCCTGCCGTATGGGTTCGTCGAAAAGCCCACGCTGGTGGTCGCCAACAAAGTGGACCTGCCCGGCGCCCGCGCCGATTTCGAAGCGTTTCTGGAACTGTATGGTGCGCGCTTCCCTGCTGTTGCCGTCTCGGCCGAGACCGGTGAGGGCCTCGACCAACTCCAGCGCGCGATTTTCAATTTGCTGGGAATTATCCGCGTCTATTCCAAGGAGCCGGGCAAAAAGGCCGATATGACCACGCCGTTTGTGTTGCAAGCCGGCGAAACGGTGGCCGACTTGGCCGGTCGCGTCCACAAAGAAATCCTCGCTCACCTGAAGTACGCGCGGGTGTGGGCCCACCCCTCCGCTCCCCTCGCGGCCGGCGTGAAGTACGAAGGCCAAATGGTCCACCGCGACCATCGCCTCGCCGACCGCGACGTCGTCGAGCTGCACACGTAGCTCCAGCGTATAACCCGCGTATGGACAACCGGGCGGTGGCGGAAATTCTGCGGGAGACGGCGCAGCTACGAAAAAGCTTCGGGGCCGATTGACTCCCGGTCGGAATCAATCACGTCATTTGCGCGTACGTCTGCTTGAGAACGTCGGCAGAGTGTCGCAGCGCGGCGGCTTCGTCGTCGCTCAGTTCCAGCCGGAGCAAGCGTTCCACCCCGTGACGGTTGAGAATGGCGGGCAGCGAGAGACACACGTCCGACACGCCGTAGAAATCTTCCACCAACCCGGACACCGGCAGAACGCTGTTCTGGTCCCGGAGGATCGCTTCGACAATGCGCATCAAGCCGGCGGCCACGGCGTAGTACGTCGCGCCCTTACGCTCGATGATGTGGTAGGCGGCGTCGCGTGTTCGAGTGAAGATTCCTTCCATGGCGGCTTGGTCGAACGTCAGGTTGTTGCGCTGGCAGAACGCCGGCAGGCGCATCCCCGCCACATTGGCCGAAGACCACACCGGCACTTCGCTGTCGCCGTGCTCACCGATGATATAGGCGTGCACGCTTCGCGGGTCCACCCCGAAGTGTTCGCTGAGCAGAAACCGGAACCGCGCCGTATCCAGGACGGTGCCGCTGCCGATCACCCGCGAGGCTGCAAGGCCGGAAAGCTTCAGCGACGCGTAGGTGAGCACGTCCACGGGGTTCGTGGCGATCAGCAGGATGCCCTTGGGATTCTCGCGCGCCACCTGGGGCACGATCTCCGCGAAGATCCGGAAATTGCGCTTCACCAGGTCCAGCCGCGTCTCGCCCGGCTTTTGCGCCGCCCCGGCCGCGATCACGGTGATGGCGGCGCCGGCACAATCGCCATAATCGCCCGCCCAGATGCGCGTTGGGTGCATGAAGGGCATGGCATGATTCAAGTCCATGGCCTCGCCTTCGGCCCGCGCCCGGTTGAGGTCGATCAAGACGAGCTCGGCGGCCAGCCCGCTCATCAGCAGCGCGTAGGCGAACGTCGAGCCGACGTTTCCCGTCCCCACCACGGCCACCCGCGAAGGATGTGCATCGTGTGGCATGATCACTCCTCCCCTCTCGACGATTTGGCCGAGGCTTCTCTTCGGGCGCGTTCAGAGTCTACATCACCAGACAAGATCCTCAAGTTTCCGGTGGCAGAGTTTTCTGGTTCTTGGATCACTCCCAGCACCCGTCAGACTCCTCACAACTCTTGACTTTCTGGCGGACAAAAGCGATTCTGCCGCCGAACTGACTCGGCGTCCACTTGCTCTTGATCCCGCGGCCCCTTGGAAACCCGCAGCGCCCGTAGGCCCCACCCTGGAAGCGTCGGACTTCGTCTGGAGGATCACGATGCCCACAGCCCCTGCACCGCCCGCTCCCATCAAGAAACACTCAGCCGCGCTCTTTCCGGTTTGGTTCTACCTCACCATCGGCATCTATTGGCTTTTCTGGCTCCACCGGACGTACAGAGACATCCGCGCGCACGCGCCGGGCGTAACCACGATTACGCCCGGGAAGGCCGTCGGCTTTCTGTTCATTCCCTTCTTCAACATCTACTGGTTTTTCCGGGTCGTGATTGATTTCCCCCGCGCCATCGCGCGGATACAGAAGTCGTGCCACGAGCAGGAGGAGCGGCTCCCCGCGGGCGCCGTCTCCACTATGCTTGCGATGGGGCTGGTTCTCAGCGCCCTGGGTGCCAACGTGCATCCGGCCGCGTGGATCGCCGGGCAGATCCTCGTGCTCACGGCCTTCGTTTCCTGCCAGCAAGCGATGAACGCGCACAGTGAGAACCACGCGCGTGCGCTGCGCGGGCAGCCGATTGTCGCGGCCAGCGGGGAACGTTCTTTCGCGCGTCTGATCGGGGCTCGCGGCGACAAGATCGAATGGAGGCGCGTGGCGATCTTGGCGGTGTCGCTCGCGGTCATCAATCCAGCGTTCGTTATTGTTCACAATCTGTTCGCTTGGGGGTCTGTTTCTTTCCACCCGTACCTTAGCCTCTACGGGCTGTTGACCAATTCTCTGGCCATGACCGCGGTCGCTGTCCTGGCCTTCCGTTACATCAAGGATGAGCCGCGCCTGAACTACTGGTGTGCGGCGTTGCTGGCAGGCATCATTTGGGCGCCGCTGATGCTGCTCGCTCGGAAGGCCCTGGAGAGCCGAGTGCCCGGTCTTCACGGCGGTCTTGCCATCGGCCTTACGGGTGCGGTGGACGCGTTCTTGACTTTGGCGCTGCTCGCTCTGTGCGTGCACGTCGCGCGGTCCGCGTGGGTGGGATTGGGTCTGGGGTTTGCGTCTGGATGGATGGCGTCTTTCGCGCTCTTTGCTCTCAGGGATCTTCCGCGAACGTGGTATGACTCGGTACACTCGTTGGCAGACGTATATGGGGAAGCCGCAGACATCGGCGCGGCGCTCGCCTCCGCCGCAATTTTCGCTCTTGCGTTTTGGCTGCTCACCAAGTTCCTTGTGAGGCCGGTCGAAGCAAAGGCATAGCCCCGGCGTCTGGTAGCTTGGCCTGGACAACCCACGGGCCGGGACGTGAGCTACAATCAAGCCTATGGACAACCGGGCGGTGGCGAAAATCCTGCGCGAGACGGCGCAGCTCCTGGAAATTGACGGCGCGTTCATCGGACGCTACCGCAGCTACGAAAAGGCTGCGGAGCTGATTGACTCGCTGCCGGAACCGGTCGCGGAGCTCGCCAAAGACCCGGAGAAGCTCACTGCCCTGCCCGGCATTGGCGACCGCATGGCCGAGCACATCCAGGAAATTCTGAAAACTCAAGACTACGGCTTGCGCAAAAAACTTCTAAAAAAATACCCGCACACCATCCTCGACCTGCTCACCCTGCAATCGCTGGGTCCCAAAAAAGTGGCGCAGCTCTGGAAAACGTTCAAGGCGGGCACGGTCGAGCAGGTGGAAAAACTCGCGAGCGCGGGCAAGCTGCGCGACCTGCCGGGCTTCGGCGAAAAAAGCGAGCAAAACATCTTGAAGGCGGTAGGGGTGTTCAAGCGCGCTTCGGGCCGCTTCCACATCCACGTGGCCGATGCGGCCGCCGAGAAAATCGCGGCGCACATCGCGGAATACGGCAAGCCGGTCGAATCGGTGACCCCGGCGGGCTCGCTGCGTCGCGGCAAAGAAACCATCGGCGACCTCGACCTGCTGGTCACGCTCGCGGCGGGTAAGCACGCGCAAAGTGACGTCGACGCCATCAGCGAGCACATCCTGAAATTTCCCGGCATCCAGCAGGTTCTGGCGAAGGGCGAAAACAAAGTCAGTTTTGTCCTTGCGAACGCGCTTCAGGTGGACGTGCGCATTCTCGAAAAAGAGCACTTCGGCGCGGCGCTGATGTATTTCACCGGCTCCAAGGAGCACAACGTGGCGCTGCGCGGTCGCGCCAACAAAATGGGTTACACGCTGAACGAGTACCAACTCGCCACACTCAAAGCCGAGCGGCACGTCGCCAGCAAGAGCGAAGAAGAGATTTACGCCAAGCTCAAGTTGGCCTTCATCGAGCCGGAATTGCGCGAGAGCGCGGGCGAAATCGAAGCGGCCGAAGCCGGCTCTCTTCCCCGCCTGATTACGCTCGACGACATGCGCGGTGATTTACAAATGCACACCACCGCCAGCGACGGCAAAAACTCCATCGAAGAAATGGCCGAAGCCGCCCGCGCGCTCGGCTACGAATACATCGCGCTGACCGACCACTCCAAAGCCGTGACAGTCGCCAACGGGATGGACGAGAAGCGCACGCTGGCGCAACTCAAGAAGATCCGCGCCGCGCAGGAGCACTTGCCGGGCATCCGCGTCTTCGCCGGCATCGAGGTGGACATCTTGAAGGACGGCAGGCTCGACCTCGACGACGAAGTCCTTGCGCAGCTCGATGCCGTGGTCGCGTCAGTGCATTCCTATATGAACCTGGACCGCGCGGCGATGACCGACCGGATGCTCGCAGCGATTGAAAATCCGTACACGCAGATCATCGCGCATCCCACCGGGCGACTGCTTCTGCGGCGCGAAGCTTTCGACTACGACATGGAGAAAATCCTCGACGCCGCCCGCAAACACAGCGTGGCCATGGAGTGCAACGCGTACCCCGACCGGCTCGATTTGCGCGACACCTATTTGCGCATGGCCAAAGAGCGCGGCGTCAAAGTGGTCATCTCCACCGACTCACACACCACGTCGAACCTGAAGTTTATGAAGTACGGCGTGAAGATGGCCCGCCGCGGCTGGCTCACGCCGAAGGACGTGCTCAACACGTTGCCCGCGGAGAAGCTGCTGGCCGCGCTGCGGCCTAAACCCTCGGCCACCCGCTCGGCCGCCCGCGCGAAGACTAAGAGCGCGCGGCGAACCGCTTGAGGCGGAGCCGTCTCATTGGCCTACTGCGAATTGCGGTTGTTCGGCGCGGTGTCAACTTTCATTCAGCACTCAGCCCGATCAAGAGAAGTGCCCAAACGATAATTCCGAGAACTAGACATACAATGTGACCCGATGACCAGCGGTAGTAGGACTGGCTAGGACTCCGCCGTTCGCTCACAGAGTTGACGTAGTTCTGCACCGGCACAAGGCAGAGGAAGGAAGGGATGAACGCCGATACAATCGTAGCAGCAATGCCGGGCGCCTGACTTATTAGGTTCGCAGAGATCAATAGAACTACCCAACCGGTGGCAAGCGCACCGGGAGAAAAGGTAGGCACTGTTACTGCACGGGCTTCTTTGTCTTCGTGGATTCGATGCAGGAGGCTGTGGCAGAAGAATATCCCGAACACGCCGCGCCAGAACGGACGGATATCCAGATTGTCTCTTTCTTTCACGTAGCGCCAGTTCTTGTAGATCCAATACGCTTCATAAAGGCTGAAGGACACGATGGACATGAGAATCAGTCTGACCGGCGAAATATGCAGGAACAGCGGGTTGGCTTGCTCGCCGGCGTATGTCGGCGTCGCCGGGATTGGCGGTGGAGACGACTCCTGGGACGCCACGCTGTGGCGACAATATGGGCAGACTTGGGCCAACGCTGTCATCTTTTGGAAGCACTTGGGGCAGACTTTCAGCGGCCCTATAAACTTCATCACCAAGAGAACGATGAGGGCGCCGAGGGGATGAAGTCCAAACCACATCCAATGCGGTGAGCGGTTCTTCTTCTTCGCCAGCCTGATTCCGAACACCACGCAGGCAAGCCACCCTCCGAATACAATCAAGACGCCAAACAAAGCTCCGGCATCTTCAGCCGACATTTGAACACTCCTCGGGCGCGGTGCGGCATCTTAGCCACCGAGCAAGGCAATGGTCCGCTGGAACGAGTTGTTAGCCGGCAGAACAATTT
>Ga0315268_10005581_pt1 | contig 13488 bp, 8 predicted proteins | sample C1_top_MG_FD_204535 | JGI IMG/M metagenome (GOLD analysis project Ga0315268, IMG submission 204535) | Sediment microbial communities from Yellowstone Lake, YNP, Wyoming, USA - C1_top | ecosystem: Environmental > Aquatic > Freshwater > Lake > Sediment | place: USA: Wyoming | collected 2017-08-01 | reverse complement strand
GCACGCCCGACCACCCCTACGCGAAGGAGCACAACGAGTGGTTTCGGTTGCGCCCGGATGGAACGGTTCAGTACGCCGAGAATCCGCCCAAGAAGTACGAAGACATTCTCCCGCTCTACTTCGAGAACGAGCACTACCAAGAGTTGTGCGAGTAACTGAAAACCGTGGTCGTCCACTGGATCCAGCAGGGTGTACGGATTTTCCGCGTGGACAACCCTCATACCAAGCCGTTCGCCTTCTGGGAGTGGCTGCTCGCGGATGTTAAGAAGCAGTGGCCTGACGTGATCTTCCTCTCGGAGGCCTTCACGCGCCCGAAGGTCATGTACCGCCTGGCTAAGCTCGGATTCACGCAGTCCTACACGTATTTCGCGTGGCGCAACACGAAATGGGAGCTGACGCAGTACTTCACCGAGCTCACGCAGACCGACGTGCGCGAGTATCTGCGGCCGAACCTGTGGGCGAACACGCCCGATATCCTCACCGAGTATTTGCAATTCGGCGGTCGGCCGGCGTTCATGGTCCGGCTGCTGCTGGCCGCGACGCTGGGGGCCAGCTACGGAATCTACGGCCCCGCCTTCGAACTGTGCGAGAACCGTCCGCTGCGGCCGGGCAGCGAAGAGTATCTGGACTCGGAGAAGTACCAGCTCCGGCACTGGGAGATCGACCGGGAGGACAGCCTGCGGGACTTCATCGCGCGTATCAACGGAGTCCGGCGCGACAATCCCGCTCTCCACAGTGATTGGAGCTTACAGTTCCATGCGGTGGACAACGATTCGCTGATTGCTTACAGCAAGGCGACCCGGGACCTGTCGAACATCATCCTCACGGTGGTGAACCTGGACCCGCACCACACGCAGACCGGGTGGGTGGATCTGCCGCTCGAACGCTTCCAGCTCGATGCGCACCAGCCGTTTCAAGCGCATGACCTCGTCAGCGAGGCCCGATATCTGTGGCACGGTCCGCGCAATTATGTGGAACTGGACCCGCGCATTGTTCCTGGACACATTTTCCGCATGCGACGCAAGATTCGCACGGAACGCGACTTCGACTATTACTTGTAAGGCCGAGCAATGACCAACTGGGTCAAAGACGATAATCCGACTTGGTACAAGGACGCGGTCCTGTACGAGCTTCACGTGCGTGCCTTCCACGACCTGAAGGGCGACGGGATGGGCGACTTCCGCGGCCTGGCGGAGAAGCTCGACTACCTCCACGACTTGGGCGTCACGGCAATCTGGCTGCTGCCTTTCTATCCCTCGCCGCTGCGAGACGACGGCTACGACATTGCGAACTATGCGGACGTCCACCCGATCTACGGGACGCTGGCGGATTTCCGGCTGTTCCTCCGCGAGGCGCACCGTCGTGGACTGCGCGTCATCACCGAGCTGGTGGTGAATCACACCTCCGACCAGCATCCCTGGTTCCAACGAGCGCGCCGTGCGTCGGCGGGCAGCCCGCTGCGCGATTTCTACGTCTGGAGTGACACGCAAGAGAAGTACAAGGGCGCGCGCATCATCTTTAAGGATTTCGAGGCGTCCAACTGGACCTGGGATCCCGTTGCAGGTGCCTACTACTGGCACCGTCTCTATAGCCACCAGCCCGACCTGAACTTCGACAACCCCGAGGTGCACAAGGCCCTTTTTCAGGTCGTAGATTTCTGGATGGAGATGGGCGTGGACGGGATGCGGCTCGACGCCGTGCCCTACCTCTACGAGCGCGAAACCACAAATTGCGAGAATCTGCCGGAGACGCACGAATTCCTGAAGCGTTTGCGGAAGCACGTGGACGAGCGGTTCCCAAACCGCTTGCTGCTGGCCGAGGCCAACCAGTGGCCCGAAGACGCTGTGGCTTACCTCGGCAACAGCAATGAGTGCCACATGGCGTTTCATTTCCCGCTGATGCCCCGCCTGTTTATGGCCCTGCGGATGGAGGACCGCCACCCCATCCTCGACATCCTGCAGCAGACACCGGCCATCCCGGAAACCTGCCAGTGGGCCCTGTTCCTGCGTAACCACGACGAACTGACGCTGGAGATGGTCACCGACGAAGAGCGCGATTACATGTACCGCGTCTATGCGAACGATCCCACCGCGCGCATCAACCTGGGCATCCGCCGGCGCCTGGCACCGCTGCTCGAAAACGACCGCCGAAAGATCGAGCTGATGAACGGCCTCTTGTTCTCGCTTCCGGGTTCGCCGGTGGTCTATTACGGCGATGAAATTGGAATGGGCGACAACATCTACCTGGGCGACCGGAACGGCGTGCGCACACCCATGCAGTGGAGCCCGGACCGCAACGCCGGATTTTCCCGCGCCAGCTCGCAGAAACTTTTCTTGCCGGTGATTACCGAGCCGGACTACCACTACGAATCGGTAAACGTGGAGGCGCACCAGAACAATCCCCATTCGCTGCTGTGGTGGATGAAGCGGCTGATCGCCCTGCGCAAGCGCTGCCGCGCGTTCGGCCGCGGCACGTTGGAATTTCTCTATCCGGAAAACCATCGTGTCCTAGCGCTGGTCCGCCGGTATGAAGACGAAATCATCCTGATCGTGGCCAATCTCTCGCGCTTCGCGCAGTTCGTCACCTTGGATCTCTCGCAGTTCAGGGGGATGGTGCCGGTGGAGCTTTCCGGCCGCACGGAGTTCCCGCCGATCGGCGATCTGCCGTACCTGCTGACGCTCGGGGCGCACGCGTTCTATTGGTTCGGCCTCGAGCCACAGCGCGTTGTGGACGTGGAACTCAGCGAAGTCGCCGCCGGCGGGCCGGTCGCGCAACTGGAGGTTACCGGGTCCTGGAAAAATCTTTTCAAGCGGGAAAACCGGCCGCGCCTCGAAGCCATTCTGCCCAATTTCCTGCGCTCCCGGCGCTGGTTTGCGAGCAAAGCACGGAGAATCAAGTCAGTGTGGATCCAGGATACCGCGGAGCTGCCGCACAATGGCGCCGAAAGCTACTATGCTTTTGTTCACCTGGAGTACACCGAGGGCGATGCGGACCTCTACGCGCTGCCGCTCTCGTTTGCCGCGGGGGATGAGGCAGAGCGCGTTGAGAAGGAGTCTTCCCACGCCGTGCTGGCGCGGCTGCGTTGTGGGGAGGGCGAAGGAGTGCTGTACGGGGCGCTACGCAACCCGGAATTCGCCAGCGGCTTGCTGGAGAGCATCACTCGGCGCCGCCGCTTCAAGGGAAGCGTGGGAGAGATTTCCTGTGTGCCCACCCGCGGTTTGCGGCGCCTCCGCGGCGACGATGCGGAACTCCTCACGCCCACGCTGCTGGGCGCCGAGCAGAGCAACTCGTCACTGCTGTTTGGCAACCGCCTGATCCTGAAAATATTCCGGCGGCTCGAATCGGGCCTCAACCCGGATCTCGAAATCGGCGCCTTCCTTTCGGAACAAACTCCCTTCCGGCAGACTCCGCCGCTGGTCGGGTATCTCGAGTACAGGGTGGGCGGCGGCGAACCGATGACCCTGGGCCTGCTCCAGGGCTACGTCTCAAACCAGGGAGACGCCTGGCAGTACACGCTCGACGGTCTCTCCCGCTACTACGAACAGGCGGCCGCGCTGCCGCCGGAAGCCTTGCAGAATGGACCGCAGAAAGAAGGTTTGCTCGAGCTTGCGGAAAGCGACGTTCCGCCGCGGGCCCACGAACTAATCGGCGGCTACCTGGAATCCGTGCGGCTTCTGGAACGCCGCTCTGCGGAGCTGCACCTCGCCCTGGCCTCCGCTCCTGAGGGGCATGCCTTCGCACCGGAGCCATTCACGGCCTTCTACCAGCGCTCGCTTTTCCAGTCCATGAGGAATCTGACGGTTCAGACGCTGCAAGTCCTGCACCGCAAGGCGACGGAACTGCCGGAACCGCTGCGCCAGGCCGCGCAACACATCGCCGGCCAGGAGACGCAGGTGCTGAACCGCTTCCGCTCGATCCTGGAGGGCAAGATCACGGCCTTGCGGACGCGGGTGCACGGCGACTATCACCTGGGCCAGGTGCTCTACACGGGAAACGATTTTGTGATTATCGACTTCGAAGGCGAGCCCGCGCGCTCGATGGGGGAGCGTCGGATCAAACGCTCGCCCCTGCGCGATGTAGCGGGAATGCTACGCTCGTTCCACTATGCCGCCTATGCGGCGTTGCTCGGTGGCACCGGGGGCCAACCGGTCCGTCCGGAAGATTTTCCCGCGCTGGAGCCGTGGGCGAATTTCTGGCAGCAGTGCGTTTCGAGCGTATTCCTGAAGAGCTACCTGGAAGTCGCCGCCGGCGCCCGCTTCCTGCCCGAGAACCGGGAAGAGCTCACGCGCCTGCTAGGCGTTTACCTGTTGGAGAAGGCCATCTATGAGATCCGTTACGAGCTGAACAACCGCCCTGATTGGCTGCGGATCCCGCTCGAGGGAATGTCGCAACTCCTGCGCGGCTCCGCGTAAGTGACGTGAAGTCTCCACCTGGGAGAGACGCTCCGATGAAAAGGGAACAAACAGTCGTGTACGACTTCTCGCTTCTGACCGACGACGACCTCCATTGGTTTAACGAAGGGACGCACCGGCATCTCTACGAGAAGCTGGGAGCACACCCCGTGGAGCGGGCGGGACTCCGCGGGGCTTACTTTGCGGTTTGGGCGCCCAGCGCTGAACAGCTGCACGTGATGGGCGACTTCAACAGTTGGAAGAAAACCTCACACGCGTTGCAGCGCCGCGGGTCGTCGGGCATCTGGGAAGGCGTGGTGCCGGGCGCCGAGGTGGGCACGAGGTACAAATTCTACGTCACGTCCCGTCAACGCGGCTATCGCGTGGACAAAGCCGATCCGTTCTCCTTCTGTTGCGAGATGCCGCCGAGCACTGCTTCACTTATCTGGGACATGGAATACCCCTGGAGCGATCAGGACTGGATGAAGGAGCGCGGCAGACGGAATCATCTGCGAAGCCCGATGAGCATTTATGAGGTGCACCTGGGATCGTGGAGGCGCGTGCCCGAGGAGCAGAATCGGTGGCTGAACTACCGCGAACTGGCGCCCCTGCTCGCCGACTACGCGCGCAAGCTGAACTTCACACACGTGGAGTTACTGCCGATCATGGAGCATCCGTTTTACGGTTCGTGGGGCTACCAGACCACCGGCTATTTCGCGCCGACCCGCCGCTACGGGGATCCGCAGGACCTGATGTACTTGATTGACCACCTGCACCAACAGGGCATCGGCGTGATCTTGGACTGGGTGCCCTCGCACTTTCCCAGCGACGAGCACGGCTTGGCCTATTTCGACGGCACGCATCTTTACGAGCATGCCGACCCGCGGCAAGGCTTCCATCCAGACTGGGCGAGCTACATCTTCAATTACGGGCGCCACGAAGTGCGCAGCTTCTTGATGAGCAGCGCGAATTTCTGGATGGAGAAGTACCACGCCGACGGTCTCCGCGTGGACGCCGTGGCCTCGATGCTGTACCTGGATTATTCACGGAAGGAAGGCGGGTGGATTCCCAACCAGTTCGGAGGCCGAGAAAATTTGGACGCGATCTCGTTCCTGCGCCAGTTTAACGAAGGCGTCTACAAATTTCACCCAGAGGTGCAGACGATTGCGGAAGAATCCACTTCCTGGCCGATGGTTTCGCGCCCGAACTACGTGGGTGGCCTGGGCTTCGGACTGAAGTGGGATATGGGGTGGATGCACGACACGCTGCGGTATTTCTCCCTGGACCCGATTCACCGCAGATACCACCACAACAGCCTGACTTTCCGCATGGTCTATGCTTTTCACGAGAATTTCGCGCTGCCGCTTTCCCACGACGAAGTCGTGCACGGCAAGGGCTCGTTGCTCGGGCGCATGCCGGGCAGCGACGCGGACAAGTTCGCCAACCTGCGTTTGCTGTTTGCTTGGATGTACGCCCAGCCCGGAAAGAAGCTACTCTTCATGGGCGGCGAATTCGGACAGTGGCGCGAGTGGAATCACGATGAGAGCTTGGATTGGCACCTGTTGGCCCATGCGCCTCACAGCACCCTGCAGCGGCTCGTAGAGGATCTGAACCGCCTGTACCGTGCCGAGACCGCACTCCACGAACTCGATTGCGACCCCAGCGGCTTTGAATGGGTGGACTGCAACGACAGCGACCAGAGCGTGATCACCCTGCTCCGAAAAGGCAGTTCTCCCGGCGACGTTCTCCTCCTGGCACTGAATTTCACACCGGTGCCCCGCAAAAATTATCGCGTCGGCGTCCCGCGCCTGGGCTATTGGACGGAAATCCTCAATACAGACGCCCAAATCTATGGCGGGGCCGGCTGGGGCAATATGGGTGGAGTGCCGGCGGCGCCTGTCGCCGTGCACGGACGTCCCGCATCGTTGATGCTGACTTTGCCGCCGCTGGGTGCCGTGTTCATGAAAGCTCCCAAGACAACTCCGCCATTTCCGCTGGATCGCTAGACATGGATCCCATTTCGCGATCGCCGAACGAACGGCCCCGGCTTGGTGCAACTGCCCACCCGGACGGCACCTGCGAGTTCCGCGTCTGGGCGCCGCGGGCGGAGAAAGTAGAAGTGCACATCGTCGCACCGGGCGAACGCATCGTCGCGCTGGCGCCGGAACAAAGAGGCCACTACTCCGCCCGGGTCCCGGATGTCCGCCCGCGGGCGCAGTACGTTTACCGGCTCAATGGCCACACGGAGCGCCCGGACCCGGCCTCGCGTTTCCAACCCAGTGGGATTCATCGCCCGTCGGAAGTCGTCGACACTGCATTTCCCTGGGAAGATGCGTCGTGGCGCGGACTGCCGCTGGAGCAATACATCCTTTACGAGATTCATGTCGGCACGTTCACCCCTGAAGGGACCTTCGAAGCCATCATTCCCCGGATCGAGGCGCTGCTGGAGTTGGGCGTCACCGCCATCGAACTGATGCCGGTGGCGCAGTTTCCCGGCGGCCGCAACTGGGGCTATGACGGCGTGCATCCCTTCGCCGCGCAGAACTCCTACGGTGGGCCGGCCAGCCTGAAGCAGCTAGTGAACGCTTGCCACGGCCTCGGACTGGCGGTGGTGCTCGACGTGGTCTACAACCACCTCGGCCCCGAGGGAAACTATCTGGCCGATTTCGGTCCGTATTTCACCGACCGCTACCGCACTCCTTGGGGCCCGGCCGTCAATTTCGATGGCGCGCACAGCGACGAGGTGCGGCGCTACTTCATCGAGAACGCCCTCGACTGGGTGACCGACTTTCACATCGACGCGCTTCGCTTGGACGCCATCCACGCGATTTACGACGCTTCCGCGCGCCCATTCCTCCAAGAATTGGGCGAGGCGGTCCACGCCCGCGCTGCGCAACTCGGCCGCGGCATCTTCGTCATTCCGGAAAGCGACCGGAACGACTCGCGCATCATTCGGCCGTGCGAACAGGGCGGCTACGGCCTCGACGCGCAGTGGAATGATGACTTCCATCACAGCCTCCACGTCCTCCTGACCGGTGAACGCCAGGGCTACTACGAGGACTTCGGGAAGATCGAAGATCTGGCCAAAGCGCTTCGCCAGGGGTACGTTTACTCGGGGCAGTACTCTGCCTACCGTCGCCGGCTTCACGGCAACGCTTCCATCGATCTGCCCGGCCGTCAGTTCGTGGTCTCCGCGCAAAACCACGACCAAGTGGGTAACCGCCGGTTGGGAGAGCGGCTCAGCCAGCTTGCGCCCTTTGAAGCGTTAAAGTTAGCAGCGGGCTTGGTGCTGCTTTCGCCCTTTGTTCCGCTCCTCTTCATGGGCGAGGAATACGGCGAGACGTCACCATTCCAGTATTTTGTGAGCCACGCCGACCCGGAGCTCATCCAAACGGTGCGCCGCGGACGACAGGAGGAGTTTGCGCGTTTCCACTGGCAGGGCGAAGTGCCCGACCCGCAGGACGAACAGACCTTCCTGCGATCCAAGTTGAATTGGCAGCTGCGAGGTAACGGTTCGCACCGCATCCTGTGCGAGTTCCATCGAGAACTACTTCGGCTTCGGCGGTCTTCGCCTGTGTTTTCCCGACTGGATAAGGAAGCCTTGGAGGTGCATTGCTTGCCGGAGAAGAAGCTGCTCTCGGTGCGCCGATGGCACGACCCGCACCAGACTCTTGTCGCGTATCACTTCGGCGAGAATACTCTGGAAGCGGAACTCACGCTTCCCTCCAGCGGATGGAGCAGGGAACTCGATTCGGAAGATGCCCGCTGGCAGGGGAAAGGTGGCGGCATGCCCGAACAATTTGGATCCATCGGGCGCATGACCTTTCGCCTGCCGGCCCGGTCATTCGTTGTGTATTCAAAGTCTGCGTGACCATGGAACGCTACATCTGCATTCACGGTCATTTCTATCAGCCCCCCCGGGAGAACCCGTGGCTCGAGGCCATTGAGGGACAGGACTCCGCCTACCCTTACCACGACTGGAACGAGCGGATCACCGCGGAATGCTATGCGCCTAACGCGGTCGCGCGCATCCAGGATGGGGAGGGTCGGGTGGTCAGCATCCTGAATAACTACTCTAAGATCAGCTTCAATTTCGGGCCGACGCTGCTTTCCTGGCTGGCGGAACAGTCTCCTTCTGTCTACCGCTCGATCCTCGCCGCCGACGAGGCCAGCCGCTCGGACTTCTCCGGGCACGGCTCGGCACTGGCGCAGGTCTACAACCACATCATCATGCCGCTTGCCAACCGGCGCGACAAGCAAACGCAGATCCGCTGGGGCATTCGGGATTTTGAGTTCCGCTTCGGCCGCCAGCCGGAGGGTATGTGGCTGGCAGAGACGGCCGCGGACCTGGAGACGCTGGACCTGCTCGCTGAACACGGCATCCAGTTCACGATTCTCTCGCCCTCTCAGGCGCGACACGTGCACCCGCCACGCGGCCGGGTGTGGCGCGACGTCAGCGGCGGCCGGATTGATCCGTCCATGCCGTACCGGCTGCGGCTTCCCTCCGGGCGCACCATCACGATCTTTTTCTATGACGGGCCGATTTCCCACGCGGTGGCGTTTGAGAACCTGCTCAAGAAAGGCGAGTACCTGGCCGGACGGATCACCTCCGCATTCTCCGACTCGCGGAACTGGCCGCAGATCATTCACATCGCCACCGACGGCGAGACCTACGGCCACCACCAGGCGCACGGAGATATGGCGCTGGCCTACGCCATCCAGCACATCGAATCGAACCAGATTGCCCGGATCACAAACTACGGCGAATACCTGGAGCGGCACCCCCCCCACGCACGAAGTTGAGATTCACGAAAACAGCTCGTGGAGTTGCGCCCACGGGATCGAACGCTGGCGGGCCAACTGCGGGTGCAATTCCGGCCTGCACGGCGGATGGAACCAGGAGTGGCGCGGGCCGCTGCGGGAGGCGCTCGACTGGCTCCGCGACGAGCTCGCCTTCGTGTACGAGAGGAAGGCCCACGAACTGCTGCAAGATCCGTGGGCCGCACGCGACGCTTACGTTGAGCTGATCCTGAACCGATCGCCGGAAAACGCCAACTCGTTTTTGCAGAGGCACTCCACACGAAGCCTCGACCAGCAGGAGCAGGTTTCAGCCCTGTCCTTGCTGGAACTGCAACGCCACGCCCTGCTGATGTACACCAGTTGCGGGTGGTTCTTCGACGAGTTGTCTGGGCTCGAGACCGTGCAGGTAATGCAATATGCCGGCCGCGCCCTCCAGCTTTGCCTGAGCGTGGCGGGCAATTCCTTTGAGGAAGAATTCCTCGGTCGTCTGGAAAAGGCGAAATCAAACATTCCCGACCTCGGCGACGGACGAAAGATTTACGAGAAGTTCGTCAAGCCCGCCGTGCTGGAATTGCAGAACGTGGGATCGCACTACGCGGTCAGCTCACTGTTTGAAAACTACGGCCCGGAAACGCGCACTTACTGTTACACGATCTCCCGCGAAGACTACCGCCTGCTCTCGTCCGGCAAGGCGCGCATGGGGGTCGGCCGTGCGAAGATCGTCTCCGACATCACCCAGGAATCCGTGCGAGTGACCTACGGTGTGCTCTACCTCGGGGATCATAATCTGAGCGGGGGCGTCCGGCAGTTCCGTGGCGATGAGCCTTACGAGCGGTTGTGCAGCGAGGTGGTGCAACTCTTCGAGCGCGGCGATTATCCGGAACTGATCCGGATGGTGGACAAGAATTTCGGCGCCGGGACTTACACCCTGAAGCTCCTGTTCCGGGACGAGCAGCGCAAAATCCTGCGCATCATTCTGGAGTCGGTTCTCGCGGAGGCCGACGCCGCCTACCGGCAATTGTATGAACACTACGCGCCACTGCTGCGATTCGTCAGAGACCTGGGACTGCCTCAGCCCAAGCGGTTCCAGTATGCCGCCGAGTTCACGTTGAACACGGACCTGCGGCGCGCACTGGAAGCGCCGACGTTGGACTACGATGCCATCAGCGCCCGCCTGGACGAGGCTCAAAAGGTGGGGGTCTCGCTCGATGTCACCACGCTCGAGTTCGCATTGCGTCGCCGGGTCGAACAGGCGGCATTGCAATGGAAACACCAGGCGTCGGATTTGAAGGCCCTCAAAGAATTCCAGGCTTTAATCGCTTTTGCCCAGCGGTTGCCCTTTGACGTCGATCTCTGGACGTCGCAAAACCTCTATTACGAGGTGCGCGAGACCCTGTACCGGAAGATGCGGGAACAAAGCACGCACGGCGACGAAACAGCTCAAGCCTGGTTGAGCCTTTTCCGTTCCTTGGGCGAAGACCTGCGGGTACGCTTGGAGTAGAGATGCCATATCGGATTCCATCCAGCACGTACCGCATTCAGTTCAATCGGGGCTTCCGTTTCTCTGATGCGCGCGACCTGGTGCCGTATCTGCACGAACTCGGCATCAACGACCTGTACGCCTCTCCGCGCTTCAAGGCAAAGAAGGCCAGCTCCCACGGCTACGACGTGGCCGACCCGCAGCGTGTCAACTCTGAATTGGGAACCGAAGAGGAATTCGACGAGCTCGACCAGAAACTGAAAGATTACGGCATGGGCCTGATTCTGGACATCGTGCCCAACCACATGGCCGCGAGCCACCAAAACCCCTGGTGGATGGATGTCCTCGAGAACGGCCCGAGCTCCGCCTACGCGGATTACTTCGACATTGACTGGCACCCGGCCACGACGAAAGCAGCATTCTTGCAGGAGAACAAGGTCCTCCTACCGGTGCTCGGCGACCTCTACGGAAACGCGATCGAGAACCAGGAACTGCTGCTGAAGTTGGACGAGAAAGGTTTCCACCTCCGCTACGACGAGCTCCGTTTTCCGCTCGACCCGAGGTCGTATCACGTGGTGGTACAGCGGGCGCTTGAATTTCTGCGGAATTCCTCGGCGGATGCGGAACGGATTTTGCCTCAGGTGGCGGCCATTTTGGAGGCAATCGTCCTTCTGCCGCCGTACACCACCGAGATCATCGCGGAGCGCGACGCGCGCCGCGAAGCCACCGGCGCTATCAAGGAGCGGCTCTGGCGGCTCTATCAGGCGGAGCCGGAATTCCGGCGGGCGGTCGACGAGACCGTCCGTCACTTGAACGGCACGCGCGAAGATCCGGCCAGCTTCAACGACCTGGACAGGCTCCTCGACGTGCAACCCTACCGCTTGGCGCACTGGAAGATTGGTCTTGAAGAGATCAACTACCGCCGGTTCTTCGATATCAACGAGCTGGTTGGACTCCGCGTCGAGGATCCCCGTGTCTTCGAGGATCGTCACCGCGTCATCCTACAACTGGTTCGGGAAGGCAAAGTGACCGGCCTGCGCGTGGATCACATCGACGGGATGCGCGACCCGCTCGGCTACCTGCAATTGCTGCAACGCTCCGTGGAACCCGGCCCGGACCATGCGCAAAGCCTCTATGTGGTGGTGGAAAAGATTCTGGGCGAGCGCGAATTCCTGCCTGCCCAATGGCCCGTGGCGGGAACCACCGGTTACGATTTTCTGAACGCTGTGAATGCGGTGTTCATTGAGCCGGAGGGGTTCAATAAGCTCGAAACCACCTACGCGAGCTTTGTGGGTTCGACCGTTCCGTTCGCGGAGGTATGCTACGCGGGCAACAAGAAAGTCATGGAACAGCTGTTCGCGGGGGAAATCCACGCGCTCAGCCATCACCTGGCGAAACTGGCGGCACAGAACCGGCGCGCGCGCGACCTGCCTCTGTATGAAATCGTTCAACTGCTCGTGGAGGTGAGCGCATGCCTGCCGGTCTATCGGACTTATGTGCGAACCCAGGAGGTGACGCCGCGCGATCGAGCTTTCATCGCAAAAACGCTGGAGACTGCGCGAATGCGCACGCCGCCGACCCGCGTAAGCGACGACGCGTTGGCCTTCCTTCATCGCGTCCTGCTGCTCGATCCGCCGTTCTACGGACCGGAACAGACGGCGGGGTTTCTGCAGTTCGTGATGCGCTGGCAACAGTTTACCGGGCCGGCGATGGCCAAGGGGTTGGAAGACACGGCGTTCTACATTCACAACAGCCTCATTTCCCTGAATGAGGTGGGCAGCGACCCCCTCCGCGAGAGCCTGCCGCTCGATGTCGAGGCCTTCCACCTGTTCAACACGTCGCGCCAGGCGCACTGGCCGGCCACCATGAACGCCACCTCCACGCACGACACGAAGCGCAGCGAAGATGCGCGCGCATCAACGTGCTCAGTGAACTGCCCGAGGAGTGGGACGAATGCCTGAATCGCTGGAGCCGATGGAACCAGGGCAAAAAAAGCCTGCACAACGGTGTCCGGGTCCCTGTGCCTTCCGAAGAGGTCCTTCTCTACCAGTCCATGCTCGGCTCTTGGCCCTTCGAGGAAGAGGGGGTGTCCGAGTTTCGCTTGCGGCTGAAGGCTTACGTGTGCAAGGCCGCGCGCGAAGCGAAGATCCACACCAACTGGATTGACCCTGACGCCGAACACGAGGCCGCGCTCGAGTCATTTGTGGACGCCATCTTGGATACGTCCGCTCGCAACCGCTTCCTCACCGATTTCCTGCACTTCCAGCAGAAGATCGCCTTCCACGGCGCGATGAATTCGCTGGCGCAGCTCGTCCTGAAGATTGCTTCCCCCGGCCTGCCAGATTTCTACCAAGGCAGCGAGCTGTGGGATTTCAGCATGGTGGATCCGGACAACCGCCGGCCTGTTGATTACCAGAAACGCGTTCGGCTGCTCGACGAGCTGAAAGGCGAGGGGTCCCGGGATCGCATCGCTCTGGTGAGCGCGCTGGTGGACCAGTGGCGCGACGGCCGCATCAAGCTGTTTGTCACACGGACCGCGCTCGAGATCCGCCGGGCCAACGCGGATCTGTTTGCTGAAGGGGACTACCTACCGATCGGCGCGAAGGGTCGCGTGAAGGATAATGTCTGCGCCTTCGGGCGGCGGAAAAGCGGGCGCTGGGTGCTCGCCGTTGTCCCTCGATTGTCCACGCAACTAGAAGCTGTCTCATAAATACTGAGCTTTGCGGCAATCGGGAGGGCACGGCTTTAGCCGTGCCGTAAGGGCCGCATAAACACAGGGGCTTTAGCCCCTGAGGGTCAAGTCGCCTCCCGTTCAAC
>Ga0315268_10005580_pt1 | contig 13490 bp, 7 predicted proteins | sample C1_top_MG_FD_204535 | JGI IMG/M metagenome (GOLD analysis project Ga0315268, IMG submission 204535) | Sediment microbial communities from Yellowstone Lake, YNP, Wyoming, USA - C1_top | ecosystem: Environmental > Aquatic > Freshwater > Lake > Sediment | place: USA: Wyoming | collected 2017-08-01 | reverse complement strand
GCTAGACATGCAAGCTACACAGGTCATACTCAGGGATGAAATCGCTACCTATGGCCAGCTCCCACCGCGCCTGGCGGCCCTCATTGGCTACTCAACCACCACTTGAGTTATGCACGGATGTCAGGCATTGCGCCCGCTGGCAATGTGTGTTATAATCTGGCCGGAGGGCGGCTGAGGATTCAGGCTCCGTGTTGCGTATTCCGTTTGTTTGGCTGACACGTAACACGCAATACGCAACACGTCGTCGCCACGCTCTCCGACATAAACCAAGGAGCGACTGCTTATGACCGCACCCACGCTAAGGCGTTGGCTGCTCTGGGTCGTGGCCGGCGCTGTGCTTGTACTGGTCGGGGGCCTCCTGGCCCTGGGAGGAGTGAATCTGCTCCGGCGCCAGCCGTCCCTGCCCCAGGGCGCTACGCCAATCTCTCAGCTCGATCCCAAGGCCATTGACCCCGCTACTGCTCTGGGCACCCTGGCCGGGATGCAGACCGAGCGGGAGCTCATTGATCAGGCCCTGCGTGAGGGCAAGCTAGACACTGCCTACGCCGCCCTGGCCTTCAACATCTCCCTGACGGACGCTGAGCGCGCCAGCAACTGGTTGGCCCTGGGCCAGCGCTTCGCGGCGGCCAAAAAGCCGACGCCGGCGCTGATCGCCTATCGGGCGGCAGTCAACCTGGCCCTGCTCAGCCCGGACTGGCACGACTATCTGCGAGCCACCCTGCTCCTGCAAGCGGGACAGGGCCTGGCCTCCATCGGCGAACGTGATGAGGCCAAAGTGGCCTACGATTGCGTTGACACCATCGCCCGCTACAGTCCACACCTGCAGGCAGGGCATCGGATGCGGCTGCTGCAGGACCTGGCGCAAGAGTACGCCGCCATCGGCCAGAAGGTCAAGGCCGCAGAAGAGAAACTCGCCGCGGCCTCTGAGATTCCCCCCTGGGAGGCGCCGCCCTTCTCTGCCCCACCTCCCATTCTACCTGTGTCCTGGACGGACAATCCCGATTGGGCCAAGTCGCAGGGGGCAGAGGTGGAGCGCACTAAAGCCGCCCGCAGCCTGGCCCTCTTTCTGAAGGGCAACCCTAATCGCCCCGCCGAGGCCTTGCGTCAAGCCCTGGAGACCAGCCTCCTGGCCGAGGATCGACTGAAGACTCAGTTCTTCAACGATGCCCTGCCCAAGGCGACCGATCTGGGCCTGCGCCAGGCCCTGGCGCAAGGGCGCCTGGACTGGCTGACCCTCAAGTGGCGAGTAGCCTTGCAGGGTTACGGCCTGAGCATCGTGCCCGCCTGGGAGAGCCGCCTGCGGGAAATCCAGGCCGACATGTTCCGGGCGCATCAGGACCTGGCCCTCATCCAGCGCGAGATTGCCACCGGCCAGCCCGATCCGGTGGAGGCGGCGCACGACAAGGTCAGCGTGGCTATGGACGAACTGAAGTGGGCGCGACTAGGGCTCTACCCTGGGGCTTCAGAGGATGATCTGATTGATGCTCTGGAGCAGGCCATAGATGAACGCATCGCCCTGCACCTGGACGATAGCCTCTACCCCAAAGCCGTGTCGCAGGAGGAGGGGACGGTCTTCACCGTGGTCACCGCTGACGGCTACACGCAGTAGGGCAGGCCCGGATTTAACCACCAAGCATGTCCTGAGCCTGCGAAGGGACACAAAGATAAAAACTTGGTGCTCTTGGTGTCTTGGTGGTTAATAGCAAAGCAAATATCGCGATTAAAAGCGCATCGGAGATAGCCCCGACAGCGTTTTTATTTGTAGTGGAAGCGGGTATCGCGGCGGGCCTATGAGGTCTTAAAGAGTAAAGATCTGGCCGGCGGTCACGCGGAAGAGGGTAGCCTGGCGCAGGAAGCTCGGGGCAAAGTGATCCGTCTCCGTGGCCGTGATGATCGCCTGTCCCTGGCCGATGGCTTGCAGCACCCAGGCACGGCGCGCCGGATCGAGCTCAGACATAATATCGTCCAGGAGCAGGATGGGCTCCTCACCGACCACAGCGCGTATGTAGGCCACCTCCGCCAGGCGCAGGGAAAGGGCCACCGTGCGCTGTTGGCCGCGAGAGCCGTAGACGTTCATGTCCACGCCGTTCACCAGAAAGGCCAGGTCGTCACGGTGCGGGCCGAGTACCGATGTCCCCTGGGCGATTTCCCGTTTTTGCACACCCTGGAGTTGCGCCCGGAACTGGTCTTCCAGACCTGACAGGTCTCCCAAACCTGACAGGTCTTGAAGACCCTTCGCCAGGCTCAGGGCAGGCTCTGTCAGGTTTGAAGTTGCTACACTGGGGCGATAGACCAGATGGAGTTGCTCCTGCTGACCGGTGAGTTGCCCATGCACCTGCCGGGTCAGGCTGTCCAGGGTGGTGAGAGCACGCTGGCGTCCGGCGATGAGCTGGCTGCCGTACGCTATCAGCTCATTGTCCCAGAAGAATAGCTCGTCCAGACTGGCCGCCTGCTCCTGGATTAGCTTGAGCAGGTGGTTACGCTGCAAGAGCACGCGGTTGTAATGCGCCAGCGCCCGGCAGTAGGTGGCGTCCACCTGGCAGAGGCTGGTGTCCAGGTAGTGGCGTCGGCCGCTGGGAGAGCCATTGACAATCTCCAGGTCGTGCGGGGAGAAAAGCACCACGTTCATCTGTCCCACCACGTCTATGGCTCGTTTGGGGACGCCGTTGACCTTGAGACGCTTCTGCGTCGGCCCGGGGTGTGAGGCGAGAAAACTCAAGTCGGGGTGAGGAAGCAGAGTCTCGTCGGGTTGGGGAGTCTGCGCTTTGGCTGGATCGCTGAGCAGGGTGATCTCGATGCGCAGCGTGGTCTGGTTTTTTTGCACGTCTGCCACCAGGCGGGCGAAGGGCAGGGGCTCGCGCCAGGCGGCCCAGTGGATCAACTCCCGCTCGGCGGTGGCGCGATGGGAGCGCGTGGTGGCCAGGAAGTGCAGGGCCTCCAGCAGGTTGCTCTTCCCCTGGGCATTATCCCCCACGACGATGCTTACTTGAGGGGGTAGCGCCAGCTCCAGACGCTGAAAATTGCGGAAGTTGCTCAGGCTTAGGTGTGTGCAGCGCATATTACCACCAGGAGGATTGGGGATTGCAGATTGCAGATTTAAGGTTTTAGATTGTGCATTATCCAGCGGATGATCAACTGTCGTCCCCCCAAATCTGCAATCCTTCGGATTGAATCCCTTCACTGCGTTCAGGGCAGGCTCTCAGGATGAAGTCTGAAATCTGCACTCTCAAATCATCTCACCCATTATACCGCATAGCTCGCTGGCAGGCAAGCGGGCTAGTCAAGACCTGACAGGTCGGGGAGACCCTTCGACAGGCTCAGGGCAGGCTTTGTCAGGTCTGAGAACCTGGGGATATAACTCTTTGTCCGTTCTCAAGAACAAGCTGCTGCTCATTCTTAGTTTTGGGCATTTTGCGGCCGATTTATACGCCAGCTTCATGTCCCTGATCTGGCCCTTGTTGATCGGTCCCCTGGGGCTCACCTACGGACTGGTGGGTATAGCCAGCACGGTCTACACCATCGCCTCATCGCTGGCCCAGCCTATCTTTGGCTACCTGGGCGACCGCTTCGGGAGTCGCTTTCTGGCCGCCCTGGGGTTGGCCTGGATCGCTACCTTCATGGGGCTGATTGGTTTTGTGGGTAGTTATCCTGCTCTGCTCCTGGTGGTGGCCATGATCGGCCTGGGGCCCGCCGCCTTCCATCCCCAGGGGGCGATGAACGCCGCCATCGTCTCCGGCCGCCAGAAGGCCAGTGGTATGTCCATCTTCTCCCTGGGAGGTATAGTCGCCTTTTCGGTAGGTCCTCTGGTGGGCAGTTGGCTGTTTACTACGGCGCTGGGCCTGAAGAGCACGATCCTTCTGATCGTTCCTGGTCTTCTGGCTGCCCTGTGGTTGTACCGTAGCATGCTGGTCATAGAGCAGCATAAGGAAGCTACGGCGGAGACGCGCACCAACGCTTTAGCGACGAAGATCAACCTCCTGGGCCTGGTGGCCCTCATCGTGGTCATCAGCCTGCGGGCCTGGGTCTTCTCGGCTACTACCACCTATATTCCTTTGCTCTACCAAGCCCGCGGTCTGCCCCTGACCTTCACTGGACAGTTGCTCTTCCTGATGCTGCTGGCCGGGGCGGTGGGGGTTTTCACGGGCGGTCTCCTGGCCGATCGTTTTGGGCGACGGCGGATCACTGCTCTGTCTTTGTTTTTCCTGGCTCCGGCCACCTACCTGTTCTATCAAAGCCCGATGGTTCTGGCTCCTCTCACCGGTATGCTCTTTGGCTTCCTGGGCGAGACCTCGTTGCCCATCACCGTGGTCATGGGGCAGGAGTTGATGCCCCGCCACGTGGGGGTGGTCTCAGGCCTGATCTTTGGCCTGGCCTTTGTGACCGGCGGGTTGGGCGTCTCCCTAACCGGCCTCATGGCCGACCACTGGGGCCTGCTGCCAGCTCTGAGCGTGCTACCAGTCCTGCCACTGGCCGCAGCCATACTCTGTCGGCCGCTGCCCAAAGACGACTAGGGATTGGCGATTGCAGATTGCAGATTTTAGATTGCATATTTGGAGGTCGGACACTCATGCGTACCTGGAAACGTCTGTTGATACCCGCTCTGCTGTGTGCCGTGCTTTTCGCTCCTCTTATGGCCCCCATTCAGGCCCACGAGCCGCAGCCGCCGCCCTCGGCGGCCATCCCGGCTGCCTACGCCCCTGGGCAGCTCCTGGTGAAGTTCCGGCCCGAAGCCTCAGCAACGGCGCGGGGTAGTCGCCTGGCTACCCTGGGGCTATCCACGCTGCAGGAGATGGGCGATTTGGGCCTCAGTCTGCTGGCGGTGCCCGCCGGCCAGGAGCAGGCCATGATCGCCCGCCTGCGCCAGGACCCTCTGGTGGAATTTGCCGAGCCGAACTATCGGGTGGAGATACCGCAGATTGTGCCCAGTACCTTGGCGGCACTCGCGCGGCCAGAGCTGACACAGCTTGCGGTGAGCAGCACCATCACCTGCACGCAACTGTACACGCCGGTCATTCCCAACGACTATTATTACAGCATGCAGTGGAACCTACCCAAGATTTGCCTGCCCGAGGCCTGGAGCGCCACCACCGGGGCTACAGACGCGGTCATCGCTGTACTGGCCTCAGGGATTGATCTCCAGCATCCCGACCTGCAAAGCAAAATCTGGACGAACCCCGGTGAGAACCCCTGCAATGGCCTGGACGACGATGGCAACGGTTTCGTGGACGACATTCACGGTTGGAATTTCGTGGGCGACAATAATGATGTGACCGATGATACCGGCATAGGGACCTACGTTGCGGGGGTGGCTGCAGCGGCAACGAACAATAGCCTAGGGATCGCTGGTGTCTCCTGGGGGGCGAAAATCCTGCCTATCCGCGTGTATGGTGTTAATCACGCGGACATCGCGGAGGTCATTCGGGGCTTAAATTACGCCGCCAATCTGCGGCAGCATTGGCAGATGCCCATGGTCGTCCTGCTGCTCGGGGACTTGGGGGCGTATTCGGATGCCTATATGGCGGCTGTGAATGATGCCCACGCCAAGGGCTGCCTCCTTGTGGCCAATTCTGGAGATACGAATGATCCGTGCAATGCGAATTGCACGTGCCCGGTCAATTGGCTGGCCGCGGCCACGTATGTGATCGGCGTGTCCTCAACAGATGGAAATGATGAGTGGGTACCGTCCGCCAAATGTGGTTTTTATATTGATTTTTGTGCCCCTGGTAAGGATGTGCTTTTCACTATACCTGGTGGCAGCTATGGCGCAGGGAGAAGCACAATACTCGCCGCGGCGCACGTGGCCGGCCTGGCCAGCCTCATCTGGTCAGTGAACCCCACCTATCCGGCCGATCTGGTGGAAATCCTGCTGCGCTGGACGGCTGTGGACTTGGGGGTGCCTGGCTGGGACATGTACTTCGGCTACGGGCGTATTGATGCCTCCCGGGCGCTAAGGGAAGCTGTGCACTATCTGCGCCTGCTGCCCAATGCTCACCATCTGATCTTTGTCCATGACCCAACCCGCAACAACCCTCCACCCCAAACCATCACCAACCTGGGCACCAGTTGTCCGACCTGGCAGGCGGAAACTGACGTTCCCTGGCTGATTATTACCCCAGTCTGCCAGAACACACCCTCCGCAATTCTGGTGTCCTTGGATCCCGGCCCTCTGTATCAACATGGGTATGGAATCTACACAGGCCACATTACCGTAACCAGCACCATAACCAACAGCCAAAACAACCCCCAGGTCTTTACGGTCACGGCAGCTTACACCTACCCGGTTCAAACGCTTACACTCCAGCCGCTATTCTATCGCTACCTCGACCACAACTGTGGACCGTGAACAGAGAAGCCCGTTTTCGCGGAGAAAACTTGTTTCTACCCTGCGGCCTGCGGGAGGATGGCTGCGACACTAAAGCCACCAGGCGATTGGCCTGGTGGCTTTTCTGTGCCCACGCTGACCTAACCCCCATCCCCTTCCCTCCAAGGGAAGGGGAGTCACAGTTAGAGGCTGGAGGTAAGATTCATACCAGCTACGGGCAGGCCGGGCAGGGGCTGAAGCGGCCAGGATCACGATAGGGCACCAGCAGGGCCGCTGGCAGAGGCAAAGCCTCGTAGCCGGCGGTGAGGTCGCCGCTGACGTAACCACTGACCCGGTCCACGGCCACAGCCCCCAGGACGCCCGGGCCACACTGCACGCTGAGCACCGCCGAGCCAGACCAGCCCGGAGGGATGAGGCCAATGTTGTCTAGCTTGACGTAATCTACCTGTTTCTCGTTGATTGTCTGGCACAGACTGTACAGCAGGCCGTTTTGATCGAAGAAGTCCAGGCGGAAGACGGTGACGTTGGGCTCCAGGTTCAAGTTGGCGACGGCGATCTCTGAGCTCCAGGCGGTCGCTTCCGGCTCCAGGGCCTGGCGCTGCTCCTTCACCAGCCTGGGGAGTCCCAGCACCTGCCATCCCGACTCACCACTACCCCAGCGGGCGGGCAGGGCATTGTAGGCCAGGCCCTGCCCGGTGCTGTAGTTCGCCAGATTGACCACGGATTGGATGTACGGGGCATCCACCGGCGGATCGCCCGCGCCCCACCAGTTCTGCGACTCCACGCGTGCCCAGCCCACGTACTGGCCGGGCAGGTTGTTGATGGCCGGCAGGTAGAAGGTCTGGGAGCCACGCGGGCAGATCCAGTCCACGATGGTGTCAATGACGTCCCCGCTGTTGTCCAGGAAGTAGACCTTCACCAGGGCGTTGTACACGCCGCTCAGGTTCTGCACCTGCAGGCCGGTGTTCCAGCCGTTGAACTCGCGGTAGAGCAGGGGCGCTAGATTGAAGCGCGGCCCGGTATTAGTGCCGGGGAGCATCTCCACGTTCCAGGTCTGGGCGTTCACGCCCTGGTAGCTGAGGAGCAAACCGCCACTGGCCACCTGCTCGTCGGCGAGGATGGCCAGGGGCTGCGTGGCCCGCACCCAGCCGGAGCCCAGGCGCCCCCAGGCCTCCGGTGGCGAGAGCGTCACGCTTTCGCCTGGGCACAGCGCCAGGGCCTGGTCGCTGGTGGCCGAACGGCAGCTTGCCTGCTCCTGCCACCAGACCTCGACGGAGGTACACTCCGTGCCAGCGTTCTGCACGTAGACCGTGCTCTGCCAGCCGTGAGAATCGCCCAGGAGCAGGGGCAGGTGGTACAGGAAGGCTCCCGTGCGGGTATCCCGCCCCGCCTCCGTAGCGGCTATGCCCGTGTAGCTGCTGGCGGAGGGTGCCTGGCCGGTAGCGCCACTCTGCACGCGGCGCACAGCCACCGTGATGGGCGCGCCCTTGCCCACCGGTGGAATGAAGGGTGCGTTCCTCAGCCAGGTGCCGGTGCACTTGAGATCGTCCACCTCTGCCGGATCGCCGGAGTAAACGACACCGGAGTGCGGCAGGAAGGCATCGCCGTGGCAATCGGTGAGAGGGCCGGTGAAGCGCCAGACCCAGGCCGCGCCCGGCGGGATGAGGCCGCTGACCTCGAACTTACGTGGGGCGCACTGTGGCGGGCAGTAGGCCGAGTAGTCGCCCCAGAGCACGATGACGGCCTTGGTGGCCGCCAGGCCAGCGTTCTGCACGTGCACCCAGGTCTCCCAGCCGTCTTCGGCCTGGATTGCCGGCACCAGCAGGCGTCGGTAGGGGCAGACCTGGCCGTTGTGAGCACCGATGGTAGCCCCCTGCTGGCAGAAGTCCTGGACATCGTTGCCGGTGTCTGTGCCGTCCGGCACGCGGGCGATGGCCTCGTCGTCGGGGCCGGTGCTGTTGCCGTCCTGGCCGGGCTCTGGCGCTCCGTCGTCGCCGTCGCCTTCCAGATCGAAGCCGATCTCCACGTCGTCAATGAGAGTGCCGCTAGCGTCCCAGAGCTGGAGGTAGATGTCGTTGTTCAGCGTCCCGGCGGGGTTGCCGATGACCAGGTACTCGCCGGGCTGGAAGTTGCTCAGGGAGCCGCCGGCACTGAAGCGCAGGATAGCACTTCCGGAGTCTAGCACCTCTGTGGCCGGGCTGGTGTCAATCATAACCAGCCGCCAGCCCGTCAGGTTGAGGACCAGGCCACTGGTGTTCAGCAGCTCCACCCACTCGTCAGTGGAGGAGACGGTGCCGTTGCCGGGGACGGCGTCGAAGGGGATGCCATTGCCGCCCGCCGAGTCATCCCAGTCCTGCTGCGGGTCGGTGACCACCTCGTTGATGACCACGCTGCTCATGGGGACTGGGGTGGACGTAGGGGTCGGTATTGCCGTCGCTGTGGGGGTCTTCGTTGCTGTGGGCGTCCTCGTTGGCGTGGGTGTCTTCGTCACTGTAGGCGTTCTCGTCAGCGTAGGCGTGTTGGTGGGTGTGGGCGACGGCGTCGCCGTGGGCGTCTCGCTGGGCGTGGGCGACGGGGTAGCTGTAGGTGTCTCGCCGGGTATGGGCGAAGGGGTGGCCGTGGGCGTCGCTGGTGGGGCAGCGGGGTTGATGTCCACGCCACTCGTCGTGGCCCCGGCGGTCACAGTGTATGGGGCGCTGGGATTGCCGATGCGCGCATTATTGGCATCCCAGACCTCCGCCGTGTAGCCAGAACCCGCGGGCACGGCGATCTTGTAGTAGCCCGTGTCGCTGGAGTTGTAGCCTTCAGCCACGCCGTTGTCCTCAGTGGCGTAGATGCCTACGATTGTACCCCCGCTGTCCCTAACGATCACACGGTACCCGGCCAGGGGCGCCCCACCGGTGCCGTAGGCGTGACCCCGCACCCAGCCACCGGTGGCCACCATGCTCATGGTGGTCATGCTGACGTAGTCAGTGTAGAGGTTGGTGGTGGCGCCAGTTTTGCGGCATCCGGCGCGGAAGTTTCCGGTGGTAGGGGTGTTGTTGGCATCGGCACAGACCACGAACCAGCCGGACCAGGCGCCAGAGACGTCAGTGGTGAACGTGGTGTAGCCTGTCCAGGCGTCATTGAAGATTTTCCAGATGCCGTTGTTCCAGTTAAAGCCACTCCCGTGGACGTACCCCTTGGCCCCATAGTACTGCGTGTTGGAAACAAGGCCCGTGAAATTGACGTGGGCCATGAATGGTGTACCAGCCGTCAAGCTGCCACCGGACACGGCACCATCGTTGGCGACGTAAGCTGGGAAGATGTCCACAGTACCGTAGGTGGCAGCAGTAGCGGCTGGCGATGTTGAGACGGCTCGGGCGGATGGAAGGCCAGCCATGAGCAGCAGGGCGAGGAAAAGAGACAGAAGGGAGAACAGGGAGAAAAGCAGGGCTTTGCCACCAACACCAGTGTAGCGCTTCATGGAATATCTCCTCCACGAGCGGCTGGGTATGGAGAACGCGCCAGCCCGCAGCCTTGAGGCCTGGCTCAGCACTTCACTGCTTATAAAACGGAAAAAGCCCCCGCTGGATACGGCCTGCGGAGGCCAATATTGACCTTTCCAATACTTTGCTCACGGTTTCTGCGCCTCCAGTTGTCTGATCAGTTCTTCCAGAGCCGGCTTCTCGTTGGCTGGCGCCAGGTCTCGGGCCAACCTGGCCTCAGCCAGAGCGTCTTCCCGGCGTTCCCATTGCTGGTAGAGAATGGCCAGAGCCTTGTGGCCGCGGTAGTCTTGCGGATCCAGGGCGCTGGCATGCTGGTACGCTGTCCTGGCCGGTTCCAGGGCTCCTGCGGCTCGATAGGTATCGCCCAGGAGCAGGGTAGTCTCAATCATCGTGCCCTTCAGGCGTGGCCCATGGCTGTGGGGGCTCAAGGTCACCGTTTCCTGGTAATATTGCAGGGCCTTCGCCAGTCTCTGGGCCTTTTCCGCTGGCGTAGGCGCTAGCTTGGCCCATTGTTGGTATAGATCGCCCAGGTTCCAGGGGTAGTCGGGCTCCAGAGGATTGAGGTTCATAGCCTTCTCTACCTCCCGGCGGGCCTCCTCAAACCAAATGAGCCGCTGCGTCTCGTCGTGTGCTGCCGGTACTTTGGCGAAGGTGTCCATGCCCAGATAGAGATGATAGATGGGCTGATTAGGGGCCAGGCTCAGGGCGCGGCGATAGAAGTCGGTGCTCTCGTCGTACCGCCTGGCATCGTGATACATCACCCCCAGGTTATAGTAGATGTCCGCCTGGACGGTGCTCAAGTTGGTGACGAAGACCAGTCCTGCCGTCGCCAGCCCCAGAAGCGGATAAAGCCACCAGGTGGTACGGCGCCACAGGAGAGAGGGCAGAGGCATTTTCCTGAGCAGAGCAATAGCAATCGCCACCAGAGCCAGGGCCAGGAACAGGTAGTAGACGTTGACCATGTTCACCAGGGCAGTCCCGCCATGGGCCGCCGCAACGCGACTAAGGGGGAAGAAGACAAGCAAAAAGATCAGCAGCCAGCCTAAAGAAATCAGGCTGTAGAGCAGAAAAGAGGAGACTCCACCTCGGCTGCCTGGCGCGGATGCTCTCCCCACCATCTCCGCCGTGACCACCAGGCCACAAAAGAGCCAGGTGACGGCCATAATCCCCAGCAGGAAGAAGTCTTTCCCCTGAAGCTTGAACTGAAAAGTGATAAAGTCAAAGCCCAGAGTCATGACGATCAGGCCGGCCAGCAGGGCATAAGCCAATGTCGGGCTGTCCCCAAGCCCACGGGCCAGGCGGTCTACGGGGCGGGCTGGCTTTTGAGGGCGCTTCGGGGGGTGCTTCTCACGTCGCTTGCTGGGGGTAGCGACTGGCGGGGCGCTGACCGTAAGCGGGGCAGAGACAGTCTCTTCAGGCAGCCGGTAGCCCACGACGAGTAGCAAGGCGGCGTAGACCCAAAAGTAGGTGAGGGTAGTGGTGACGGCGATGCCGCTTTGCGTCTCGACGAAATGGGCCACCAGGGCAGAGAAAATGGCGAGCAGCGTGGCCTGACGCCAGCCTGCGCTCGCTGGCCGGTCCGCCCGGACAAAGAAGGCCTGGCCGAGCACATACAGCACCAGCGCCGCTACCAGGCCCAGAGGCACGCCCATCCCCGCGAAACGCCAGGTGCCCTCCAGGAGGCGGGCGGCGAGGGCACCCCAAGCCCCCCCAAGCAGCAACAGAAGGATAAATATAGCCTGCTGCCGGCGGCTGCCGATCAGGCCGAGCCCCTTCAGGCCATAGTAGAAGAGCCCACCCCACAAGAGGAGGTAGGCGGCCAGTCCCAGGAGGCCGGTGGTGGCCAGGGTATCGAAAATCTGGTTGTGGGCGCGATCCGCCACCGCGCCTCCAGTACGTGGGTACAGCTCTGGTGGGTAGTACTGATAGAAGACGACACCCTGGGCCTCCGGGCCGTAGCCCAGGAGCGCCCGCTCCGGGCTGGCCGCATTCATAGCCATCACCCCCTGCCAGATCATTGCCCGCTCTGGATCCACCTGCAGGAGGGTGCCGAATCGCCCCAGGTAAGGCCACTGCTTTATCGCCTTCAGTGGCGTGTTCGGTAAATTCAAAACGACAAAGAAGATCGCCAGCCCCACGCCCAGGCCGCTGATTGCCAGCAGCCATTCCTTCCTGCCCCGGATCACAGCCCACAGCAGGAAAAACAGGAAGAGCCCGACCGCCAACCCTACCACTGGCCCACGGCTTTGGGTGAAGTAGATACCCATGGCCTGAGCCCCCAGCAGGCAGAGATAACACCCCAGTAGAACCAGGGAAGGTAGGTTTTTCCCGCGCCGCCAGGCCGCCACGGAGCGCACCAGTCGCTCCATGGTCAGGGGGATCACCATGATCAGGTAGGCGGCGACGAAAATGGGATTAGCCAGGGTAGACATGACCCGTTCCGTGACAGGCATAGTCCAGCGCATGGGGTCCCAGCCGTAATGCTGGACGATGGCGTACAGGGAGACGGGCAGGCTAGTGAGGAGAATTGCTGTGATCAAACGCTCCACTTGCTCCCGCCGGCGCAAGGAGGAAACTATGAGCAGGAAGATCACTGCGTAGGAGAGCAGGGCATAGAGCCCCTGCCGTCTGTCGTAGGAACCCCAGAGGCTGGAGCGTGAGTCAACGGAAGCCACAGTGGCCAAGACGTTGACCAGGCCGAAGAAGGCCACCAGGCCCAGTAAGGGCCAGAAGGGAAAGCTCCCTTCCTCTCTCACCTTTCCCCTCTCAATGGCCCGCACGATCCACGCTGCGACCATGACCAGGGCGAGGGAGCGCAGGAGGGCGACCTTGTCCGGCTCAAAGGTTTGCTTACTGGCAATGTTGAAGAAAAGTGGGGTGACGATAACCGCCGCCAGCCACCCCGCCTCGATCAGCTTGTCACAGAAGAGGCTCACTTTGGTTTGCATGGTCTTAACCTCTCCCCTAACCCCTCCCCGACACGGGGAGGTGGACCTCTCCCCCAACCCCTCCCCGACACGGGGAGGGGAGTCACCCCTTCCCGTTTCGGGAAGGGGGGCCAGGGGGGTTAGGTCTCTCCACGACACGCCGCAGCGATACGGGCCAGAACGCCGGGCAGATTCTCCAAAATCTCCGTGTTTCTGATTCGTAAGGTGCGCAGGCCCCGCGCGGACAGAACGCGGTCCCGCTCGGCGTCATATTCGGCTTGCTGCTGATGGACTTCGCCATCCATCTCCACCGCTAACCCGGCAGCATGGCAATAGAAATCCACAATGAAACCAGCAATGACCTGCTGACGGCGGAAGTGGAAGCCCTGTAGCCGATTGGTGCGGAGTTGCTGCCAGAGGATTCTTTCCTCTTTGGTCATCTGGCGACGGAGTTCTTTGGCCCGTTGCACTTTGACCTGATCCACCTTCTGTCCGATAACAATGTTGCGAGCAGGCATAGTGCTCCTCCACCTCCGACCTCTCCCCCAGCCCCTCCCCGACACGGGGAGGGGAGACTCCCCTTCCCTGGCAGGGAAGGGGTTGGGGGTTAGGTTGTTCTCCCGACCTCTCCCCCCAGCCCCGCCCCGACACGGGGAGGGGAGACTCCCCTTCCCTGGCAGGGAAGGGGTTGGGGGTTAGGTTGTTCTCCCGACCTCTCCCCCTAACCCCTCCCCGAAGCGGGGAGGGGAGACT
>Ga0315268_10005579_pt1 | contig 13491 bp, 10 predicted proteins | sample C1_top_MG_FD_204535 | JGI IMG/M metagenome (GOLD analysis project Ga0315268, IMG submission 204535) | Sediment microbial communities from Yellowstone Lake, YNP, Wyoming, USA - C1_top | ecosystem: Environmental > Aquatic > Freshwater > Lake > Sediment | place: USA: Wyoming | collected 2017-08-01 | reverse complement strand
AGGCAGTCACTGCAGTGGGCGGCAACTTATCCGCACGGGCGCAGGCCTTTGGGTTGAAGGCCATCGAAGTGGATGGCGCGGATGTGCTGTCGGTCTGGTCTGCGGCGGAAGAAGCTCTGCACTATGCTCGTTCAGGCAAGGGCCCCGCATTCATTTGGGCGCACTGCCTTCACCTTGAAGGGCACTTCCTCGGAGATGGTCTGCTCGATATGTTGAGAAGACCGGTCTATTCATTTCACAAACGGATATGGCCAATGTTGAAGGGATTCTTCCGCAGCGGCGGAGCGGCATGGGGCGAGAGGATCGCATCCATGCGGCAGGTGCTTGGCATGGTTTTTGCGGCGCAAGGTCAGACGTCCAGCCTCGGCGATCCGCTTGTGCGGACGAGGCAGCTCCTGGCCGGGAAGGATGCGGCGCGCCTCTACGCCCTTGAGTCTGATATCAAAGGGGAGATCCAAATGACTGTGCTGTCGGTGCTGCGGTCCGAAGGTGAGGCGGTATGAGACACATCTCTTTTTCCGAAGCGATCGACGATGCATTGGGGCAGGCCATGGCGGATGATCCGCGCATTATTTTATTTGGCGAAGATGTACAGGGATTGCACGGCGGATTGTTTGTGCGGTTTGGGCGCCAACGAGTTCGCAATACCCCCATCAGCGAAGCCGCTTTTTTAGGCGCGGCGGTGACGGCGTCCATGTCTGGTTTGCGTCCAGTGGCGGAGATCATGCTGGTGGACTTCATTGCGGTGGCAGTGGATGCACTGCTAAACCACGCTGCGAAAGTGGATGCGTTTTCGGGCGGACACTGGAAGGTCCCGCTCGTGGTCCGTGCAAGCTGCGGCGGTGGGTATGGCGATGGGGGCCAGCATGAACAAAGCCTGTGGGGTTGGCTGGCGCACATTCCGGGGTTAAGCGTGGTTGTGCCCTCCACTCCGGCGGAAGCGGGCGGGTTGATGCTGGCTTCCCTGGCGCTTGGCTCGCCGGTGGTGTTCATGGAACACAAATTGATCTCTTCACTGTGGCTGGATTTTCTCGGATCGGGCGGGCGCGATACAGTGAGCTACGACATTCCCCCGGACGGAACGCGCGGACCCGCACCGGATGTTTGGAAACTGCTGCCGATCGGCAAGGCGGTGATGAAGCGCCCGGGTTCCGACCTGACGATCGCGACCCTCGGCGTGAGTGTTCATCGCGCGCTGGAGGCGGCTGTGATATTGGAGAAACGGGGCATCTCGGCGGGTGTGCTGGATTTGCGGACCGTCTCACCGCTCGACAAGGCGGCTTTATGCGAGGAAGTGGCGCACACAAAGCGCCTGCTGGTGGTGGATGAAGATTATGAGGGCTTTGGTCTATCGGGTGAATTGGCCGCAACAGCCCTGGAAGCGGGCATCACCTTCAAGTTCGCGCGTGTCTGCACGCAGACAACCATTCCTTATGCCCGGCATCTGGAGGATGAAGCCCTCCCGAATGTCAGGCGGATCGTGGAGGCGTGCGGGAAATTGATGTAAGGAGACGGGGGAGTTTTGTGCCAGCCTGCGGAACAGGAACGCTTCCGGCGATCAACCGGTCAGGGGTGCGGCCTGGAGTCCCCGCCCCTTCAAACTTGCATTTGAACTTTTGATGATGATTGTTGATTGACGGCCGGCACATTGCATCCGGCTTTGGCTCTCATCCCCCGGTTTTTTCGATTATAGTTGGCCCATGTCCCTGCGTACGCGGCTGATAATTTTCGTTCTGCTTTTTGGATCGGCGGTGTTGACCAATATCATCGCGCTGATCTTTCTGGCGCGCTCGATCGCCGCATCGCTGGATACCATTGAAAATATCCGTCAGCGCCAATTGGTTGCAGTTCAAATGAATGCGCACTTGCGCGATGCCGAAGCCGCCCTGTATCGCTATCAGATCGATGGGGAGGTGGGCTTCAAATCCCAATTCACGGACCAATTGAACAATTTCTCCCAGGACCTGGGAACGTACCGCCAGCTCGCCACCGATTCGAATGAACAGCAATGGGCGGCGACGCTGGACCTGGCTTATCAGCAGACGCTGAGCACAGGCAGCAGCCTGATCTCACTGCGGGACCGCCAATCGGGCGACCTTGAAAATTTTTCAACCACCCAGGCGCAGTTGACCACCTTGTTGTTTAACGATATGAAACCGAATCGTCCGGGGGATGCCGCCTATCAAACGATCGTTACCGGCATGCAGGACTCCTCGCGCGCCATGCTTTCCGCCGTGATAGGCTATCTGGCATCGCCGCAGGAGACCAAGCGGGTGCAGTTCACTGATGCGGTGATCGCATTTCAAAAGGGAGTCAATGATTTTCACGGGATCGCCCAATCGCAGCGCGAAAAACAGTGGGCGGATGGGACCGTTGCCCTTTTCAACAGGATGCAATCGCTCGGTTCACAGTTGATCAGTGAACGCGACCTGCAGCAGTCGCTTTATGCGAACTTCATCTCCATTATTTTCAACGCCGGACAGCAAACCATTGTCGGGCAGATCGAACCGCATGAAACGGAAAAGTTTACCCGGGAGCAGCAGGCCCTGCTCAATGCGGTCAATACCGCCAGCACCGCCAGCATCTCCGCCGCGGCCCTCATCTCGGTCTTTGCCATTCTTTTCATGATCTATCTTTCACGCCAGATCAATACGCGTGCCACCGCCCTGCTGGAAGGTGCACAGCGTGTGACTCACGGGAATCTGGAGCAGCCCGTTCTGATCACGGGCGGCGATGAATTCGGGCAGCTGGCGAAATCCTTCAACACAATGATGCAGGAACTTGCCAATCGCGAAGATCGACTGCGTGCGTTGATCGGCAAGATGGCGCAGATACAGGACGAAGAGCGCCGTCTCATCGGTTTGGACCTGCACGATGGATTGACCCAGTTGATCATCTCGGCCAACATGCACCTGAACGCATTAAACGCCATTGCAGACCCCAGGTTGGACTCGAATGCGCTCCAGGAACTGGATGTAAGCCGGACCCTCGTTAAACAATCCATTGACGAGGCCCGGCGCGTCATCGCCGAACTGCGGCCCACCGTCGTGGACGACTTCGGTTTGGTCGAAGGTCTCCGTCGATATGTCAATGACGTTGGGGAAGCGCAAAAATGGCAGGTCGAATTCACAAATGAGACAGGCAATATAAAAGTATCGCCGCCGGTGGATGCCGCCATCTTCCGAATTGCACAGGAAGCGCTTGCCAACGCCCGCAAACATGCGCAGACCGATTCCATCCGGGTGGCGCTCAAGGTGGATGATCAAACCTTCGTGCTCAGTGTGCAGGATTGGGGGCGCGGATTCGATCCATCTGCATTTCCCGACGACCTGAGCCATTTGGGACTGGTATCCATGCATGAACGCGCCGAAATGATCGGCGGGGTTTGTCAAATTAAAAGCACCCCGGGGAAAGGCACCACGGTGGATGTTCGCCTGCCTTTAAGTGCAATGACCTTGAAACCCAAACCGTTTAATGAACAGTGAGAGAACATGGCGGAAAAACGCGAGATCACCCTTTTAATTGCCGATGACCATCCCATGGTAAGGATGGGATTGCGAAGCATGCTGATCGCGCCGCGCATCAACATCCTGGGGGAAGCTGGCAACGGCCAGGAAGCGTTCGATATGGTTAAAAAACTGCGTCCCAGCGTGGCGTTGATGGACATCCGCATGCCCGTCATGGACGGCATCCAATGTCTGGAAGCAGTCAAGGCGGCCAGACTGCCAACCAGGGTCATCATGATCACCACCTACCGATCAACCTCATATCTTCTGCGTTCCTTATCGGCGGGAGCGGCAGGCTTTGTGTTAAAGGATATTTCGCGCGAAGAACTTTTGGCGGCGGTCTATTCGGTGGCCGACGGCACATCGCTGGTCGACAGCCAGTTCCTGCAGGATGTTTTGCGCTCCCTGGAGGAAGTTGAGCAGAAAAAAGACAGACCGGATGAATTGATCGAGCCTCTGACCGCCCGCGAAATGGACATTCTGAAGTTGATGGTTGAAGGGTTGACCAATCAAGCCATCGGTGAAGTGCTCGGCCTTAGTGGGGGAACAGTAAAAGGGTATGCCCAAACAGTGATGCGTAAACTCGATACGACCGACCGCACCCAGGCCGCGGTAAAGGCCATTCGATTGGGACTTGTCAAATAAGCTGTTCCTGATCGCAAAATCCGAACTGCCGGACGGAGGGAGAAAGTCCCCCCATCCGGCAGTTTTGCATTTTGAAACCTGCCGGTATTCTTATGTTCAGAATGACCGCACAAGCCCTGTACAACCTGATCACACAACCGGATATCCTCGTCGCTCCCGGCGCAGTGGATGCACTGACCGCCCGCCTGATCGAGGAAGCCGGTTTTAAAGCACTATATGCCTCCGGCGCGGGAATTGCCAACGCACAATTTTGTCTGCCCGACATCGGCCTGCTGACCATGACCGAGATGATAGAGACCATTCGCCGCATGGTGGAAGCCGTAAGCATCCCGGTGATCGCGGATGCTGATACAGGCTACGGGAATGCCTTGAATGTGACGCGCACGATCCGGGTCTATGAAGATGCGGGCATAGCCGCCCTCCAAATGGAGGACCAGGTGACCCCCAAAAAATGCGGTCACTTCAAGGGCAAGGAAGTCATCCCGGCGGAGGAAATGGTGCAGAAGATCCACGCCGCGGTCAGAGCCCGCAAGGAAATGTTGATCATCGCCCGCACGGACTGTCTCGCCACGCATGGCATGGATGAGGCTGTCAGGCGGGCAAATTTATATGCCGGGGCGGGGGCGGATCTGATCTTTGTGGAGGCGCCCACACAAAAAGATCAGATCATCACCTTACCCCAACGCATTTCGGCCCCCTTGTTGTTCAATATGACCGAAGGCGCCAGGTCGCCGATCATGGCGCATGACGAGCTGCAGGCGATGGGTTACAAGGTGGTCATTCATCCCAACCTTGCCATGCGCGTTGCGGCCCGGGCTGTGCAGAGTGCACTGTCGGTCCTGCAAAAAACGAACAGCAGTGAATTTCTTGTTTCCACAATGCTGGAATGGAATGAACGCCAGCGTATTGTGCGTTTGCCTGAATGGGAAACGTTGGATCACGAATTAAGCCAAATATCCTGATCATCGAAAGGAGACAGTACAGCCCGGATCGATATGATGCCTTGAATAATTCCACCGACGAACTCTCTTCCAAACAAAACATTCGCAAAAGGAGAAGAAGAAAATGAATAAAAAGTTTATGACCCTCATGGGGTTGTTGATCGTCCTCTCGATCTTCCTGGGTGCCTGTGCCCCTGCCTCCACCCCGACCCCGGCGCCTGTCGCCCCCGCCCCGGCCACTGATGCCCCGGCAGCTGCTCCGACCACTGCCCCGGCCGTCGATCCGCTGGCTGCGCTGGTCGAACAATCGAAGACCGAAAAGGAAGGTCTGTTGGTCTATTCGAACATGGGCGAGGCCAACTGGGCGCCCGTCATCAAGGCCTTCAATGCCAAATATCCCTGGATCACCGTAACAACCCTCGACCTCGGCACCACCGAAGGTTTTGAACGTTACTACACCGAATCCGCCGGAGGCGCCCGTACAACTGACATGATCGTCACCACATCACCGGACGGCTGGCAGGATTTCATTTCCAAAGGCGCTCTCGAAGTCTACAACCCGTCCAGCTCCGCCGGCCTGCCCGAATTTGCGAAACTGGCCGACGGCGTCTGGGCCATCTCGGCCGACCCGATGATCATCATCTGGAATAAGCAGTTGGTCTCCACTCCGCCCGCCACCATGGCCGATGTTGCCAAGCTGGCTGAGGATCCCGCCAACAAGGGCAAGATCACAACCTACGATGCCGAAAAGAACGGCACCGGTTATGCCATCAACTGGTTCTGGACGATCAAGAACGGCGATGCGGGTTGGAAGATGCTCGATACACTTGGAAAGGCCCAACCCAGCATGCAAACCTCAGCGGGCAATATGGTCAAGGCGGTCCTTTCGGGTGAAGCCACTGTGGGTTACTTTGTCTCCGGCATTTCCGTCTTTCCCAAGTATCCGGATGCCGAACCTGTGATGGGCTGGACCTATCAAAAGGACGGCCAGGTTGTGATCGTACGCGGCATGGGCCTGACCAAAAAAGCTGCCAGCCCCGCTTCCGCCAAGCTGATGATGGAGTTCGTTCTTACTCCCGAGGGTCAACTGGCCTGGTCTGATGGCGGCCTGACGCCCTATCGCCCGGACGTGGCCGACAAGGCGAAATATCACCTGCAGAAGATCATCGATGCGGTCGGTGCGGATCACATCATCTATTCCTTCTTTGACCCGAATATCGCCAGTGCTGACAATCGTGCTGCATTCCTGGCCAAGTGGAAGACCGCTCTGGGTCGCCCATAATCCGGGATCTGCATCGGATATAGAATACATATGAAGTAACCTGAAGGCCGGGTGGTGGAAAGTTCCGGCACCCGGCCTTCAACCTTGTGTCAGTAATACGCGGAGGGCCTGCTCAATGACAACCGCAGATAACGAAATTCAATCCACACCGCCTGTGCGGTCCAGGTTTCCATGGGATCGGATCGTCCAGTGGAGCATGGTGATCATCACCATTTTACTGGTCGTGTTCCCGTCCTGGCCGATCATTTATCAGAGTTTCCTGGCCAACCCGCTCTACGATAAAGGCCGCACACTCACCCTGATCAATTACGCTCATATTCTGAGCGATACCCGTTTCTGGAATATATTCGGTTACACCATTGGTTTTGCGCTTGCAACCACTGTTTTCGCGGTCATTATCGGTGTCATGTTGGCTGTAGCGGTAAACCGCACCAATATGCCTCTGCGTAAATTTTTCTCGAATCTGATCACGATCCCCTACTATGTTTCGCCATTGGTTCTGGCATTTGCCTGGATGGAAATGTACGGCCCGCAGGGCTTTGGAACGATCCTCGTCCGGGCGTTGAAACTGCCCACCTGGCAGTTATATAGTTTCTGGGGGATCGTGGTCGTTGCAACTCTGTATTACATTCCCTATACCTTTCTTTACGCAACATCCTCTCTGGCACTTTCGGATCCGCAATTGGAAAGCGCCGCCCGCATCGGCGGAGCTACACCTTTCCAAACCATCCTGCATATCACGATCCCGCTTCTGCGCCCGGCCATCACCTACAGTGTGCTGCTGACGATCGTTTCCGGCCTTGAGCTGCTTTCCATTCCACTGGTGTTGGGTAATTCGGTGGGCATTTCCACATTGTCGACCTATCTATACACACTGGGTATTGTGGGAGTTAACAAGGATTATGGCGCGATCGCTGTCGTTTCCATTTTTATCGTTTTCCTGGTAACCGGACTGGTATATCTGCAGGGCAAATTAACCAGCCTGGAACGCCGTTTTGTTACAGTGGGCGGCAAGGCCACGCGTCCAAAGCTGCTGGATCTGGGTGGGGCCAAAACGATTGTCTCGGTCCTGGTGGGTTTGTATATTCTGCTTGGCACCATTTTGCCGCTGGCATGCATTGTGCTCGAATCATTTGTCTCCTTCCTCAGCCCGTTCATGAACCCGCTCAAGGTGCTGACCCTGGAGAATTATCGAAATATATTTGAAACACCCGCGTATCGCCAGTCGATCGTGAACAGCATAAATATTTCCATCTTTGCCGCAGGCATAGGCATACTTTTCATGGCGCTCGTTGCACTCACGGCATACCGCTCCAATTTCAAAGGCCGCAACCTGGTTAAATACATGGCGCTGTATCCACGCGCTTTCCCCGGAATTATTGTGGGCATCGGTTTCCTGTGGGCTTTCCTGCTTGTGCCGGGCCTGGGGTCATGGCGCAACACCATCCTGGCCATGTCAATTGCCTTTACCATGCGTTACCTGCCGCTTGGATTTAGTGCCATCAGTCCGGCTGTACTGCAAGTTTCGGATGAACTTGACCGGGCTGCGCGTGTTGCCGGGGCCACCTGGTTGGGAACCATACGCAGTATTCTCCTGCCCATCCTGCGGCCGGCACTGCTCTCCGGCTACATCCTGCTTGCCATCTCATTCTTAAAGGAATATGCAACGGCATTGTTCCTCTTCTCCGAAGGCTCACGCGTCATCGGCACGACCATGCTCGAACTGTGGAAGCAGGGCGGGGCGGAACCGGTGGCGGCTCTTTCCACCGTCCAAATGGTAATCACTGCCTTCCTGATCATTGGCAGCACACGTCTTTTGGGAGTGAAACTCCATGAATAATGATCTCATCATTCAGGGCTTGACCAAGAAATTTGTCACAGGCACACAGCCTGCATTATCCAACATAAGCCTGACCATTAGAGAAGGCCAGCTTACCACCCTGCTCGGCCCTTCGGGCTGCGGCAAGACCACCACGCTCAACTGCATCGCCGGCCTTGAACAACCCGACGAGGGCGTTATCCGCGTCGGCGATTTCTACATGACCGATACCGGACGCGATCTGATCCTGCCGCCCGAACAGCGCCAGATCGGCATGGTATTCCAGTCTTATGCGCTCTGGCCGCACATGAAAGTTTTCGATAACGTGGCCTTCAGCCTGAAATTGCAGAAGGTATCCAGGGATGACATCCGGAAGCGCGTCCAGGATGCGCTCGACCTGGTGGGATTGGGGGACCTGGCCGGGCGCTACCCCTTCCAGCTTTCAGGCGGACAACAGCAGCGTGTTGCCCTGGCGCGCGCAGTCGTGACGCGCCCGCGCCTGCTCCTGCTGGATGAACCTTTATCCAACCTGGATGCAAAGATCCGCGAAACATCGCGCGTCTGGCTGCGTGAGCTGCAGCAGCGGGTGGGCATCACCACCGTGTATGTAACCCATGACCAGTCCGAGGCCTTCGCCATGTCGGATATGATCGCGGTCATGAGCAATGGCAACCTGCTTCAATATGCACCGCCGGAGGAATTGTACGAGCATCCGGCCACGCAGTTCGTGGCTGAATTTATCGGTGCAACCTCCTTCCTGAAAGGACTGGTTACTTCGGTGGAAGGAAGCAAAATTGGCGTGCGCCTGGCCAATGGCGATGAGATGAAGATCACCGACCATTCCAACCGGACCTGGAATGCCAATAACGGCGTGGTGGTTGCCATCCGTTCCGAGCGTGTGGAAGTTGCCAATGGCAGCAGGCAGGGCGGCAACATTTTGCACGCCGGCATTCTTTCCTCGACCTATCTTGGTTCGAAATGGCAGCACGTGGTGGATACAGGCTCCGGCAGTCTTAAAGTCGAAACAATTGATTCGGTCAACGAAAAGCGGCTCGGTCTGTTCCTGCCCCCCGATTCAATATTGCTGTTCCCTGAGGAAAAATAAACTTTGACGGTGCGGTTCCCGGGAGCTGCCCAAACTTTTGAATGCCTTGAGGATTCCCAATGAGTGATGAAAGGAATTCCCATCCAGACTGGCTTGTTTCCACACTGGCATCCGACGCGGCCGGAGGCAGGGGCGTTTTGCCCATGTGGATAAGGTCGCTGAAACCCAACAGCCGGGTTGTGGGCCCTGCATTTGTCGTATTTGCCGCCCGGGATGATAATCTTGCCATTGTGCAAGCCCTGAAAAAAGCCCCAGCGCCCGGTTGTGTAATGGTGACCGCTGGAATGGATACATCCCGATCTGCAACCATCGGCGGACTGCTGGGACTCGAAATGCAGAATAAGGGAATGATCGGATTGATCACAGACGGACCGGTGCGCGACTCTCAGGAAATTCGCAACCTTAATTTGCAGGTTTGGAGTCGCGGTGTAACGCCGATCGCACCTGCCAAACATGATGGAGGCGCCACAGGAATTCCCATCACTGTGGGTGGAGTAAAGGTGTGTGATGGCGACCTCGTTATCGCCGATGATGATGGAGTTGTGATCTGGCCGAAGAATGATATCGACGACCTGATCGTCAAAGCCAGGGCAAAATTCGATTCCGATCTTGCGCGATTGGAAGACCTTTTGGCACAGGCAAAAGACAGCCAATAATCCGGACATTTATGCAGGAAGCAGTAAACAAAATGGCACAGATCAATTCAAGTTTCCGCCCCACCCCAGACAGGGAACTGGCTGAAATTGCCGGGTATGTCCTCAATTACGACATCACCAGTGACCCTGCCTATGAGACCGCACGTTATTGCCTCATGGATGCACTCGGCTGTGCCATGCTAGCCCTCGATTTTCCTGAATGCACAAAATTGCTCGGCCCAATTGTGCCGGGGACTGTCGTCCCGAATGGCGCACGCGTGCCTGGCACCGGTTTTATTCTCGACCCGGTCACTGCCGCCTTCAACCTGGGTATTCTTATCCGCTGGCTGGACTACAACGATACCTGGCTGGCTGCCGAATGGGGACACCCATCCGACAACCTGGGTTCGATCCTGGCGGTAGCAGACCATCTTTCCCGAAAATATACGGCTGAGGGTGGACCAGGTCTCACCATGCAGGCCGTGCTGACCGCCGCCATCAAAGCGCATGAGATCCAGGGCGTGATCGCCCTGGAAAACAGTTTCAATCGCGTGGGATTGGATCACGTCCTTCTTGTTAAGGTTGCATCCAGCGCTGTTGTAACCCATATGCTGGGCGGAGACAGGGATGCCATTATCAACGCCCTCTCCAATGCATGGATCGACGGAGGATCGCTTCGCACTTATCGCCATGCGCCAAATGCAGGTTCACGCAAATCCTGGGCCGCGGGCGACGCGGCTGCGCGCGCGGTCTGGCTGTCGCTCATGGCGCTCAAAGGCGAGATGGGTTATCCAACTGCATTGAGCGCGCCGAAGTGGGGGTTTTACGATGTGCTGTTCAAAGGCCAGCCGCTCCGTTTCACTGGAGAAGGTTCAAGGGCCCACCCCTACAGCTCCTATGTGATGGAAAATATACTGTTCAAGGTTTCCTTTCCTGCGGAATTCCATGCGCAGACCGCCGTCGAATGTGCCATGACCCTGCACCCGCAGGTCAGGGATCGCATTGACGACATTCAACGCGTGGTGATCACCACACATGAGTCCGCCATCCGCATCATTGACAAGACAGGCCCGCTCCATAACCCCGCCGACCGGGATCACTGCCTCCAATATGCGACCGCCGTGGCGCTCATCCTTGGCCGCCTGACCGCCGATGATTACGAAGACAAAGCCGCTGCCGACCGGCGCATCGACGCGCTGCGCGCCAAAATGGAGATCGTGGAAAACAAACAATACAGCGCGGACTATCTCGATCCCGAAAAACGTTCGATCGCAAATGCGGTCCAGGTTTTTTTTGCCGACGGTACATTTACGGACAACATCGAGGTTGAATATCCGGCCGGTCATCGCCGCCGGCGCAGTGAAGGATATCCGCTGCTGGTCGGGAAATTCAGGCGTAATCTTGCCCGGCGTTTTCCAGAGGAGCGCATCAAGACCATTCTTGATGTTTTCTCGGACCGGGAAAAACTTGAACAGATGCCCGTTCACGAATTTGTAAGCCTGTTTGTGGTAAATTCAGACCCATGACAAAAAGAGATGGCTCATCCCTGTTTTCGGGGCGCGTCCGGAATTACATCAAATATCGCCCAACTTATCCGGCCGCATTACTGGACCTGCTCATCACGCGCTGCCGCCTGGGCCCGGACCATGTCATTGCCGATGTCGGTTCCGGCACCGGCATTCTGACCGGAATGTTCCTCGAACACGGAAATCCTGTTTTTGCCATAGAGCCCAATGCCGAAATGCGGGGTGCGGCGGATGAACTGCTGGGACGATATCCGAATTTCACCAGCGTGGATGCCGGCGCGGAGGCGACCGGGCTGCGTGCCCAAAGTGTTGACTTTATTACTGCGGGACAGGCCTTCCACTGGTTCGATCATCCCGCCGCCCGCACGGAGTTCATCCGCATTTTGAAACCGGGCGGCTGGGTTGTACTGGTCTGGAACATGGCGCGTACCAACACGGCCTTTGAAAAGGAATACAACCAATTTTGGCGTATCGACCTGCGCGGTGCGCATGAGGCGATGGACGGGCATGAAGCGCTCATCCGGCCATTTTTCGGAGGCGCATATTACGATCATGTTGTGCTCGACGGCGTTCCTCAAATAATGAATGAAGAACAATTCATCGGGCGCATTTTGTCCGTCTCAGCCGCCATTCAGCCTGGCGAAGCGGGCTATGATGCCTTCCTTCGGAAAGCGCGCGGTATCTTCGAGCGTCACAGCCAAAACGATCTTGTCACGTTATCCTACGATACGGATGTGTTTCTCGGTCAACTTGTAATGAAGAATTAAGCCATGCAAAGACTAAAGTTCCTCATCTGCCGGGTGATGCTGTTGGTTCTGCTGTCCTCCTGTTCCCCTGCAGATGACAAGCCGTCCCAGACTCCGTCCGCACCTGTCCCCGTTGCATCGACAGGCAGCGGGTCGACTGATTCATCCTCCCCAAAGATCATCCCGTTCTTTACCACTGAAAGCGATCCCGACCAGCTGGCGGTCCTGCAATCCCTGATCGTGGAATACCAAAACCTCAATCCCGGCATCGAAGTGGATATCGTCATCGCCTCGCCTGCTTCGCGCGGCACGCGGTTGTTGACTTCGCTTGCTTCCGGCGCGGACCTCGGCATCTTCGAGATCGAACCCGCCCTCATGTCCCAGTGGGCAGACGCGGGTTACCTGCTCCCGCTCGACGATGTGGCCGCAAACATCGGTGTGAACGATTTTGTGGATGGCAGTCTCTTCCGCCAGAACGGAACGATCTTTGCCGTGCCTTATGCAGTCAGTGTGTATGGGTTGTGGGTCCGCAAGGATCTATTCGGGAAAGCCGGACTGCCGCTTCCCACCTCATACGAGGAAGTTCTAACAGCCGCCAAACTTCTCACCAACGATCAAACCTATGGTATTGCCCTGCCTGCGGGACAAAACATTGCCACGGTTAATTACTTCTCCACTTTTCTCTGGCAGAACGGAGGTGATTATTTCACCTGTGATGGGCGGGTCGCATTCGGCGAACCACAGGCACTTGAAGCGGTCCGCCGCTGGCAGGCGCTGATCCAGTTTGCCCCGCCCGGTTTTACCACCTGGGGCTTTCCCGAGCAGATCGATGCCTTCATCAATGGGCGTGTGGCGATGACAATGTACGCCGGGCGTCTTGGCGTCCAACTCGAGGAGACCCACCCCGAACTGGCGGATAAAGTGACCGTTATCTTCCCGCCCTGGGGCGCACAAAAAGTGACCCTCGGCGTGTGGAGCCGCTTCGCTATTGCCGCAGGTACAAGGAATAAAGCGGAGGCCAAAGCCTTCCTGCAATGGCTGGTCAGCGACAACCGGCTGCTCCGATATGATAACGTGCTGCCCGGGCACATGATCCCTCCGTTGAATTCGGTCCGCAAGGAGGCGCTGCTCAATCCATCTGCATACGCACAAAAGCACAAGGATTGGATCCAGTCGTTTTCCGACTGGTCCGCTTTCACCAATCATCCGGCCATGAACATGGGGTCTGTCAGCAGTGGGAAATTCAAACGCTCCGACATTGCCCCACCCTGGGCCTGGGAGGTCTT
>Ga0315268_10005578_pt1 | contig 13492 bp, 11 predicted proteins | sample C1_top_MG_FD_204535 | JGI IMG/M metagenome (GOLD analysis project Ga0315268, IMG submission 204535) | Sediment microbial communities from Yellowstone Lake, YNP, Wyoming, USA - C1_top | ecosystem: Environmental > Aquatic > Freshwater > Lake > Sediment | place: USA: Wyoming | collected 2017-08-01 | reverse complement strand
CCTGCTTTCGCTGGAGAACGAGATCGTCGAGGTGCTCGATCTCGACGCCGTCGCGGAGGTCGCGCCATGACCACCGCCACCGGCGAGGCCCCCAAGGTGCTGCTCATCGACAGCAACGTCTTCTTCGCCAAGCGCCTCACCGACGCGCTCAAGGCGGAAGGCTTCGAGGTCGTGCACAGCACGCAGTCGGCCTACGCCCTCACCATGCTGGAGTGGAACACCCCCGCCGCCATCCTCTGCGCCACCAACCTGCGCGAGATGGGGGCGCACGAGATCCCGCGCATCCTGCACGCCGACATCAAGACCGCCCATATTCCCATCATCGCCGTCGGCGAAGGCGGGGAACACTCGCTCATGGAAGCCTTCCGCGCCGGCTGCGACGATTACGTGGACCGCCGCCTCGGCCCGGAGCAGATTGCCGCCCACTTGCGCGCCTTCCTCAAAAGCCACCAGGAGGGCTTCCAGCCGACGCAGATGCTGGGCACCTCGGAGACGGCGCTCAGCGGCTCCCTCTCCCACCTCGACCTTCCGGGAGTCATCCAGATGCTCACCCACTCGCGCCAGACCGGCGCCCTGCACGTCAACGCCGGCGAAATCGACGGCATTCTCTTCTTCGCCGGCGGCGACCTGACGCACGCCGAGAGTGGCGAGCTGGTGGGCGACGACGCCGTCATCTACATCGTGCAGCGCTGCAACGGATGCGAAGAGGGCGTTTACAAGTTTGTTCCCGGCGATTCCGCCGTCACCCGGACCGTGCTCCGTTCGGCCACTGAGCTCATGCTCGATGCGCTGCGCGCGCTCGATGAACAGGGCCAGGACACGCCCGAGGGAGGTTTCGAATGAGCGCCACTCCCACCGTCTACTTCATCGACGACAGCGCTACCATGCGCGAGGTCATCAAGATCGCTTTCCGGCGCGAGAACATCCACGTCGTCGCCTGCCACGACGCCGCCACCGCCCTGGCGCAGATCGAGCAGACCAGCCCCGACGTCGTCATCAGCGACGTCATCATGCCCGACAAGGACGGCTACGAGGTCTGCTCCTGGATCAAGCAGCACCCCAAACTGGGTCGCACCCCTGTCATCCTGATGTCGGGTGTCGTCAACCGCTCGGTGGCGGAGAAGGCCTTCGCCGTGAAGGCCGACGAGCTCATCCGCAAGCCCTTCCAGCCCCAGGACCTGATCACGCGCGTGCGCCATCTGCTGAACCCGAAAGCCGCAGTCGCCGCCGCGCCTCCCGCTGCCGCTGTCGCCGCCAGCGCCAACGCCACCCTGAGCTCGATCTTTGCCGCCGCCGCGCCGCCGCCCGCCGCGCGCCCCACCGCGCCCGTTCTCGCGCCGCGCCCGATCGCTGCGCCTCCGGCCCCGGCTGCTGCCGCTCCCGCTCCCATCCCGCAGCCCGCTCCGGTCGTCGCCGCGCCACTGCCGCCGCGTCCCGCGCCCTCCACCCAGACCATGGACCCGGCGCGCCTCAAGATCGAGATCCTGCGCCTCGAGCACCTGGTCAAGAAGCTCCAGTCTGAACTCGACGCCGAGCGCGAATACTCCCGCGCCCTCGAAGAGCACATCAAGACCCTTCAGGACGCCGAATAGGAACCATCCAACACAGAGACACGGAGAACGCGGAGAAGGGCAAAGCAAAACGGCGCCGCCCGGCGCCGTTCTCGTTTTACCAATCAATTCTTTGCTGATCAGCGGCCGTCGCGTAGCGGCGTCCCCTATTTAGCCCAGCGCTTTAGCGCTGGGTAGGCGTTTGTGCGGAAACCCAGTCGCGTAGCGACGAGCCACTTCCCAAATCCTTCCCTGTGTCCTCTGTGCCTCCGTGTTGAAAACTCTTCTTACGCGAAGAGGAATTCCTTCGTGCGCAGGTCCTTGATCGTGTCGCGCAGCTTCGCCGCCTGCTCGAACTCGAAGCGCCGCGCCGCCTCGCGCATCTCGTTTTCCAGCTTGGCGATGTAGGCGTCGAGCTCTTCCTGCGACTTGAACTCCCGCACCTCTTCCGCGGGCGTGGTGACATCCACGTAGTCGGCTTCCACTATCCTTGCCAGCGCCATGTCCACCGGGCGCACGATGGACTGTGGCGTGATGCCGTTCTCCTCGTTATAGGCGCGCTGGATGGCGCGCCGCCGGTTGGTTTCGTCCATCGCCCGCTGCATCGAGTCGGTCATGCGGTCGGCGTAGAGGATGGATTTCCCCTCGAGGTGCCGCGCGCAGCGCCCGATGGTTTGGATCAGCGACCCCGCCGAGCGCAGGAAGCCTTCCTTGTCGGCGTCGAGGATGGCGACCAGCGAGACTTCTGGCAGGTCCAGCCCCTCGCGCAGCAGGTTGATGCCGATGAGCACGTCGAACTCGCCCTTGCGCAGGTCGCGCAGGATCTTCACCCGCTCCAGCGTCTCGGTCTCCGAGTGCATGTAGCGGCACTTCACTCCCACCTCGCTGTAGTACTCGGCGAGGTCTTCGGCCATGCGCTTGGTGAGCGTCGTCACCAGCACGCGCTCCCCGCGCCCCGTGCGCTCCCGGATCTCGTGCAGCAGGTCGTCGATCTGCCCCTTCACCGGCCGCACCTCCACCTCGGGATCGATCAGCCCGGTCGGCCGGATGATCTGCTCCACCACCGCGCCCGCCGTTTTCGTCAGTTCGTACGGCCCGGGCGTCGCCGAGACGTACACCGCCTGGTTGACGCGGTGCTCGAACTCCTCGAAAGTCAGCGGCCGGTTGTCCAGCGCCGAGGGCAGGCGGAAGCCGTACTCCACCAGCGTCTCCTTGCGCGAGCGATCGCCGTGGTACATGCCGTGCAACTGCGGCACCGTCTGGTGAGACTCGTCGATGAAGAGCAGGTAGTCACGCGGCACGTAGTCGAGCAGCGTGGGCGGCGCCTCCCCCGGCAGCCGTCCCGAGAAATGCCGCGAGTAGTTCTCGATGCCGTGGCAGTAGCCCATCTCCTTGATCATCTCCAGGTCGAAGCGCGTGCGCTGGTGGATGCGCTGCGCCTCCACCACCCGCCCCTGCTTCTCCAGTTCCGTCTCCCACCACGCCAGCTCCCGGAGGATCGACTCGACGGCTTTGTCTCTGGTCGCTTTCGACATCACGTAGTGCGTCTTCGGGTAGATCGGCAACCGCTGGTACTTCTGCTTCACCGTGCCGAAGAGCGGATCGATCTGCGCCAGCGACTCGATCTCGTCGCCGAACAGTTCGATGCGGTAGGCGTTGTCCTCGTAGGTGGGGAAGACCTCGATGACGTCGCCGCGCACCCGGAAGGTACCGCGGCGGAAGTCCGCGTCGTTGCGCTCGTAGAGAATCTCCACCAGCTTCCGGGTGATTTCCTCGCGGCGGATCTTCTGTCCCTTTTCCAGGAACATCAGCATGCCGTAGTAGGCGTCGGGCGAGCCCAGGCCGTAGATGCACGACACCGACGCCACGATCACGCAGTCGCGCCGCTCGAACAGCGACTTGGTCGCCGACAGCCGCAGCTTGTCCAGCTCGTCGTTGACCGTCGCTTCCTTCTCGATGTAGACGTCGCCCGCCGGGATGTACGCCTCCGGCTGATAATAGTCGTAATACGATACAAAGTACTCGACCGCGTTGTGCGGGAAGAAGATCTTGAACTCGTGGTAGAGCTGCGCCGCCAGGGTCTTGTTGTGGGCCAGCACCAGCGTGGGGCGGTTGATCTGCTCGATCACCTTGGCCATCGAGAACGTCTTGCCCGAGCCGGTGACGCCGAGCAGCACCTGGTGCTTCTCGCCGTCGAGCACACCGCGCAGCAGCGACTCGATCGCCTTCCCCTGGTCGCCCCTCGGCTGGTAATCGCTGACGAGCTTGAAATCCATGTAGCTGCTAGCTCCTAGCTCTGGGCCAATGTGGCGCGGGCGCCCTCGCCCGCGGAAACACTTCTCCGCACGCCTCTCAGAGCGCAATTTCGCCCTCTGGATATCTCTCGATTATACCGGGCGCGCTACTTCGTCCGATGGCCGTGCAGCCCGGCGCGGAACGAGCGCTCGTCGAGCTTCGTGAGGTGCTTTTCCTGGTAGCGCGTGAGCAGCCGGTGATGGCGCACGTCGAACAGGTACTCGGGGATGAACCACACCTCGTTCTCGGTGGTCATCCACTCCAGGCGGTCGAAGCGCGCCAGGTTCACGGGATCGGAGTACGTGCGCAGCGTCCGCTCGCCCGCCAGGTTGAAATACACGTCGAAGTAGCTGATGGCTAACTCGCGCAGCGAGCGGTGCACCGGCTCGCGGTAGCGGCACCCGGCGTAGTTGGAGGTCGCCACCGCGCCCCAGTGTCCTTTTTCCTTGAAGACGGCGATCACGTGGTCGGTGTCGCGGTGCGCCTCCAGGTCGATGACCAGCGGCGGGTATCCGAGCACGCGCAGCGCCGCGGCGGCGAAGATCGCGCCCTCCAGGCAGTGCGCCGTGCCTTCGCGGAGCACCACCCGCGGCGACCACGCCGACTGCTCCAGGTGGTAGGGCAGGGAGTTCAGGAACCGCTGGATGCCCTGGGGCGTCTTGAGTGCGCGGACCTTGCGCATCTCTCGCAACGTGAATCCGAAGCTGTCCCCGGAGTTTGTCATGCGAGCGCGATTATAGCCGGGGCGAAAAAAGACCGCCGGGAATCCGGCGGTCCTGCTGCAGCCCAGGAGGAGGGAACCTAAGCGGGAGCCGCGGCGCGCCGCGGCACCAGCAGCACCGGCGCCGGGCTGTAGCGCATGACGCGCTCCGTGGTCCGCCCGAAGACGGTGAACTCCAGGAAGCTCTTGTGTTCCGCGCCCAGCACGATCAGGTCCACCTGGCGCTCCCGCGCGAAGCGCACGATCTGTTCGGCGGCGTCGCCCTCCAGCGTCACCTCCGATACCTGGCAGCGCCGCCGCGTCCCGTCGGGCAGCCATTGGCAGAGCCTCTGGTGGGCGTTCTTCTCGGCCCCACTCTCCACCGCTTGCAGGACGTCCAGCTGCGCGTGGAACGTCTCCGCTACGGCGGTGGTCAGTTCCATGCACTGCCGCGCCGCTTCCGTGAAGTTCACCGGGCAGAGCACGCGCCCCACGGCCTGGGGAGCATCACCGCGCACGATCAGCGTGGGGCACGCCGCCTCGCGCACCACGTTTTCCGCCACCGATCCCAGCAGCAGTCGCGCCACCCGGCTGTGCCCGTGGCTTCCCATGACGATCAGGTCGGCGTTTTTGGCCTCCTCCAGGATCACCTGCACCGCGTAGCTCTCGCGCAGCGCGACTTCGAAGAACACCTTGCCCAACAGCCGTGACGCCTGGGCCCGCAGCCTCGCCGCCAGGTCGCGGTCTTCGCGCTGCGCCTCGCGCCGCAGTTGCCGCACGTCGGAGGGAAGGAAATAGGCCGGAGCGTCGGGGGGAACAGCGTGCAGGACCAGCACCTGCGCGCCGAACGCCTCGGCAAACAGCCGCGCCCACCCCAGCACCTGCTCGGTGGCGCGGCTCAAATCGACGGGACAGAGAATCCGTTTGGGCGAAAACGCCTGCATGGCAGCCTCCGCGGGAGCGCTCCCTGGAGGAACAAATGCAGGCGCGAAAAGAGTGTTACAGCGTTTCCTGCCGGGCTGCCAGCACCTCGGCCAGCTCCGCGGGGGTGTCCACCAGCACATCCGGCGGCGCTTCTTCCAGCGTGTGTGGCGCGAAGCCGTAAGTCAGCCCGATCGTCCACATGCCGGCGTTGCGCCCGGTGAGTACGTCGTTCGAGGAATCCCCGATCATGCACGTCTGCTCCGGACCGACCCCCAGCTCCCGCATGAGGATCTGCGCCCCCAGCGGGTCCGGCTTCTTGGTTTGGAAGCTGTTGCCGCCGTAAACCTGGGGAAAAAAGTCGCTCAGGCCGAGCGCTTCCACGATGGCGCGCGACGGGGCCACGGGCTTGTTGGTCAGCACCACCATGGTGAGCGGATGACCGTTGGCCGCGGCGCGAATGCGTCCCAGGGCTTCCAGCACGCCGTCATAGACGTATGTGCGGTCGAGCTTGTGCTCGCGGTAGTAATCGAGGAAGTAGCGCAGCGCCTCGTTGAAGAACTCCTCGTCCTCCGGGTCGCCCAGCGCGCGCCGCACCAGCATGGGCGCTCCGTCGCCGATGTAGTCGGCGATCACCTCCACCGGCAGCTCCGGCCGGTCGTAGTTGTGCAGCATGGCGTTGATCGACTGCGCCAGGTCCTGCTTGGAATCCACCAGCGTGCCGTCGAGGTCGAAAAGGAGGAGGCGCAGCGCAGAAACGGGGATCTTTCTATGAATACGGATCATCACTCTGATTGTAACGGACGGCACACTTTCCTGGCTCCCCTGCGCCGCCAACGAGACGCTACTGCTTCCCGGCCTCATCCCATACAATACGTTTTTACCTCCGCCTCGAGGGGACTATGGCGACCAGGGAAGCACCCGTTTCGGCCGGGGAGCCGAAGCGGGACAAATTCGAAGGCCTTGCGCGCAAGCAGCTCGTCGCGCTTTACCGCCTCATGTACCTCTCGCGCAAGCTCGACGACCGCGAGATCCTGCTCAAGCGCCAGCAGAAGATCTTCTTCCAGATCTCCGGCGCCGGTCACGAAGCTTTGCTCGCCGCCGCCGGCCTTTGCCTGAAGCCCTCCCACGACTGGTTCGCGCCCTACTATCGCGACCGGGCGCTGTGCCTCTCCCTGGGCATGACGCCCACGGAGCAGTTGTTGCAGGCGGTGGGAGCGGCGGACGATCCGAGCTCGGGTGGCAGGCAGATGCCCTCGCACTGGGGCCACAAGAGGCTGAACATCATCAGCCAGTCGTCGCCGACCGGCACGCAGTTCCTCCAGGCGGTGGGCTGCGCCGAGGCGGGGCGGTATTTTGCCCAGCACCCGGAAGCCGCGAAGAAGGAGACGGGCGATTACCGCGAGTTCAAGGACGTGACCTTCCACGGTGACGAGGTGGTGTACGTCTCGTCCGGCGAGGGGGCCACCAGCGAAGGCGAGTTCTGGGAGGCGATGAACACCGCCTCGAACCGCAAGCTCCCGGTGCTCTTTCTTATCGAGGACAACGAGTATGCCATCTCCGTGCCGGTCGAGGTCGGGACCGCCGGCGGCAACATCTCCCGCCTGGTGGCCAATTTTCCCAACTTCCACTTCGCGGAGTGCGACGGCACAGATCCGATCGCCAGCTATGCCTGCCTGAAGCGCGCCGTCGAATACATTCGCGCCGGGAACGGGCCGGCCTTCGTGCACGGCCATGTGGTGCGCCCTTACTCGCACTCGCTCTCCGACGACGAGCGCCTCTACCGCCCCGCCTCCGAGCGCCAGGCGGAGGCGCAGCGCGACCCCATCTCCCGCTTCCAGATGTTCCTGGTGCGCGAAGGTGTCCTCGACGAGAAGAGCGTCAACAAGCTGGAGCGCGAGGTGGACGATGAGGTGGCCGAGGCCGCAGAGCGCGCCCTCGCCGCCGCCCTGCCCAAGCCGGAGTCCTACGCCGCCTGCGTCTATTCCCCCGATCTCGATCCCACCTCGCCGAGCTTCGCCACCGAGCCCCACGTGGCGCACGTCAGCGAGGGGCAGCCCGCGGCCGAGAAGACGATGGCCGACCTCATCAACGCCTGCCTGCGCGACGAGATGCGCCGCGACCCGCGCATCGTGATCTTCGGCGAGGACGTGGCCGACTGCTCGCGCGAGCAGTTCCTCAAAGACAAGTCGGTGAAAGGGAAGGGCGGCGTCTTCAAGCTGACCGCGGGGTTGCAGGCCGAGTTCGGCTCCGACCGCGTCTTCAATTCGCCGCTCGCCGAGGCCAACATCGTGGGCCGCGCCGTCGGCATGGCGACCCGCGGCCTGAAGCCGGTGGTGGAGATCCAGTTCTTCGACTACATCTGGCCGGCGATGCAGCAGTTGCGCAACGAGCTGCCGCTGCTGCGCTGGCGCTCCAACAACGCCTTCTCCTGCCCTGCGGTGGTGCGCGTCGCCATCGGCGGCTACCTGACCGGAGGCTCCATCTACCACTCGCAGTGCGGCGAGAGCATCTTCACGCACACGCCGGGGATGCGCGTGGTCTTTCCTTCGAACGCGCTCGACGCCAACGGCCTGCTGCGCACGGCCATCCGCTGCGACGACCCGGTGATGTTTCTGGAGCACAAGCGCCTCTACCGCGAGACCTTCGGCCGCGCCCCGTATCCCGGGCCCGACTACATGGTGCCCTTCGGCAAGGCCAAGATCATCCGCGAGGGCCACGACCTGACGCTGGTGACTTACGGCGCGGTGGTGCCGCGCGCCCTCCAGGCGGCGCAGCGCGCGGAGCGCGAGCACGGCGTCAGCGTCGAGCTGATTGACCTGCGCACCCTCAGTCCCTTCGACTGGGAGACCATCGCCGCCTCGGTCAAAAAAACCAGCCGCGTGCTCGTCGCCTACGAGGACATGCTGAGCTGGGGCTACGGCGCGGAAATCGCGGCGCGCATCGCCGACGAGCTCTTCGAGTCGCTCGACGCGCCGGTACGCCGCGTCGCCGCCAAGGACACCTTCGTCGCCTACCAGCCGGCGCTGGAAGACGTCATCCTTCCTCAGGCCGACGACGTGCTCAAGGCGGTGCTGGAGCTGGCGGAGTTCTGAAGAAAGCAGTGGATAGTGAAGAAGGAAGGCGCGCCTACTGGCGCGCCTTCGCTTCGTTCAGTTCCTCTTCACTATCCACTATCCACTATCCACTATCCACTTTCTTTTAATGCTCTCCCTTGTACCTCCTCGCTCCCGGCTTACCGCGGAAGAAGACCCAATCGAGCGAGATCTCGCCCGCGCCGAAGAAGATGAGGGCGAAGGCGCCGGCGGCGATGGCCAGGGGCAGGTCCATACCCCCGGGATGGTTCAGGCCGTTGTGCCAGTGTACTTTGGCGATAGCAATGCTCATCTCGATCGCCATGGCGAGGCCGACGAAGCGGGTGAAGAGGCCGGCGATCAGCAGCATGCCGCCCAGGAACTCGGTGGTGGTGGACAGGTAGCCCATCCACGTCGGCAGGCCGATCGAATGCACGAGCTCCAGGTGCTGATGTAGCCCGCCGAAGACCTTCTGCCCGCCGTGGGCGATCATGATCACGCCCAGGCAGAGGCGCAGCATCAGCAGCCCCAGCGGTTGCAGCTTGTCCAAGAAGCCGAACATGACGCTTATGGTAGCCCAGTTCCCAATCCCAATTGATTCATTGAATCATTGCGCCATTGAATCATTTGATTCCGGGCGCAGCGTGTGACAGAAGCTGCCATTGGCTCAATGAGTCAATGAATCAATGAGTTAACTCTTCCACCCCCTACGCCGTCGTGGGGGCTTTCTGCGCTGCGGTCTCCGTCGAGAACTTGATCTCCACCCCACGCTTCCGCATCTCGTCGACGAAGTGATCGGCGGGGACGTCCAGCTCCTGGCGCACGCCGCCGCGCTTCGTGATCTCGCCGGAGACCATCATCTGGAGCACGACCGAGGCCGGCCACGCGGTGGTGCGCATCATGGCCGTCATCTTCGTTTTGGCGTCGTAGTCGTCGAAGACGGTGAACGCGCTCACCTGCCCTCCGGCGTGGGCTTCTACGCGCAGGATCACGAGGTCCGGATCGTCGCCCGCGAGCTTCTCGCAGAGCAGCGCCGAGGTCAGCGCCCGCGGCGCGATCTCCACCTTGCCGATCTTGCGCTTCTCGCTGGAGAACAGGCCCAGGTCATAGAGCCCGCGGATCATCGCCAGGTGGCCGGGATAGCGCAGCGTCTTCTCGAAGCACTCTCCCACCTTGCCCTGGTAGGTCTCCGGCAGGGTGGAGGTGCCGCCCGAGGTGTGGAAGGCCTGGAGCTTGGGGAAGCCCTCGACGTCGAAGATCTCCGCCTCGCTCAGGGGCGTGATGGTCGTGATCTTGCCGTTGCGCAGCACCTTGGCCGGCTCCACGTACTCGTTGATCAGCCCTTCGACGGAGAAGACGAGCTGGTAGTTGAAGGGCGGCTTGGGCCACTGCGGCAGGCCGCCGACGTAGATCTTCAGCGCGTCGGCCTGGCCGCCTACGCGGCGCATCAGCTCGCCCGCCAGGATGGACGCCATCCCCGGAGAGAGGCCGCAGTCGGGCGCAATCTTCACGCCCTTCTTCGCCGCCTTCTTCGCCAGCGCGAACTCCTTCTTCACTACCGTGTTGTTGCCGCCCAGGTCGGCAAAGTGGCAGCCCGCCGCAATCGCCGCCCGGCAGAGCTTTTCGTTGAAGAAATAGGGAACGCAGGAGAGGGCGCCGTCGTGCTGCTTCATGAGCTTTTTGACGGCCGCTTCCTTCGCGGCGTCGAGCACAACGCCGCGGACCTTCCGGCCGCCGGCCAGCTTGTTGATGCGCTTGACCGCGTCCGCCAGCCGCTTCTTGTCGCTGTCGGCCAGCGTCACCGCCTCCACCTGCTCCTGCACGGCCATGTCGTAGGCCGCCGCCGATCCCATCATTCCGGAACCAATCACCAGTAGCTTCATATGAGACCTCGCTCCCATCTCTTCCGTAGAGACGCAGCATGCTGCGTCTCTGCCTTGTGGACGCAACAGATTACAGGATGAAGGGCCTGGATGGGAAAAGCTCTATTTCCGTTCCAGGCGCCGGAAGGCAAGGTAGAGGGGATAGCTGACGGCCAGCACGAGCAGGGCGTACACGCTGTTACGGGTGTCGCTGGCGATGGCTGCGGTAAGGAAGGCGACGGAGCCGAGCAGTGCGAGAGCGGTGGTCCAGGGATAGCCCCATGCGCGGTAGGGGCGCGGGGTCTCCGGCTCGCGGCGCCGCAGCACGAAGACCGCGAGGTAGGCGAGCGTGTAATTGGCGACGAAAAAGAAGGCGAGGATGGCGGTGAGCCGCTCGAAGGAGCCGGTGACCATCAGCGCCAGGGCCGCGATGCCGCTGAAGAGCAGCGAGGTGGTCGGCGTCCCGCCGCGATTCACGTTGCGCAGCCCGCGAAACGCCAGGCCGTCGCAGGCCATGGCATACGGGATGCGGCTGGCGTTGAGCTGGAAGGCGTTGCTGGCGCTCAGCATGGAAACGATGGTCAGGGCGCGGATGATGGTGTCGCCGCGCGGCCCGAAGAGAACGGTACTGGCGGTCCCAAGCGCGAGGTTCTGGCCGGCCATGCCTCCCACGCCGAGCACGTGCAGCAGGGAGGCGTTCACGAGCAGGTAGATCGCCGTCAGCGCCACCAGGCCCCCCATCATGGAGCGCGGCACGGCGCGTCCGGGGTTCTTCACCTCCTCGCCGTAGTAGATGACGCTGTACCACCCGTCGTAGGTGTAAACCACGCTCTGGAAGGCGAGCACGAGCGCGGCGAAGAGGCCAACGCCGACGGGGATGGCGGCGGTTGCCTGGGGGTGCGGAGGATGGGCAAAGACCACGGCCGCAATCACGAAGGCCAGGAAAGCCAGCGCCTGGAGGGTGCTCATGGTGTTCTGCACGCCACTTCCCGTGCGCACGCCGCGCCACTGCAACGCCATGACCAGCAGCACGATGACGCAGCCGATCTCCACCGCGTGCCCGCGAAAAACGCCGAAAAGGTTGCCGAGATATTCGCCGACCACCATCGCCACCGCCGCCGTGGTGCCGCAGTTGGCGAGCCAGTCGGTCCACCCGACCACGAAGGACGGGAATTCGCCGAGCGCGCGGCGCGTGAAGACGTACCAGCCGCCGGAACGCGGCACCATGGCGCCGAGTTCCGAGGCGGCGAAGGTGCCCAGCAGGGCGTAGAGCGCGCCCAGGACCCACACGCCGAGAAACAGCCATGCGTTGGGCAGTTCGGCGGCGACCATCCCGGGGGTGCGCAGGATGCCGGTGCCGATGGTGCCGCCGATGATCACGGCGACGCCGAAGCCGACGCCCAGCACGCGCATCAGGTGGCCACGCGGTTTTTCGGGGTGCGGCGTGGGAGTGCTCATCCGATGCCGAGGTCCTCGGGAACTTCGAGGGGAGTGCCGCAGACGCGGCAGATGATGGCCGCGCAATCGCCGCAGGTCAGCGGATCGGTGACCTCGCACGCGCACCGCGGGCAGTAGAACAGCGGGCCTTCAGGCCGCTCCGGCTCGGCTGCTTCCGGCATCGCGCAAGGGTATCACGAGGTTCGAATCAACGATTCAATGACCCGATTTCCCAACCGCCCGCGCCTTCCATTAAATTGTTTCTTATGCCCGACGCCAACCAGCGCCTCCGTGACGAGTTCAACCAGTGGGCCGAGCAGGGCCGCGGCGAGGAGATGGAGCAGCATCACATCTCCATCACCGAGCAGACGATCGAGCGCATGGACCTCGGCCCCGGCGACCGCGTGCTCGACCTGGGCTGCGGCGCCGGCTGGGCCTCGCGCCTGCTGGCCCGCCGCGTCGCCGATCCCGCGAACCCCGGCCAGGTCGTGGGCCTCGACATCTCCGACGAGATGATCCGGCGGGCGCGGGCGGGCTCGCGCGATTTCGACAACCTGATGTTCGTCGTGGGTCAGGCCGACCAGGTCCCCTGGCAGGAGAACTTCTTCAACAAGGTCCTCTCCGTCGAGTCCTTTTATTACTATCCCGACCAGGACCGCGTACTGAACGATCTGTTTCGCGTGATGGCGCCGCAGGGGAAGCTCTACATCCTCATCAACCTCTACCGCGACAACCCCTACTCGCTGCGCTGGGTGGATGAGCTCAATGTGCCGGTCCACGCCCGCTCCGAGGCCGAGTACATCGCGTTGCTGAAGGCCCGCGCCTTCGAGGACGTCCGCGCGGAGCGCATCCCCGACCTCACTCCCACCCCCGCCGAGTACTCCGGCAAATGGTTCAAGAACGCCGACGAGTTGCGCGACTTCAAGCGCATCGGCGCCCTGCTGCTCATCGCCACCAAGCCCGACTTCGCCTCGCCGCCGCGGGCGTACGAAATCTATTGAAGGCAGAAGGAAGAGGGAAGAAGTAAGAGGGCAGGGCGATGCACCACAGATGGTGCAGGAGCGCAAAGAAGTGATAACGGCTGTTCACGCCAATCACCTACAATGCGAACCATCACTCGTGTCTGTCCCTTGGTATTCCTTGTCGCTCTGGCGATTGGAACACCGTCCGCTGCATCTGATTCCGAGCCGTTTAACTTGATACAGCGCGCAGCCACAATATCCAACATACGGACCGCCGAGGTGGCTCCATTTCGCCTTACCGCAAAAATGACGGTAAACAGTGCCCAGCTTCTTGAAGCGGATTACGTGCTTATTTGGGCCGCGCCGGATGCATGGCGCGAAGAGATATCTATCGGAAACGAGCACGCAATCAGAATAGGAGGTAAGAATACTGTCTCAGTCAAGAACGACAGCAAGCAGGCACAATCAATTCGCTCAATTCTTCGTTCGTTTGATGCTGCGGCCATGCTCCACGTCAAATCGAATGAATCGCTGGGCCGTGTTAAGAAGCGGCGTCACGGTGGTGTTGAGGTTCAGTGTCTTTCGCGTGCGGCAAGAATGAGCGCCAAAAGCGAATTGTGCTTCGATGCCGTTACGGGTGTTCTCGTAAGCGATCAATCCGGCGACAATACATCCGAGCTCTCGAAATACG
>Ga0315268_10005577_pt1 | contig 13493 bp, 11 predicted proteins | sample C1_top_MG_FD_204535 | JGI IMG/M metagenome (GOLD analysis project Ga0315268, IMG submission 204535) | Sediment microbial communities from Yellowstone Lake, YNP, Wyoming, USA - C1_top | ecosystem: Environmental > Aquatic > Freshwater > Lake > Sediment | place: USA: Wyoming | collected 2017-08-01 | reverse complement strand
TCCGTGGCGACGATGGAACCCATCAACGCCCACCAGGGTGCGTTGTTGTCCGAGAGAAAATAATCGCGAATGTTTCGCTGCTTGCGGCTGAACCACCAGCCCACGGCCAGCGAGCCGAGCATGTAAACCACGATGATGATCAGATCAAGCGGGTGCAGTTTCATTGGTCAAGGACACGGCCTTTCTGGAGAAGCGTGGGTGCGAAGGCGAGAAAAAACTCCCGTCTTGTAGCCGCCGCCGTGAGGAGGCGGAGCGGGAGCTTGAGCAATTCCTCCTCACGTCGGCGGCTACAGGGTCATTACGCTACGCTGGTTTGCGCAATCAATGACTCGACCGCTCCGGGCAACGGCTCGCAAAGTTCATCAAACATGTCGCGGCATTCGGCTTCCGTCACATTCAGCGAGCGCGCGGCGGCGTGGATGAAACCGCGCGTGGTTTGTTGCGCGTAACCGAGCAAACCTTGCCGAACCGGAAGCGAATAAACCGCCAGCGTTAAACCATAGACCAACGTGTGCCAGCCATGCGCTGTGCCGTCCTCGACCGCGTGCAAGTAACGCTGGACGATCCGCTCATCGCGCAACGGGCGAAGCCGTTGAAGTTGCGCCTGGCCGATGCGCCGGCTGGCGGCGGCGAAATCGCGCAGCGCCGGTTCATTGGAAAGTTGCTGATCGAGGGCAACCAGTTCGCGGACGTGGTTGCTTGCCGCGTGCTGCTGCGCATCGCGGATCTCCGGCAGTTCATGCGGAAGGAGAATTCGTTCCTGATAAGAGCGGAGGAAATCGCGCAACGCGGCGAAATTCGTGATGGGCCGCGCCGCGAGCGAATCGGCGAGCGCGTGCAGCAAAACGAGGCCGTCCGCCGAGCCGAGTTGCTCGACGAGCGGGTGCGCGTCGCCCAGCCATTCGGCTGCGTCCTGCGCCAATTCCGGTGTTGCCCACGGATTCATTGTGCCAACGACCGCAGCCTTTGTGCCGCGGCTGCTGGTTGAATCATGTTTTTGCGTGCGGCGGTTTGCGAGCGATAAAAGTGCGGTTGAAGCAATTAAAAATCTTGCGACCGGGGGAACGCGCTCGTACAGTTTCGTGAACCCTCGTGGCGTGGTAAAGCTGCGCGGGAATTGTTGATTTGAACAAAGCTGATTGTGATCGAAATTGCCAGGGCAGTCGCAAAAATGGAGCGGGTGCTCCCATATCGGGATGGCCGTGGCGGACTGATGCCCGATTGTCGGAAACCCGAGCACGGCGTCGGCGACAACATGGCGATGCAACAAAGCAAACTCGCCGTGGACACGCGCACGTTCCCGGTGCTGATCTACGATCCGCGCAAAGGCGACAAGATCGCCCAACGCCCCAGCCTCCAGGGCAATCCGTCCGAGAAGACCGATTTCTTCATCGAACCGAAGACGAACGAAGTCTATGACTTCATCCGTTTCGCCCGCACCGAAGGCCGCTTCTCGAAGCACTTCGACAAAGACGGCAACCCGAGCGAAACGCTGATCAAAGCCAAGCAGGAACGGCTCGACAACTGGCACACCTTGCAGGAGCTGGCGGGGATTATCTGAGCGGAGAAAATCATTCACTTCCAAACCAGTTCGAGCGCAATATCAATCGGTTCTACGACGGTGTACCCGGAGTTGGACTTGAGAACATGTGAGTAACCCATTGTCTTGTTTTCCCACTCTTCCTGAAAGGGCACAAATCCACTTACCACACCAATGACACGATAACGAGTCGCAACGAGGCTTGGGTGATCAACCTGAATAACCGGGCCGCCACTATTTCCAAAATACGAAGGGCAGTCGATTATGATAGTCCTTCTTCCGAGATTAACACCCGCAACAATGCCTTTTCTTAAGAGAGGTTCGGCGGGATCAAAAATCTGCGCGATCGGGCCGGTGAGTGAAGTCGGATAGCCAAACATATAAACTTCAGCCCCGACATCTACGTCCTTGATGGCAGACGGATATTCTCCGCCGCGAATGTGCAGTCCCTGCGCCCCAGAAACAAACGTAAAGCCAGGTAAATATTTAACGAGGCTAGGGTTATTTGTTTCGCATTGCTCGACTCGAATAATTGCTACGTCGCGGTTCGTTGAATAACGAACCTCCCCTGCGCTCAGGAGTTGAGCAAGGTTGATGAACATCGTGCGTTCCGAAATATTCGTAGTCCCAACACTGGAATAAGCCCTTACCACCAACGCAGGTGAGAGTAATACGGGTGAATTCGTTCCTTCTGGTTTCGAGAACAAAACATGTTTCGCAGTGACAAGATAAACTGAATTGCTCAACTGGAGGAAGCAGCCTGACCCCGTTCCCTTGTCGTTTGCTATGAGGGCAGGAAATGTGCGAGGGTCGTCGGGCAACGCGCCTGAGAAGCATCGAAAAACAAGTTGCCCCATGATACAGGCAAAAACCAAAAGCTTTTTCATAAGTGGTTAGACGGGCTAGACCGATCTTTACTCCGGCCTAAGGAGATAATGTTCGCATCGCGCTTGCAAGGACGAACCGTTTGAGTTTTTGCCGCCACCCAACAATGCCCAACCGCAGTTTCGTCGTCGCCCGCCTTTTCTCCTTCGCCCCGGGTTTCAATTTGTGTGAAACGTCCGCCCTCACCCCGGCCCTCCCGTCACTTGCCTTCGGTTACACACTCCGGCAGGGCAAGCTCCACGGCCCACCACTACCCAACGGCGGCGGTTTCCTTTCGACCAACGGATGTGCATCGCCCGGCCATTCGGCGGCGTCCTGCGTCAATTGTGTTTGCGGCCACATATTCGTTCACGGCAAGTCCAATCTGCGGATGCTCTACACTCGCCATACCGATACGTTGCGCGCGCCTGGGCCGGATTGCGAGCAGGAAAAATTCCCGCCAAGGAAAAACATCGGCGCTTGACCCTGAAAACAGCCAGGCACAGTCTCCCCCTCGTTAGCGTTGACGTGAAGTGATTCTCCGTCATAACCACGCGTAGCGACGCGACCCATAGCTGCAAGCATCCCGAAGACACCGATAGACTGGAAACCGCAGAAAAATATGAACTCGATCCAACTCACACTTATCGTGACCACGTTCGCCGCCGCGTCCGCTCTCGGATACGCGGCGGATTCCCCCGTGAAATTCGTCGCGCATCACATCGGACACGTTCGCAGCGAGGCCGTGGGCGTGGCGGATTTCAACGGCGACGGCAAGCTCGACATCGTGGCCGGACCGAATCTGTATCTCGCGCCGGATTGGAAGCCGGTGAAGATTCGCACGCTCTCCGGCCAGGTGGATGAGCAGGGTAAAGGTTACGTGGATGACTTCATGAACCTGCCGCTGGACGTGGACGGCGACGGCAAATTGGACGTTGTGTCGTGCGGTTGGTTTTGCAAATGCGTGCGCTGGTACCGCCAGCCGTCCAACACGGCAGGTGACTGGGCCGAGCACGTGGTTGACACCAACGCGAATTACGAAACGGGCGAACTCGCAGACATTGATGGCGACGGCAAACGCAGGGAGATTCTGGCGCACTGCGCTGCCACGGTCTGGTATGAGGCCGCCACGGTGTCCACCGGCAAGCGCGAACTGGTGAAGCACGTCATCTCCGACAAGCCGATGAATTTCGGCGGCGGCGTGGGCGACTTGAACGGCGATGGCCGCCCGGATGTGCTGCGGCCGGACGCGTGGTTCGAAGCGCCTGCGGATCCCCGCAACGGCAAGTGGATCGAACACGCCTGGGCGTTGGGCGGGAAAGACGGCAAGGCCGAGCACACGCCGCAGATACTGGTGCTCGACGTGAACGGCGACGGGCTGCCGGACGTGATCACCAGCAGCGCCCACGGGTACGGCATTTTCTGGTACGAGCAAGTCCGCGCGGACGGCAAGGTCACCTGGAAGCAACACCTGATTGATGATTCCTGGAGCCAGGCGCACAGCCTCGCGCTGGCCGACATCAACGGCGACGGCACGCCCGATCTCATCACCGGCAAGCGGTTCATGGCTCACAACGGTTCCGACCCGGACGAGTCCGGCAAGCTGGGCGTTTATTGGTATGAACTCCACCGTGGACCGAACCCCACATGGACCAAGCACGAGATTTCCTTCGACGAAGGCATTGGCTCCGGCGTCAACTTGTGCGCCGTGGATCTGGACGGAGATGGCGACATTGACGTGATTGTCACCGGCAAGTGGGGCGGCCCCGTGTGGTTCGAGAACAAACGGAAGTGACCCGGCGGGTCGTGATAGTGCGGCGCCGAAGCGATGGAGCCAGTGGTCGGGATTGAACCGACGACCGACGGTTTACAAAACCGTTGCTCTACCACTGAGCTACACTGGCTGCCGACGGCGAAATCCTTTTACGCCACGGCGCGGTCTTTGGCAAGCACGCGCGGTTCGTTCTCCGGCCCGTTCATGTTTTTTCTTCTGGAAACCGCTCGCGAATCCGGCGACGAACGCGCTCCTCATCATCTGGTTGCAAGCGCCGGCGGGTGACCATGCGCTGCACGGCGTCCAACAACATCAGCCAGTCCTCCAGGGGTGGTTCGGGCACGGGCTGCCATTGGTCGAACCGTTTTTCGCGCGCGAAGAAACGCCAGTCGCGGCTGACACGTTGCACGTAAACCTGGAGTTTCTGTCCGTCGTCGGTGACGCGCTTCCAACTGATTTCGGCTTTGGGCATGTTTTATGTGACGAGTGGCGGGTGACGGGTGACGCGAAAACACGGCCACGCGGATAGCCGTATCTCGTCACTCGTCACGCGACACACGGCACTCATTCCGGCAGTTCGACGCTCGCCACCGCCATCGCCGCGATGCCTTCCTCGCGACCGATAAAACCGAGACGTTCGTTCGTCGTCGCTTTGATGCCGACCTGGCTGGGGTTGACGTTCAGCGCAACGGCGATGCGGGTTTTCATTTCGATGATGTGCGGCGCCAGTTTCGGTTGCTGCGCGATGATGCTGGCGTCCACATTCACAAGTTTCCCGCGGCGGGTTGCGACGAGCCGCGCCGCTTCCTGCAAAAAAACCTTGCTCGGCGCGCCTTTCCAACGCGGATCGGTGTTGGGAAAAAAATGTCCGATGTCGCTCTCGCCCAACGCGCCCAACACGGCGTCGCAAATCGCGTGCATCAACACATCCGCATCCGAATGGCCGTCCAGCCCCTTCGAGTGCGGAATCTCTACGCCGCCGAGAATGAGTTTCTGGCCAGCGACCAATTGATGAACATCGTAGCCGATGCCAACGCGCGTCATGCGCGGACTATATTCGCACCAGTTCGGATGGCCAAGCGGTTTGTGCGTTGCCGCCACAATTCCTTCTCGTAACTTTTTGCGGTTGTTCCGCGTCTGTCACCGGCACACACTTTCGTTTTGATGAACCTCGTCCAACCCGCCCTGCGCCGGCCGCTCACGGTCATTGTGCTCATCATCGCCGTCGTGCTCGGCGCGTGGGTGGCACTTCAGCGCATGACGCGCGACATCTTTCCGCCGCTCGGCATTCCGACAATCTACGTCGCGCAACCTTACGGCGGAATGGACCCGGCCCAGATGGAGGGCTACCTCACTTACTATTACGAGTACCACTTCCTCTACATCACCGGCATCGAACACGTGGAATCGAAGTCCATCCAGGGCGCGGCGATCATCAAGCTCCAATTCCACCCCGGCACGGACATGGCGCAAGCATTGTCCGAGACTGTCGCCTACGTGAACCGCGCACGCGCGTTCATGCCGCCGGGAACCGTGCCGCCGTTCGTCACGCGCTTTGACGCCGGCAGCGTACCGGTGGGCTATCTCGTTTTTTCCACGACCAACGAAAACCGCACCGTCGGCCAGATGCAGGACGCGGCGCTCAACCTCGTGCGTCCGCTCTTTGCCACTTTGCCCGGCGTGTCCGCGCCGCCACCGTTCGGCGGCAGCGCGCGCACCATCCTCGTCAACGTCAAGCCCGACCGCCTCCGCGCCTACAATCTTTCGCCCGACGAAATCGTTCAGGCCATGTCGCAGGCCAACACCATCAGCCCGTCGGGTAACATGAATCTCGGCGACAAATCCCCCATCGTTCCCGTCAACGCCGTGGTGAAGAATATCAAGGACCTTGAAAGTGTCCCGCTGCGCGTGAACGCCAGCGGCGCGGTGTTTCTGCGCGACGTTGCCACCGTCGAAGACGCCGCGGACATCGTTACTTCCTACGCGCTCGTCAACGGTCGCCGCACGGTTTACATCCCGGTCACCAAACGCTCCGACGCCTCCACGCTCACGGTGGTCAACCTGGTCAGGAAGAACATGGCCAAGTTCCAGAGCGTGCTGCCCGACGACGTGAAGATCAGTTACGAATTCGACCAATCGCCCGTCGTGTTGCGCGCGATCAAGGACCTCGTCAAAGAAGGCGCGCTCGGCGCGATCCTCGCCGGCATCATGGTGCTCCTCTTCCTGCGCGACTGGCGTAGCGCCTTTATCGTCGTCATCAACATCCCCATTTCAGTGCTGGCTGCGGCCTTCGCGCTGTGGATCACGGGACAGAACGTCAACCTGATGACACTGGGCGGTCTCGCCCTCGCGATCGGCATCCTTGTGGACGAAGCCACGGTCACCATTGAGAACATTCACACGCATCTGGCGCGCGGCGTCCACGTTGCCCGCGCGGCCCGCGAAGCGACCTTGGAAACCGCCATCCCACGATTACTGGCGATGCTTTGCATTGTCGCGGTGTTCATTCCCGCGTTCTTCATGACCGGCGCGGCGAAAGCGCTTTTCGTCCCGCTGGCGCTGGCGGTTGGTTTCTCGATGATCGCCTCCTATTTTCTTTCCAGTACCCTCGTGCCGGTGCTGACGGTCTGGGTGCTGCGGGCGCATCGGAAGGAGAAAATTGAAACCGCGAAGAAGACGCGCTGGACGTTCGAACATTTCCAAGCAACTTACGTCCGCCTGGTTCGTCGCGTGGTCGCGCGGCGTTGGTTGGCAGTGATTACTTACCTCATTGTCGCGACGTTGATTGTTTGGTTTTTCGGCAGCCGGCTCGGCGTGGAGATTTTTCCACAAACCGATTCCGGACAACTCGCGTTGCGCCTGCGCGCGCCAGTAGGCACCAGGGTCGAGAACACCGAAGCCCTTGCGATCAAGGTGCTCGATCTCATCAAGCGCGAAGCCGGTCCAGCCAACGTCGCGCTGACGATGGGCTTGGTGGGTGTTCATGCGGCGAATTATCCGGTGAATCTCATCTACCTCTGGAACGCCGGTCCGGAGGAGGGCTGGCTCGCCGTGCAACTCAAGTCCGGCACGGGGATCAAGGTGGAAGCATTTAAGGAGCGGCTCCGCCACGTGTTCGCGCAAGAACTGCCCGACGTGCGGTTTTCGTTCGAGCCGAGCGACATCGTCAACCGCGTGATGAGCTTCGGTTCGAGCACACCGATTGAAGTCGCCGTCAGCGGCCCGAACCTCGCGGTCAACAAGGAGCACGCCGATAAACTTTACGAGAAGTTGAAACAAATCCCCGCGCTGCGCGACGTGCAATTCGCGCAATCGCTCGACTTTCCGACGGTGGACGTGAACATCAACCGTGAGCGCGCCGGCCTGCTGGGCGTGAAGGTCGGTGACGTCACGCGTTCACTCGTCGCCGCCACCACGTCCAGCCGTTTCACCGTGGCGAATTTCTGGGCCGACCCAAGCAGCGGCGTAAGTTACAACCTGCAAATCCAGATCCCCCAATCGAAAACGACTTCCCTCGAAGACGTGAGAAACGTCCCTGTGGCGAACCGCAACGACCAGTCGGTTCTATTGCGCAACGTGGCGAGCGTCGCGCCCGGAACCGCCGTGGGCCAATACGAACGCTACAACATGGCGCGCGTCGTCAGCATCACCGCCAACCTCCACGGCGCCGACCTCGGCAGCGTGGTGAAACAAATCGGCAAAGCCATCGCCGACGCCGGAGCTCCGCCGCCCAAGACCGCCGTCGCCCTCCGCGGCCAGAATGTGCCGCTCAACGAATTGCTCGGCGGCTTCCGGAATGGCTTGGTCATGTCGGTGATCGTGATATTCCTGCTGCTCGGCGCAAACTTCCAGTCGTTGCGGCTGTCGTTCGTGGTCATTTCCACCGTTCCCGCCGTGATCGCCGGCGTGGTGCTGACCCTGTGGCTGACCGGCACGACGTTGAACATCCAATCCGCGATGGGTGCCATCATGGCCATCGGCGTCGCCGTGGCGAACGCCATTCTGCTCGTGACCTTCGCCGAACGCAGCCGCATCGCCAGCGGCAACGCGGCGGAGGCCGCGGTGGACGGCGCGCAAAGCCGCTTGCGCCCGATCCTGATGACCGGTTGCGCGATGATCGCCGGCATGACTCCGCTCGCGCTCGGTCTGGGTGAAGGCAGCGACCAGACGGCGCCGCTGGGCCGCGCAGTCATCGGCGGTCTGGCAATGGCGACGGTCGCGACCTTGTTAGTGTTGCCCCCGGTGTTCGCCATCGTTCGCCGCCGCTCCAGCACCAAGTCGCGCTCGCTGGACCCGGACGACGAACTCAGCGGCCACTTCACTTCCTCAATCGGACATGACTAACCGGAATGAAAATTCTTTCAAAAGGCTCCGTATGAAACAATGCACTTGGTTCAGAATCGCAGCGTTGCCCGTTCTCGCGCTGTTGAGCGGCGCCACCGCGCCGCTACTGGCTGCCGACGCGCCGAAGCCCGTCGAAGTAAAAGTCGCGCTCCCTACTCGCGGCGAGATCATCCGCTACGTGACGTTGCCCGGCAGCATCCGCGCTAATCAGCAGGCCACGCTCTACGCGAAGGTTGCAGGCTATTTGAAGTCGCTGGCCGTGGACAAAGGCGACCGCGTGCAAGCTGGCCAGTCGCTCGGCGAAATCGAAGTGCCTGAACTGCTCGCGGACTCTGCAAAATTCAAAGCCGAGGTGAAGGTGGCGGAAACCGATTACCGGCGTGTGAGCACAGCGCAGAAAAAAGCGCCCGACCTCGTCATGCCGCAATCAGTTGACGAAGCCAAAGGCCGCCTCGATATCGCCAGCGCCAACCTCGAACGCACCGAAACCTTGCTGCGCTATGCGAACATCACCGCGCCGTTCGCCGGCATTGTGACGGCGCGCTTCGTGGATCCGGGCGCATTCATCCCGTCCGCCACCTCCGGCAGCGCGGCGCAGAACGCCGCCATCGTGACACTCGCAGATTTCAACACCGTGCGGGCGCAGATTGCATTGCCGGAAGTCGAGGCGTCCCTCGCGCAAGTCGGCCAGCCCGTGAAACTCACGGTCGAGGGCTTGGCCGGAAAAACTTTTGAAGCGAAAGTCAGCCGCCTGAGTTACGCGCTCGACGACGCGACCAAGACCATGCTCATTGAAGCGGACCTGTCCAATCCCGATCTCGTGTTGCGCCCCGGCATGTACGCCACGATAAAGGTCGGCGTCGAGAAACACACCGACGCACTGCTGATTCCCGTCGAAGCGCTGGTGGTGGAAAAGGTAAACGCCTTCGCGTTCGTCGCCGACGGCGGAAAGGCAAAGAAAACCGCGATCAAAATTGGTTTCAACGACGGCGCAAAAGTCGAAGTGCTGACCGGCTTAACTGGAAGCGAAACCGTCATTCTCGTTGGCAAACAGGTCTTGGCCGACGGACAATCGGTCAACGCGACGGAGGCCAAGTGAGATTCAGGATTTGCAATTTACGATTGGTGATATGCCCGGCCGGCGCACTCGTGGTCGGGCTTTGTGCTGCGCTGGCTCAGGAAACGAATCGTTCGCCGCTACCAATTGATTTGCCAACGGCGCTGCGATTAGCGGGCGCACAAAATCTCGACGTGAAGATCGCCCAAGAGCGTTTGCGCGAAGCCAAGGCCAATCATCAAAGTGCCGTCGCGCAATTCTTCCCGTGGGTTTCGCCGGGCATCACCTACCGACAGCACGATGACAAGATTCAAGATGTTCAGGGCAACATCATTGATGTCCACAAGAATTCCTACGCGCCGGGGGCAACGGTGGGCGTGCAACTCGACCTCGGTGACGCGATGTTCAAGGAGCTCGCGTCGAAGCAACTCGCCAAGGCTGCCGATCACGCGCTCGAAGCACAGCGGCAGGACACCGTGCTGGCGGCGGCGCAGGGCTATTTTGAACTGGCGCTGGCTCAAGGCGCCGTCGGCGTGGCCGGTGAAGCCGTGCGCATTTCAAGCGATTACGAAACGCAACTCGGCAGCGCGGTCGAAGCCGGCATCGCTTTCAAAGGCGACTTGCTGCGCGCCCGCGTTCAGGCAGAGCGAAATCGCCTGGCGTTACGTCAGGCAAAGGAACAGCAACGCATCGCCGCCGCGCGGCTCGCGCAGGTGTTGCATCTCGACCCGGCGGTGGAACTCGTGCCGCAGGAGTCCGAACTCGTGCCGCTTACGCTCATCGAAACGAACACCGCGCTCGACCCACTCGTTTCACAAACCCTCGCTTCCCGGCCGGAACTGAAACAAAGCCAATCGCTGACCGCCGCCGCCCGCGACGCCAAGAACGGTGCGGCTTATGGCCCGCTCATTCCGTCGTTGGGCGCGCAAGGATTTTGGGGTGGACTCGGCGGCGGACGAGATGGTATCTCGGACACGTTTGGAGGGCAGCAAGATTACCTTGTCGGCGCAAGCTGGCGGATCGGGCCGGGCGGGTTGTTTGATTTTGGCCGCGTGCGCTCAACCGAGGCGCGGCTGAAAATCGCCGAGTTGAGTTCCGCCAAATTGTGGGATGACATCACACGGCAAGTCGTTGAAGCCTTTACTCGCTGGCAGTCACTGGCTGATCAACTGGAGACAGGCAAACGCGCGCTCGCCGCCGCAGAAGAAGGCTTGCACCTCGCGCAACAACGCAAGGAATTCGCCGTGGGCGTGGTGTTGGAAACGATCCAAGCCGAACAGGACCTGACCCGCGCGCGGCTGGATTATTTGAAAGCCGTGGCTGAATTCAACAAGGCTCAGTACGCCCTAAGCAAGGCGACCGGGAAACTTTAAGAGAAGGCCGCCAGCGGCCGGCGGGAATTCCTCGAAAACCTGATCAACGAGTTCATCTGAGGATGGGTTGGTAATTTGTTGAAACGCTCGCCGGTTCTTTGGAAAATTGTGCGCTGGAATTGGCAGGAGAGTCACCGAATTGAAGACGGCGAAGTGAGGCCCCGCCAAACACACAAGCCATACAAGAAAAGGGACGGCGTCTTACGCCGTCCCTTTGTGCAAAATACCGCCAAAACTAAATCTTCTTCGGCATGGCCGCCCAAGCGCCTTTCTTGGCGCTGCTCTTGACGCAGGTTTCGATGAAGGCGATGCCCATCCAGCCATCTTCGATGTTGGCATACTTGGAGCCGTCGCAGGTGAACTTCTCGCCGGACTGCCACTTGCGCACGTCGGCTTCGAAGCAGCGATGCAGGCGGGCGAACGCATCGTGAAACGCTTCCGGATGTCCGGCCGGAATGGTCGGTTCGGCCATGAGGTCGGCGGGCATGTCCTTGGGCAGGAAGCCGTCGCCGGGCGTGACCGCCCCGCGCCAATAAACGCGATCCGGCTGGTTCGCGAGATGAATCGTAAGGCACTCGGGATCTTCCTGTCGCCAGACGAGCGTGCCCTTGGTGCCGGCGATGACGATTCCCAAATCGTTCTTGTGGCCAATGCAAATCTGTGAGGCGCGCACAAGGGCTTTGCCGCCGTTGCTGAGGTTGCAGTAAATGGTGAAATGATCGTCCAGCAAGCGGCCTTCGACGAAGGATTCGAGCTGGGCGGAAACCTGCGTGACATCCAGTCCGGTGGTGAAGCGGAGTTGCATGAGCGCGTGGGTGCCGATGTCGCCGCCGCAACCGGAGCCGCCGGCCAGCTTCGGGTTGGTGCGCCAGGTGGCTTGCATCTGGCCGGTGGCTTCGAGTTTGGTCGCCAGCCAGCCTTGGAGGTAGTAGGAGTCCACCCAGCGGACTTCGCCCAGCAATCCGCTGCGGACGATGTATCGCGACAGGCGGCTGGTCCAGTGGCCGATGTAGGTGTGCGCCACGCCAAAGGGGATTTTGTTTTGGCGAACCGCCTTTACGAGTTTGTTCGCCTCTTCGAGGTTCAGGCAAAGCGGCTTTTCGCAGAACACCGGGATGCCGGCCTGGATGGCTTTCATCGCCGGGTCGAAATGCACGTGGTTCGGTGTGACAATGAGGATGTAATCGAGCTTCTGGCCGGCGGGCAGGCTGGCGTTCGCCTCGATCATCTCAGTATAAGAACCATAACCCTTGATGGGATACGGCCACTTCGCCGCTTCCTCGAGCGCGATTTTTGGGTCGGGGAACAGCGCACCCGCCGTCACGCGGCGCGTGCCGTCAAAATGGATCGCTTTTTGATGGGGGTTGACGATGAACGCGCCTTTGCCGCCGCCCACCAAACCGACATTGAGAGGTCTGTTCGACATAAATGATTGTCCTTTGCCTGTTCTTTGGTTTGTCTGCAATCGCTGGTTTCACCCCGCTGAAACCGCCTGAGGATACAGCGTGGGAAACTGTCTGTTTCGCGCCAAGACTATCCCAAACACTCTTGCGTTCAAGGAGTTTGTGGCGCTTAAACCTTCACCCACTGGCCCTTCCTGGCCGAGAGTTCGACCGCTTCCAGCACCTGCTGATTCTTGAGGCCGTCTTCGAACGTCGGGTGAACCGGTTTGCCTTCGACGCAGGCGTTGACAAAATCCACCACCGTGTGTACGAACGTATTTTCGTACCCCAGCAAGTGTCCCGCACGCCACCACTGCCCCACGTAAGGATGCGTTCCATTCGGCTGCGTCACCAGAATGTCGCGGAAACCCTGCCGGTCCGGTGGATTGGCGTTGTCGAAGTATTTCAACCGGTTCATGTCCTCCAGATCGAAACACAACGAACCTTTGGAACCGTTGATTTCGAGGTCAAGGTGATTTTTTCTTCCGAGCGCAAAGCGGGTCGCCTCCAGGTTGGCCAGCGCACCGTTGGCAAAGAGGCCGATGAAAAGCGCGGCGTCGTCCACGGTCACCTTGCCCTTCTTCTCCAAGGCTTTGGCGGCCTGACTCTGACTCTTGCCCACCACACTCGTCAACGGACGTTCCTTGATGAAGGTATTCATCAAACCGCAAACCTCCTTGAATTCACCAACGAGGTAGCGCGCCAGGTCAATGATGTGCACATTGATGTCGCCGTGGGCGCCGCTGCCGCTGATCTCGCGCTGCAACTTCCACGTCAGCGGGTAGTCCGGATCCACCAGCCGGTCCTGCGCATACCTCGCGCGGAAATGGTAAATCTCCCCGATGACGCCTTCGCCAATCATTTTCCGGGCCAGCGCAATAGCTGGAATACGGCGATAATTGTGGCAAACCATGTGGACGATTTTTGCCTTTTGGGCGGTGGCGAGCATGGCTTCCGCTTGTTTGACATTGATGGCAAGTGGTTTCTCGCACAAAACGTGTTTGCCGGCTTTGGCAGCCGCGATGGCAATCTCCGCGTGCGAATCGTTTGGCGTGCAGATGTCAACGATGTCAATCAAGGGCGACTCGACGAGTTCCCG
>Ga0315268_10005576_pt1 | contig 13495 bp, 16 predicted proteins | sample C1_top_MG_FD_204535 | JGI IMG/M metagenome (GOLD analysis project Ga0315268, IMG submission 204535) | Sediment microbial communities from Yellowstone Lake, YNP, Wyoming, USA - C1_top | ecosystem: Environmental > Aquatic > Freshwater > Lake > Sediment | place: USA: Wyoming | collected 2017-08-01 | reverse complement strand
GCTCTTTAAGGGCTTGAACCGCCAGCGCATCATTGAAATTTAAACCATAATCATTCATGAAGGATGTTGCCCTCATCCGGCTGACCAAGCCTAGGGGGTACACCTTCAATCCCTTATAGCGAAGAAGCGAGGCGAGGAACAAGGCTACCTCCTTCCACCCTTTCCCGTAGTTTTCCATAACAACAATTACTGAATCCACATGAAAATTGGTGATAGCAGCATTGACGACGCCGTCTCTTAGTCTCCCTAACAGTTGCTTACAGGCTCTTCCATGCTCCTCCGCCAGCTCGGCTTCGAGAAACACATTGGAGTCAAGTAGCATTTTTGTGCCCCAAAGCTCTTTTCGCCCTGATCTCCCCGGCCTCGTGTTGAAGTTCAACCCCAGTTCGCTTGACGTGGGATAGCATGCCGTAAATCGTCTCGACAGGGTCTTCGATTGACTCAGCGACATCCAGCACTTCTGAAACCTGTGAGAGCCAGGCTAAAATTGCCTTCTCCGAGGCCACACTTAAGGAGCCTCTTCCATAGCCATACAGCCTCATCGCGGCTTCCCTGAATTTTTGCTCCACTTCGTCGGAGATATAAACTTTGATTCCGCCCATTCTTTATCCCAGAATTACTAAAGGTACAAAGACCTTTATATCTTTGTCCCAAAGGATTAACATTTTCAGTCTCATCTATTTAACTTTGTCGGCGGGAGTCTCCACCTATCGGATTGGGATGAAGGTCTAAAAGCTTATGTATTTTTCATTCAGGGGTACTGTTGCATTAGTGGGGCATGGGTTCTCGTTTAAAGGCGCTAAACAATATTAGCTTCATAACCCGTTGTAATGTTATGTTGGGGAAAGCTATAAATACTTTGCGGTATAATAGGGTATTATGTGGTAGTATGGGTAAACAAAAGACCTCAATAGCGTTGGATACCGAGTTGCTTAAATGGATAGATCAAGAAATCAAGACAAAGCGTTTTGCTAATAGAACCCATGCCATAGAATACGCTCTTCAAAAACTCCGTGAAAATCAAAAAGAAACTGAGTGAAAACCAGTTATGAGAAAAGGGACGAGGACAAGCAAATTCGGTGCTTCGAAAAGAGAGGGACATGACTCCACACCATTTTATAATAGCAAATTATACGAGGGCTTAAAGATAGATGAGACTATGCCAGAAGCTGAAAACACCATTCCCTTAGAAATCTTAGACAAGGTTCTATGCCAAGATAGCAGAATAATGGATAGAATCCCAGATTCCAGCATTCACCTCATGGTTACCTCTCCTCCATATAATGTAGGCAAGGAATATGATGAAGACCTCAACTTAAACGAGTATCTAGAAATGTTAAAGGATGTTTTTTCTGAAACCTACAGAGTGCTTGTTATTGGAGGAAGAGCATGTATAAACATAGCTAATGTGGGAAGGAAGCCCTACATTCCATACCATAAATTCATCATCGACACAATGTTAAAATCGGGTTTTTTGATGCGAGGAGAGATCATCTGGAACAAAGGTGCTGGTGCTGGAGTCTCCACTGCTTGGGGCAGTTGGATGTCTGCTTCCAACCCAACCTTAAGGGATACACATGAATACATACTCATCTTCTCAAAAGGGAAATTCACAAGGAACGGCAAGGATAAGAATGCTACAATAACAAGAGACGAGTTCCTAGAATTTACAAAGAGCGTCTGGGAGTTTCCACCAGAATCAGCCGAAAGAGTCGGTCATCCAGCACCCTTTCCCATAGAGTTACCATACAGGTGCATTCAATTATATACCTTCAAAGGCGATGTGGTTCTAGATCCATTCTGTGGTGTGGGAACGACATGCGTTGCGGCAATAAAGACAGGGAGACATTTTATCGGCATAGACAACAACCTTGAATATGTGGAAAAAGCTAGGAAAAGAGTGAATGAATGCCTAAATCAGATGAATTTATCTTCCTTTGTTTAGGACTGGCTACTATTTCTTTTTCCAATAGTCAATCCATCTTCGATAGGGATTAACTTCTATTTTAGAACGTTGCCAAAAAATCTCAATCGACTTCGTATTCTTATCAGCCATAAGTCTATGCAGAGCTTCTTTGCTAATTTCAACTCCTCTAGGGTTTGTTCCCACTTTCGGAAGCTTAAGGTACTTTTCTCTCCCCATTATCTTAAGGACTCTTTGCTGAACCTCAACTGGTACACATGCAAATTTACCCATTCCATCCCAATTAATTACCGTGAACAAAGTATCGCATTTAGGGATATAATTTTCAACGAACTCACGTGCTTTTTGGGAATCAACAGTCCATATGACTTTAACCCCACCCATCCCTGTAATGGTCTTAATGGAGATTGGTTGCCCAAATAATTTCACGTCAACCTCTGGTTCGGTGATGGGGATCTCGGTTTCAACATTTCTCTCTCCAAATTTGTAAATTAATAAAGCAATCAAAATCTTTTCACGAAGAGAACCTACTTCCATCCCAATTTTATTGGCTCTTGAGGACTCTCGCCCAGCTAGTTGGAATAAATAAGGCAAACGTTTCCTGATCTTATTCAGGAGCCTCTTATCTTCAAAAATCTCGACTAAACGGCTTGGCATACATTAGAAACTACAGAATAAGGGATATATAGAGACTCCCATGCCACGCTTGCGCAACAAGCCTTTAAACGAGAACCCATGCCCCACTAATGCAACAGTACCCCTTCAGTGGGCATAGGCCGAAGTTACGCCTGTGGAGATCAAGACCCCCGTAACCCATCTTCTGAACGTCCATAGTGAAAAAGCTCAGATAACCGAATCTGGTCGCAGAAGCAGGAAGCCACCTGCGAAAGCTGGTGGTAGTTCACCTAACTATCCTAGCTAACCTCCTCGCACCGCCCACGAGGTGCATATCAGCAGGCGTACCCATGTGCTGTGATAAACGATTCAACAGCGACCAACCACTCAGACTGAGAGGCTACAAGCCTTCAGCTTCATCGAAAATGGATGGAGAGGGAAAGTTAAGAAGGTTTATGCAAGTCATCTCCACACTAGCGCATAGGTTCTTCTTGCGAGGAACGTGATAAATAACTGTTATTTTTACCAAGTTCCGAAGTATCTCCCTAGCCTACCCTTGAAAATGAGAAGCCATGGAACAACGATGTCCACAATACCTTGGAACACATTCATCCCTGCAACGAATGCGATAAAGGCCCAGATTGAATTGCCAAACATTTTTTGCAGAACCACTTCAGAGGGCATTCCGAGGAATAGTGGAATAGCCCAGTAATAATTTGCAATACTGCAGGCGATTACCCTGACTAGGATGGCGAGAATGCCTGCGACTGTGATGACCAGAATTGAATTAAATACTTTGGATCCCCTTTCAGAGGAGATCGGCAAATACCGGAATGCCCAAGGGACTAGGAACATGGGGACGGTGGCAATGAACTTCATAGCTGCGCCAACAAAGGCGGTGGGGCTATACCCCACAATGAAGATTGTAGTTATAATTGATACACATAAAGCATGGGATAAGCCGTATAAGAAAAAGGCTAAAACCCAGATGACACCGACAAAATCAAGTTTCATTCCCCACGGAACACGGAATGAAGGGATGATCTCTGCGATGATTGCGAGAGTGGAGAGAACCGCAGCGCTCGCTGCGAAATAGGGCTTAGTAAGCTTTGGCAACCCAAATTCCCTGTTCGATAAAATGGGCGCCATCCTTTATTAAAATTTGAGTAGATACTCAATTATGAGTATACAGACAAAGCGGCAGACAGACATGGATGCACTAGCTAACGCTTCGTTGACGAGGTTTTAAACACCGTTTCAGAAGTTTTTAGTATCGGTAATAATTTTTACCATATGGAAGAAAAATTACCAATTGTGACATTACCGTATTGAGCTTGTACAAAACCGACTATACTAGAAGCCTTCACGCAACGGCGTAAGAATAATGGATCCAAATTTAAACTTGGTAAAAGAGTACCTTAGGAAAGCTGGGGTTCCTTGAACACTATGAATGCAGCTCTTCAAATCAAGGAAACCGATTGGATCCTAATAACCGCCTATTATGCAAGATATTTTGCGCTTTATGCTATATTAATGAAACTAGGCATCAAATCAAAAATACACAACTGTAACATTGCTGTCGCAAGACTGCTAGCAAGAAATGGAATCCTCAAGGAAAATCTAGTCAGCGATATCTCACAAGCTAAAGAAAACCGGATAGATGTCCAGTGTTAGGTAACCAAAGCATTCAAACAAGAAAAATTAGAAGAAACGTCGAATTTGCTCGCAAATTCGTCATAGAAATTGAGAAAACCATAGGAAAACACGGCACCAGACCAGATTGAAAACATCAGAAGTCGACTAAGAAGCACATCATAACTTGCTAGGCCTTAGGCTTCTTCATAAAAACCCAAACCCCGTGCTCATGCTCTACCATTGTAGCGTTGACTTTGGCTCTGTGAATTATGCCTACAATCTCTTCTTTTGTCAGATTTCTCTTTCCCAGCTTTCTGTTGATTTCTCTTACCTTATCCCTAATTTTGGCGACTAATTCCCTTGGGGCCCTTTTGCCAAATCCCCCTCCCACTGCCGCCATCCCCCCAAGCTTTAAAACCCTGTAGATCTCCTGTAAGATCTTCTCGGTGTTCTCCCAGAAGAATAGCCCCCCTCGAAAAATGACCAAGTCAAATTGATTATCTGCAAAAGGCAATTGGTGTTTGGGCAGTCCTCTTACGGTAAATCTGTTTTGTAGCTTAGCAGACCTTACAGTCTCACTTAGATATTCTACAACCTCAGAGTCGTCATCTCCCGCAATGAACCTAAATTTCGGAAACCTTCTCGCTAACTCTAAGGATACCCCAGGCGAAAAGGGGCCTATCTCTAAGATCGTTCCTTCCTCCCTGGCAAATTCATCCATTATTTCTTCGGCGATGTAGGGATACAAATCAGTAAACAATTGATTCATCTCCCTCACATCCTTAATGTTCATTTTCGGAGGCAATTGCCATTACTCCCACTAACAATTCAGCGGAGATTAATCATTCACGGGCTTTAAGATGTATCCAGCCAAAGTCTTATTTGAGGTTTTAACAAGGTGCATCGAGCGGAATCATTTGATGTCGAATGAAATCGCTTGAGGGAAATCATGAAAGCCTATAAAAAAGAGGTTTGTGGTGATGGAGTTTGAATGCAGCGATAGCATTAGAGGTCATTTTTCTGTCTTGTAAACGGGGCAGACGCTCACGCATGTAAAGCACTTGATGCACTCGGTTGATTGAATTGAATATTTCTTCGCTATTTTCTTAAGCTCTGGCATGGGCTCTTTGCGGGCTTTAATCAGCAGCTCTTCCTTTGTGAGTCCCTTTTGTTTGGCTAATGCCTCTGTTTCCGTATCTGCCTTAATCTTCGCCCTAGTCTGGTCTAGGATTGGGATGCCCATGGGACAGTTCCGTACGCAGAGTCCACACTCAATGGTTCTATCCATAGGCATGCGGATTTGCCAACCTATCTTATGGCTGAGGCCAGCAAGCAGTCCAAATGTGGCTCCCAAGGGGCAGAGATACCGGCACCACGCTCTCCTCTCCCCCACCTCGAGGACTATCGCCAGCAAGATAACACTTGTTCCAATAACCGGCAAAACACTGGTGGGAGTAAAGATCGTGGGGGTGGTAGGTGGTGTAACGGCTGCGATCGTGAAATTGGTGCCCGCCACACCGATGGGGGTGAAGATCTTACTTATCCCACCCACCGGGCAAAATATGCACCAGACTGGGAAAGCCAAGATCCCCGCTGCTACAACTGAGCCGAGGAGAACTCCGTATTTGATGTCTTTATTTTTCAGAAAACCCGGTAGTCCGGCTTGTTTCTTAATTCTGGATAGAAGTCCCCCAATCGGGGTGAGCGCAGCTCCCAGTGGACAAATCCACCCACAGATGAATCTTCCCAGAAACAGTGTTAGGACAACTATGAGCAGGGCTGATACCACAAGTCCCAGGGTTACCAGCCTAGCGGTCAAGGTTTGCTGAAATACGCCGAAGGGGCAACTATATGAGTATCCAAAGATGGCTGTGGAACAAACTGTACCAAGTCCAAGTGACAACCCAAACACGAATAGGCTGAAGAAGAACGCTAATGATAGGTATCTAATATACCGGTATATTCTCGCTCTCTGAGCTCGATTCAAATTATACGCACCACCCTTATCCTTTTTGCGCCACCACTTGATACTGTAATGGCTCTAACCGGGCGCACAGGGCATAGAACCTGGCATTTCCGGCATCCAGTACATTTCTCAGCATCCACTGCTGGAAACTTATCGTCTGCGATGGTAACCGCCTTAAAAGGGCAGTTCGCCACACAGATGTAACATCTAATACACAGTGATTTGTTAACTGCAGCATTTCCTACCTTGTAGTCCTCGAGAGTTATTTGACGAAGTGCGCCCGAGGGGCATGCCTCGATGCATTTCCAACAATGGATACATTCCCCTTCAAGGACAGGGGTGAACACTTTAGAAAGCCCGTCGGAGACCGTTGCAGACCTTAGTGCTTGGGTAGGACACACGTATATGCATCGTTGACATCTGATACAGGCACCCTCGAAGGCACTTTCCTCAACTGCCCCTGGGGGTCGCATTAAATCTATCTTATCAGCAGGTCTAATTGACGAGTTCGAAAGGTAGTAGACCAGAAATGAGAGTATCCCGCCGCCTGCGATTGCAAGGAAGCGCCTTCTCCCAATTCCCTTTGACATTCATAACCCTCCGACAATCCCATTTTTAATTTGAGCGTTTTAATGCCATTTTTTATAGAAATCAAATCTTCTGAGTTAGGTATTAAAGGTTTTTCAATAAACCGTAAAAAGTGTTTAAAGGCAGGGCTTGGGACGGATAAATGAAATTGGTGGTTCAAGCATCTGAATACTTATGGATTGCTCGAAGCTCTTTCGAACCATCTGTCTAATCCAATCTGCATGGGTTGATCACTGAGTTGGATTACATGGATATTCCGATAGAATGCTATTTTTAGGGTTACAAGGATTCTTTTCCATTCAAGTCTGTGAGGTTGTGCAGAGTGGTGGTAAAATTTACTGTTCATGCTATTGATCAAATGCCGCTTCGTGGCATAGGTAGAGAGGAAGTTATTGAAGCCCTAGACCGCCCCAGGGAGACAATTGTCACTAAAGGTGGGCGTCTAGCATCATATGCCCTTATTGAAGAAAGGTATATAGTCGTCGTACACGAAAAGGGTAATGGTGAAGATGTGGGCATTACCGCAATGAAGGTTAATAAGAGGAAGTTGAGAAGGCTTGGTTTCACTAAGATTTGACTCTAAAGCCAATGCGCTATACATGAAGATAGCTGAAGGGAGAGTATCTGAGACAGAGCCCCTCAACGATGGTGTATTCATAGATCTTGATGAGGGGGGAAAAATTTTAGGCATAGAGATAATACTTCCAAAGAATCTTTCTAAGAAAATGGTCGAGAAGATCGCACAAGCCGTAGCGTAGAGTTGTAACTAAACGTTAGTGATGTTAGCGTTAGATGCTAACACCGCCACGCTCAGTTGGTTGACCTTTTAGCCTTATTCCTCCTTGAAAAATGGCTGGGTTGCTCCATGTTCCATCGCCAGCTAACATAATTTTAATTAGTATTGTGGAAAAAAGAATAAGCCAAACCAAAACGCTGTTTTGAAGGCGTGAATAATGGAGCAGGTAAGGTGAGCTGCGTGGGCAAGGTTTTCGAATTAACTGGTGAACTAAAACTCGGGGTTAAAGAAGGGCTAATTAAGATTAGAGATAGTCAGATAGTGTATCTGGCTCAACGGAAATCCTACACTCTCACAAATCCTAAAGAACCAGTACGCGCAAGAACCTATGTTACCCTAGCTACCTCCTATAAATATCCGCCGAATCGGATGGCTTTAGACGTTGAACCCTCGGAGGGGTTAGGCTCCGCACTTAATCCCGCGGACATAGTGGTCTATGAGGATGATAACCTAAAGGTTCCATTTCTTACGGTTGAAGTGGGGGCTACTTCTGAAAACTCTGAGGTTGAAATAGCGAAGTCCGAGGGCTTTGAGAAGGCGGGCGTATTAGGAACCCGCTTCCTATTGTTAGTCTGCGGCGAACTTGAGATCGCATATGATTTAGATAAATATTCTCCCCAGGAACCTTTAGAAAATTGTAGGATTTCTGCCATTCCAACATCTTATGCGAAAGTAGTTGAGTACAAGTATAAAAAGGGTGGTGAGGCACGCTTTGAACTCAGGGTACCTACCCTCGCCGAACTGACAGTGAAGTTTCAACAGTGTTACGATGCAGTCCAAGAGACTGGTGTAAGAGATCCTATGTGGGTATTAGACGAAATGTCCAAGCTAATGTTCACAAAAATGTACGATGAAAGATTTACAACAATTAAAAATCCTTACCAGTTTCAAGTGGGGAGTTATGAAAACTCCTGTACAATTGCCAGAAGGGTTAGGGGGATTTACACAAATGCCCGAGATGAGGAACCAAGCATATTCTTCAGGAGAGAGATGGATTCTTCGGATGATATAATATTCAAGATCGTTGAAATCCTACAAGACATTTCACTGAACAGAACCGATTCTAACGTTAAAGGGAAGGCATTTGAAAATCTTCTCGGCAATGTTCTTAAAGGCGAGGCTGGAAAATTTTTCACCCCCCGAGAGATAATCGACTTCATGATTGAACTGATAGATCCTAACGAACGCGAGTTGATAATGGATCCAGCCTGTGGAAGTGGAGGCTTCCTAATCAATTCAGCGGATTTCATTCGGGAAAAAGTGGAGAAAAAACATAAAGATGACATTGACTTAACAAGGTCAATAGACTCTTGCTTCCGCCGCTTTAACATTTCTGGCATAGAAGAAAATGGTCACATGGTAAATGTTGCCATAATGAACATGGTCATGCACGGGGATGGACGCGCCAACATCGAGTGTAACGATGCGCTTGAAGATTACAAGATCTTCGACCAAAGGAAGGGGATTGAACCTAACAAATATGATGTAGTGTTTCTAAATCCCCCCCTTAGCACTTTAGAGAATAGAAAGGAAATATTGAGGAACTATGAGCTGGGCTCACGAATTGAAAAGAGGGAGGCCCAATGGAGAGAAATCCTGTTCATTGAGAAATGTTTAGATCTCCTTAAGCCCGCAGGAAGGCTGGCTATCATTCTCCCTGATCCCATTCTAACCGATCCCTCCTTCCAATATGTCAGAGCCTACATCGACAGGAAAGCCAAGATATTGGCGGTTATTTCGCTGCCTCCTCACACGTTTATTCCATTCGGGTCCAATGTGAAAGTAAGCATACTGCTCCTACAGAAGAAGAAGAGAGAGGGTATGGAACTAGGGGAATATCAAATATTTACAGCGCACGCTGACCATATTGGCTACGATGCCTTTGGCAAGTCCGATCAGAATGACCTCCCTAAACTAGTGGAAGATTATAAGAAATTCATGGAAACAGAGGCGGCGTAAAGGACCAAAAACGTTAACTGCCCCCCGTCTAAAGTCTATTAAATTTTAATACCTTGTAGATTTTACTAATCAAAGAGGAGGGGGAAATAGGTTGTTTGACAGGTTGAGGCGTCGGAAAAAGGTCTACAGGTTAGTCAGCTTCCAGGAAGATGGGGGGCTGGAGGTTCTCCGCGATTTTCCAAAACCAATCACCCCATCCGAAGTCGAAAACGTCGTGCCAGGCGTATGCTATGGGCTTCTCGAAATTGATGCTAAGACACAAAAGACCATACGGACTCTCTGGCAGGAGACCATCATCCCCAAGGAACTCTTCGACCAAGCCGTGACACGTGCACAAGCAGTGGTAACCTTAGAGAAGGAAAAATTCTTAGAAACCTCCCTGGCGCAGGCGCAAAGCTACTTAGAGAAGAAAAAGGAAGAAGAACGCCTAAAAGAGGAACAAGCAAGACAAGAAAGGGAAAAAGAAAAAATGGATTTGAAGCGGTTGAGGTTGCTTCCCGCTGCATGGGAGAAATTTACTGGGCTTCACACCATCGACCAAGTCGCCGATGAAGTGGGGTTGTCGCCCATTATCGTTGCTCAAGTATATGAGATGCTGGAACTAATTCGATTAAAAGGACTTTATCCAGTGCGATTTGAAGACGTTGAACGCGGATATATGGTTAAAAAAGTTACCATCTAAAAGTCGCCAAATCGCGCTCCGTCTTTCAAGCGCAATCACTCTCAAATAAGAATTATATTCATTGCTACTACTACACTATAATGGGTTTTAACTCAAATGGCAGGTAAGATTTTTCTAGTGGGCATAGGCCCCGGAAAACGGGAGCACATGACGTTTAAAGCCGTGAACACATTAAAAAATGTTGATGTAGTTATCGTCTGTAAAGATTACTTGAACCTAATAAAAGACCTCATCTCAGATAAGGAGATAATCTCAGAAGATATCACCCCTATCAAACGAGCGGAAACTGCAGCTAAAATGGCGCTGGAAGGGAAGACTGTGGCGGTTGCATGCATAGGGGATCCCACTATCTACGCCATGGCAAACATATTTTTCCAATACCTAGAAAAAAATAAGATAACCATCCCCATAGAGGTCGTTCCAGGAATCACCGCAGCTATAGCTGCCTCAGCCTCACTAGGCGCACCCTTAGGCACCGATTTCACAGTGATTAGTTTAGGCGAGAAAAACGTCCCTTGGGAAACCATAAAAAGACGCTTAGAATACGCCTCTAAGGCGGACTTCGTTATAGTAATCTATAATCCTATATGCAAGATAGAAAAAGGGCGAATGAAAAAAACCGTAGAGGTCTTAAAAAAGTGTAAACGAGCTAACACGCCAGTCGGCCTAGTTAAAAGTGCCACCCTTCCAAATGAAAAGGTGCAAGTAACAACCTTAGACAAAATGCTAAACTATAAAATTGACAATCTGACAACCATCGTCATCGGAAACTCAGAGAGCATCGCCTCCAAGAACAGATTGATCACGCCCCGAAAATACGACCTAGGATACTAATTGTAGTCTAAGAATTCAGATTTTGTGATTTCACGCCAACAGACCTCCCCAAAATAGTAGAGCTAGTAGAGTAGCTGGTAGAGTTTGAAGAGAATAAAATTTTTGTAGAGGAGAAGCTCCGATAAGAAAACGCTTAAATTATTATTGAAATTAACCATTTTCTACGTGCGTTGGGGGTATATTCAATGGTTAAGATTTCGCCTTTGACTGCTGGTTTCATAACAGGAATTTGGATAGCTGTTGCAGAGGCTCTTATCAGAATTTTGCCACCTGATGTTCGAATCTGAAAAACCCTGAGTTCGTATAAATGTACTGCGAGCCGCGTGTTCAGTCCTTACTGGTATCTTGATACAGTCTTCATAAGGCATAGAAAGCTTGACTAGATCAAAGATATAAGTATTTAAATTCTGAAACAAATTAACAAAATTAGAATCTGACTGAAAGGGTGTTTTGATGGCTGAAGAGATGTTGAGGCTGGTTCAGGAAATAACTATGAAGAAGACTCCAGAGGAAGCCATGAAACTCATGATCAGGGAGTACTTGGAAAAGAAGATTGCAGAATGTAAAGAGGAAATAGAAAAGTTTCAGAGGAAGTATGGAATGGACTTCAAGGAGTATGAGAGAAGGCTTGGTAGGGAGTTCAGCCTTTCCTATGAACATGAAATGGACTACGCTAGATGGGGAGCTAGACTAGACGAGCTTGAGGATCTTGAGCAGCACCTCGGGCAATTGAAATGAGTGTTAAAGAATTCGTTAACGAGGTTGTCAATGTTTCTAAACGTTTCCCATGGATAAAGCGAACTACCATCGAGGAGACAGCTGTTTGGGCAAGCATCAGGTTATGGCTTAACGAAGCATTTGTGGAAGTATTCTATAGACAGCGAACGGGCAACATATCCTACGCCTACATAGAGAGGAGGAAGAGAATTTTTGGAGCAAATAACATGAAAATAGGTTGGCATCTGCATCCTTTTGGAAGGGTAGAAGAACATGAGCCTATAGAGCCGTTATCTATAGAAGGTTTCTGCAAATGTTGGAAGACGAGCTAATAAAAAGACAGAAAATTTGAAAACTTTTCATCAAACTCCTATGTCTGCCCTTCACGATGGCAGAGTTGAAACTTGGTAGCGAAGAATGTTGATTTAATTCTGACGGCAGTTTCTTGAAGAATCTTATAATTACCTGGATTATATGAAGAGTTTCTCCATAATAGAATGGTGCGGATAAAGCGATCCGTGGTTTTGAAGTAGCGTCGCCCCTGCCACTCCTCATTAGTGCCACATGAATTACAAAATGTTTCGCTATTTTCGCAGACGCCATTCCATGCGCCTTCAAAATAGATCGCCCACTCACCGAAAATCCGATCTAGGCTACTAATTGTATCCTAAGAATTAAGAGTAAATTCATCACTACTCAAATCTTAAAAAAATAAATAAAGGACAGCCCATACAACTACCTCTAACAGATGTGAAGGCAATGAGTGCTCAAAGGCCAATATCGATGATACCTTTTCCAAGGGTAAAGGATGCTATGCGCGCCGAAGTTCTACTTAAAAAACTTGGATATAAAATTAGACTTACCGCCCCGCCCCCAGAGCTTAGAACTGGATGCGACTTAGCAATAGTCATCGACGTTGAACGGTACATAGAAATCGAAAAGATACTGCAAGAGAATAAAATTGAATATCACGACCTTGTCTACGGAGACAAGCTGATTCCCCTTCTTGAATTAACCAAGGTGTTTGATCTCGGTGAATATACCATGGTTAGACATGGATGTATGAAGATTACATTCGAAAAAAGTACTGGAAAAATCGTCAACATTTCTGGCGGCGGCTGCCCCGATATTCCCTATGTAACCATCACCCTAGTGGGTAAAAAATTAGAGGAAGCCCCTCACCCCCAGACTGTCGGCTCAACGATCTGTGCTTATTCCCTTGGTAAAGCCTATGATAGAGCGCTTGAAATCCGGGGGGTGCACTAGCTATGTTAGTCACGGTCGGCTCAGTTCCAGTTAAGGATCCATCCATTAAAAAGGGCTCTACGAAGGTTCAAGGCGAAAACCTCCTCATCGGCGATTTCTCCATTCCCATCTCGGCTGGCACCCAAACAATGATTGCCGCGGCGACAGTGACCTGTGAGGCTTTAGGTTTGAAAGCCCCATACGCAGTTGTGGCAGGTGACATTGGGGATGGTAGTGGAAGTGATGAACTGTTTGCATTTCTAATACTTGAAGGGTGCACGTTATCGCCCAAGGTGGTTGTAGTTCATTACATTTACCCCAGTGTTGGAATGAAAGAAGTTGTGGAGACTCTAAAGGGATGTGTCCCTCCACCTAAACTAATCGCTGATGCTGGCGCCATGTATAACATTGCGACCCTTGGGCTCGCAAAGGACTTTGATCTATTCACCCCTGATCCGGGAGAAATGGCCTTCCTCGCCGACCCAGAAGCAGAGCACCCTATGTATGTAAGCACTCCAATCTTTGAAATCGATA
>Ga0315268_10005574_pt1 | contig 13497 bp, 13 predicted proteins | sample C1_top_MG_FD_204535 | JGI IMG/M metagenome (GOLD analysis project Ga0315268, IMG submission 204535) | Sediment microbial communities from Yellowstone Lake, YNP, Wyoming, USA - C1_top | ecosystem: Environmental > Aquatic > Freshwater > Lake > Sediment | place: USA: Wyoming | collected 2017-08-01 | reverse complement strand
GCGTACTCAATGCGCGTCGTGCCCGGAACCTATGACGCAAGCGCGTCACTCGCAGGATTCACGCCTCAAACACTCGTCGGAGTAGTCGTTGAAACCGGCAATTCCTCGAGCGCAAACTTCACTCTCGTCAGCACGCTCGGAATCGTGCGCGGAACAGTGCGCGACCAATTCGGAGCCGCAATTGCCGGCGCGACCGTCACCCTCGTTGGAACGGGCCGCACTGACGCAACCGACTCGACTGGTGCGTACGAATTCACCGGCGTCACTCCGGGCGACTACAGCCTGACTGCAAGCGCAGCCGGCTACTCAACTGGAGGAACGACTGCAACCGTATTGCCTGGCGAAGCAACCGTCGCAGACATTACTCTCTACCAGGAGTCTCTGTTGCGCGGATACGTAACCGACGCAGCCGGAACTCCCATTGCAGGCGCATTCATTTCAGCCGACGCGTCGCACAACGACACGACTGACTTGACGGGATACTACGAGATAACGGGATTGACTCCCGCGTTGTATTCGGTAAGCGCGAGCGCAACCGGGTACTTGACTGCATCCGGCAGCGCGTTGATAGCGCCCGGAGTCAACGAATTGAACTTCTCGCTCGTGCAAGCAGGCTCGATTGCCGGAAACGTGCGCTTCCTCTTCGGAGGCGCGCCAGTGGCAGGAGCGCTCGTGCGCGCAACTCAAGACGCGCGCCTCGTGGCCTTCGTTGACACGCTCGCAGACGGAACTTACGCGTTGAACGGCCTGGAACAAGGCTATTACAACGTAACCGTCTCGGGAGCGGGCTTCGGCTCGCAGACGCAGCTGGCTTACGTAACGGCCGGTAGCGTAACGACTTTAACGTTCAGGGTGTACTGAAAATGAATTGGAAAATACTGTCAGGAATCGTTTTGGTCTTGCTGGCAATAGCAATGCCCGCAAGCGCAGCCAACATTTATGGCTATATCACGGACCAGACTACCTCTGCTCCCATTAGCGGAGCCCAGGTTCAAGTCTACGACAACTCGACCAGCGCAGTAATCGCTGTGGCAAACTCGGACGCAACCGGTTATTACACCGTTACGTTCGCCGACGTCGACGTCGACATTGGTTATACCGCCGCGGGTTACGCTACCGCCGGATGTTCGGCTAGCGCGACTTTCTGCGACGTTCCATTCGCTTCGCACCCCGGCTCTTCAGTCGAATGGCCTGTTCAACTCGCTCCAGTGACTCCTGGAACCCTGACCGGAGTAGTCATCGACAGCGTAACCGGACTCCCGATAAACGGAGTTTCAGTGCGCGTCCTGCAAGGAGGAGTCGAAAAATACTCTGCTTCAACCAGCGCAACCGGCGCCTACTCGATCACCCTCGTAGCAGGCACTTACACCGTAAACTTCTCGCACGCTTCATACGTTTCATCCGCGTACTACCCTGTTTTGGTTAACATCGGAGCAACTACTACCCGCAACGCGGTTTTGAACCCGCTTGCAACCCTCCAAGGAACGGTTACGAACACGTTCGGAACTCCGGTAAACGGCGCAACCGTGACAATAATTGGAACCACTTTGACTGCTTCAACCGACGCCGCAGGATTCTATTCAATGACCGGAATAACTCCTGCGTTCTACTCGATTTCAGTGACTGCCGCAGGCCACTCGCCCGCGACTTTGTCCAACACTTACTTGGGAGCCGGCGTTAACACGCGCAACTTCGCGCTGTCCTCGTCCAACGGGCGCGTAACCGGAACCCTCACTACTCCGGTTGGAACAATGACCATCACGCTCAATAACACGCTTTACTCAACCACGACTACGACCGGCTCGTACTCGATTGAAGGAGTAACCCCTGGGTCATACGTCGTCCGCGCAACAACCGACCAGACGAACTACTACTCTTCGCCTTCAGCTCAATCCGTTAACGTAGTCAGCGGAGGAAGTGCCGTCGCAAACTTTGCGTTCGTGTTGAACGCAAGCGCGCCGACCCCGACTCCAACGCCGACTCCAACGCCAACTCCCGGCCCGGGTGGGTCAACTGGAGGAACAGGCGGCGGGTCAAGCGGAAGAACCGTTACTCCGACTCCGTCTCCAACTGCGACTCCAATCCCGTCCCCGACTGCAACAGCATTGCCGGTAACGGGCGGAAGCAACGCAACGCTTGCGGACGGAAGCATTCTGTACACCCAGACCCAGAACTACCTCGTCACCATAACCGTCGGAAGCGAGACTTACAACTTGAACCTCAAGCGCGAACTCGTTGTACGCGTCGCAAGCTCGAAGGCAAGCGGCTTCACGTCCACGATAACGCTCTTGCTGGCCAACCCGTCGAACAACTCGCTCGAAAACTTCGAGCTCGCCGAGTTGCTGCCCGCAGCACTGTCGTCCGACTCGTCACTGCACTTCAGCACAGCTCCCACAAGCAGGGACGGCCCGCGCGCGGCTTGGAACATCGCTTCGCTCCGCGGAGGCTCGCAGCTCTCGCTGTCTTACTCAGTTGACGAAAAGCTTGCGCCCGACTACCTGCATTACTTCGCAGGCGCGCCGTCAATCCGCTCGCTCGCAACCGGAGCACAAGGCACTGCAGTAGAGCTGGAGCAACAGCCGATTGCATCGCCTTCGCCGGCAGCGGCCACGGGATTCTTCACGGCAGCCAACGCGCCGTTGATAGGACTCGCGATAGTGCTCTTCATAATCGTCGTCGCAACAATCGTCGTGATCGTGCGCGAAGGCGGAATTAAAGTGCACCGCAAGCCCCACAAGGCCATCGTCGAAGAAATCGAGGACGAAGCTCCGAAGAAACGCAAGTAAACCCTTTCTTTTTTCCTCGTTTTTTTATTTTGTTTCAGCGCCAGCCCACGCCGTTTAAAAACTCGTTTTCCCATTCTATTCCTAGGGAGGCGGGTTAACTTGACGCTTTTGAAAAAAACTCTTTCGACGCTGTTGTTGATTCTTTTCCTGGCTTCTTTCGCTTCCGCCATTCCAATAAAAATGTACGGCGTGCAGCGCGTCGAAGTGACCAACTTCGCCAGCGCCTTTCCCCAAGGAACGGAAATACTGCGCGAAAGCGGGGGCGGGCGCCTCCAATACTCGTTCACCGATGCATCCCTGCTGGTGAAAGTGAGAGTGACTTCGCAGTTCACGCGCGGTGCTTGCGCCAACCCGCCGTCCACATCGGTTGCAGGCGGCGCGCCAGCCATTCCGCCTTGTGACTTCGTGAACGAGTTTTACTTGGATTCAGGCAGCGCAACCGCGCAAATCAGTTTTCCCGCGGGAACAACGCTTCCTTCGACACTTTCAGCAACCGCGGCAATCATTACTCCCTCCGGGCTTGACGCGTGGGAAGGCGTAGTTTTCCAAGTTCCCCACGTAGACACTCTCCGCGTCGTTTCCGGAACCGGAAACGAACCCGAAGTAAAACGCGTGTACGTTACTGAAGAAGACTGCGACCACGCAACGCCTTCGTTTGCAATGAATCCGGCTACCGACACTGCTACTATCGAATTCAAGGAAGGCTCGCAGCTGGTAATGATGCCCGTTGCATTGTTTTCAACCATGACTAAAGCGGCGAACGAGCAGCAGGACATCGTCGCCAAAAAAGTTCTGGCAAGCAAGATAGTAATCGAAAACGCGTCTAGGCTGTCAAACTGGCCCGGCGCAACTCAAGCAAATTGGCAGAACGGAAGAGTTATTTGCGACGACGGACGCCGCGGAATAAGCTTCACGCAGAAAATAAACTACTCCACCAGCGACTTGTCGCCGCAGTCGACTTTGACGAGCATTTCTGAAATAACCGACATCCTGCGGTACCCGACGGAAATAGACTACTCGCTGTCGCCTTCAACTGCGTCAACCAAGGCAGTAATCCGCGTGCGCAAGGCGGGACTGCTTGACTTAAGCGCATACCAGTACCTGAGGTACTACTTGGAACGCGGGGTTCCAAGCGGAGTCCCTGCCGGGTCAATAACGATATCCGACACTACCGTCGAAGCGTGGAGTAGCGCCGTGCGTGACTTAAACTACTTAGGGGCGTATGGCGGGGAAGTGCCTGATTTTACCGGGATAGCCCACGGTTTCGGCGGCCGCGGAGAATCCAATGCAGTCATTTCCAACTACACTCACGCCCGGCTTGAACAAAGCCAGACTTTCAGCATGCGAATGACTCCCGAGCTCTTGCAGAAAATAAGCGAATTCAATGGAGTCTACTACTTGACGGGATACGCGGCAAGCACGGACGGAGTCAGAACCGAGCAGTATTCCCTTGATTCGGCTGCGTTGGAACGCAGTTGGTACGCAATAGGCGGCGGCAGGGGCGTTACCCAAGTTTTGATTGCCAAGCAAGCCGGGTTGCCCGCGCCGCAAAGCAGAACCATTGAAGAACACTCGTTTACTTTGAATGCCGTTACTTTAAGCGGCGAAGCAAGCACGCTGGCCGAAGTCACGGTAGCTACTTCGGCAGGAGTTCAGTCAGACCACTTCGTCGGGCCTACTGCCGTGCGCGTTTCCAGCCCCACTGACGGCGATTACTACATTTACTCGGCTGCAAACGGAAGACTTGCTTTCATACTTTCAGTAATTCCTTTGGACGCGCGGCTGCCCGAGGGATACCCCGAATTGCAGGGATTTCCGACGAACTACCTTGCGCTTACCGTCGTCAACTTGTGCGAACGCAGCCAAATAACCGGCGCACCCCAAGTGCCGGCCAGCTGCTCCGCCGCGGAGCAGCTGCCGCGTTGCGCGGCGTGTTCACTTGGGCCCGGCGGAACAACTCTGCCGGAAGATGATTCGGCGGTAGTTGCTTGCATGCAGCACTGTCGGCCTTCGGTGCCGTCAACTTTGGAACCAGAGTGCTGGGTTGATAACCTGGCTCCCGTCGGCTCGGGAATACTGTGGCACATTGCTCCGTGGAAAATACTGCAGGACCATGGAATAACCGGCGCGACTTTTACGGTCTACAAGCAAGAAGGCGGCCAGTGGATTCAATCCAAACAACCCCGCTCAACTCCCGCACTTGAAAATTTCGTGCACGACCAAGGAGTTCTCACAGATTACGAAGTTCAGTTCGACGACAGCGGAACCAACTTCCGCGTGCGCCAGAACCGGGTTTACAACATGACTCTGAAGCGCGGCAGTCAAACTGCCAGAGAACTTACTTGCGTTCCCGACGAAAATGCGCTTAAGCAAGCCGTTGGCGCGCCTCTCCCGGGCGGAAACCCGGCCGTACCGGCCGAAACTCAATCCGCTGCGGTTACGGTTAGCCCCGGAATCACGTGCATGGCTTCCGTCATGGAAGACCCTTGCTCGAGTGGTGCGCCGCGCATTGAAATAAACCAAGTCGGTTTCAGCGGGGACTTTCAATCAGCGTTGGCGGCATGGGACAACCCCTGGTTCGGAGTCAGAATAAACAACCAATGGGCGTTGCAGGGCCTTTTGAGTAATTACGATTACAACCAGATCGTGATAGACTCTTCCACGCTGGGCGCCTGTCTTTGGCCGCAAACTGTTCAACTGCAGGTCTGCGACTTCGACCCCGCCTTGCAACAAAGTCCGCCAGCGCGTTGCTACGGGGGAAGCTGCAGCATTCAAACATCCGGTTTTCGTCCGCCGGCCCAGCCTTCAGAACAAGAATCGGGTTTTGAACAACCGGCAACTATAGTGCAGCCCGAATTCGTCGATTCATTGCCGATTGAGTTGACGATTGTCGGCGGAGACGCTGAAGTTTCGGCAACTTGTCCCGGCTCGGATGATTTACTGCCGCTATTGGCTTCGGCGTCGGGGCTTTACGGGCGCGTAACCGTGGATTTCGGGCAAGTTGACTCCCGTTATATCGGTCACCGGTGTTCGATAGATATCTTTTCCAGCGAACCGTTTGTGCAAGATTATATGCAGTTCAATCTTCAAGCTGCCGCGTTTTTTGGCGACGCTAAAAAATTAGGTTGCTATCGTTTAGAAGACGGCAATTTCGGCGAGTGTGATTGAGCATGAAAATAATTGTTTTGATTGCTTTGGCTTCCGTCCTGCTTTTGGGCTGCGTTGCGCAGCCGGCCGCGCCGCAAGCCAGTCCGACGCCTTCGGTTGCCGCGGCAACGGTTACGCCCGCTCCCACTGCTACACCCTTTCCGACGGAGGCAGTAGTCCGCTTTTACGGCTACGCGGTCACGCCGAAGGAAGTCACCGTCAAGGCCGGCGGGAGAGTCACGTGGGTTAACGACGAGCAGCCGTTGCACGGCGTTACTTTCGGCGAATTCGGTTCCGACGCCCTCGGTGCGGGCGCGGCTTATACTGAAACGTTTTACGAAGCAGGCGACTACAACTATACTTGCGGCGTGCACGACTATCCCGCTGAACGCGGAGTAGTTCACGTAGTTCCCTGAAGTGGTTTCAGTTTTTTATACTTCTCGGTTCTAGTCTTCAATTGAAAGGTGATTTTGCTTTGGCTTCTTTAGGAAATGCGTTCGACGTCGACAAGTCGAAGAACTTCAGCGACTGGTACACCGAAATAACGAAGCAGGCGCAGTTGTGCGACTTGCGTTACAACGTCAAGGGCTTCATCGTCTTCATGCCCTGGTCCGTCTCTTCGATGAAGAAAATGTATTCCTTGTTCGAGCGCGAGCTCGAGGCAACGGGCCACAAGCCCGCGTTGTTTCCCGCACTGATTCCGGAAGAAAACTTTTTGAAGGAAAAAGAGCACGTGGAAGGCTTTGCGCCGGACGTGTTCTGGGTCACTGAAGCAGGCGGGGGCAAGCTGGAGCAAAAGCTGGCCATGCGGCCCACCAGCGAAACCGCGATGTACAAAATGTATTCCCTCTGGATTCAGGGATTGTCTGACTTGCCGCTGAAAATCTACCAAAGCTGCCAGGTGTGGCGCCACGAGACCAAGGCAACGCGTCCGTTCATCCGCAGCAGGGAATTCCACTGGATCGAGGCCCACGATGCTTTCGCAACCCGCGGGGAAGCGGAGCAGCAAGTGCGCAACGACACGCACACAACCGAAAAAGTAATGCATCAGACGCTCGGAGTTCCATTCATTTACTTCCAGAGGCCCGAGTGGGACAAGTTCCCGGGGGCAGTGCACACTTACGGCGCAGACTCGCTCATGCCCGACGGGCGGACGATTCAACAGCCGTCCACGCACTTGCTTGGACAAAACTTTGCGAAGCCGTTCAACGTTTCCTTCACTAACGAGAAAGGCGAGAAGGACTACTGCTGGCAGACTTGCTACGGCCCCGCCATTTCCCGCATTTACGCGTCCGTGATTTCAATTCACGGCGACAACAAAGGATTAATACTGCCTTTCGAAATCGCGCCCGTGCAAGTCGTGGTTATTCCCATTCAGAAGAAGGGCGTTGAAGCGAAAATAGTTGAAAAAGCCCGAGAAATTGCCGAGAAACTGCGCGAGCACGGATTCGCGGCCGAAGCCGACGAAACTGACGCCACGCCTGGATTCAAGTACAATTACTGGGAACTGAAGGGCGTTCCCCTGCGAGTTGAAGTCGGAGCCCGCGAACTAGAGTCAAAGGAATTCGTGGTTGCGAGGCGCGACACCGGAGAAAAAACGAAGGTCGCGGAAAAAGACTTGCCCAAGAAAGTCTCGGAACTCGGCAAAGCCCTCTCGGAAAACCTCAGAACACGCGCTGACGAATGGTTTTCGAAACAAGTTCACTCCGCGAATTCAATGAACGAACTCGGCGAACAGCTCGACAAAGGCGGTTTCGTGAAAGTTTCCCTGTGTTCAGTTGAAATGGCGGGCAAGAACTGCGCCGATGAAATAAAGGCAAAGACAACCGGCGACGTGCGCGGAACGCGCTTCGACCCCGAAGAAAAGCCTCCTGCTGGAGCAAAGTGCGTCGCGTGCGGAAAAGCCGCGAAGGAACTCGTTTACGTAGCCAGGCAATACTGATCATGAAATTCGTTTCAGGCAAGCCCGCTGCAGTCGCCGGAAAAACCCTTTTGGTAGCCGACTTGCATCTCGGCATTGAATTCGAGTTGCGGCGCAAGGGAGTGCGCATGCCTCTGCAGTGGAAGGCAACGGCGCAAGAAATTTCAGGGCTTTTGCAGCAAACGCGGGCCGACCAGCTCTTGATTCTCGGAGACGCCAAGCACGACATTTACGGCCTGGAGTTGAAGGAAAAGGAAATGATGCGCTCTTTCTTCCGCGCCGTCTTGGACGGCGGCTGCAGCAAGATCACTGTCGCGAAAGGCAACCACGACGGGCAGTTGCAGGAGCTTGCCGCGGAAAGCTTGATTGAAATGATCGGCCCGCAAGGCGCAGTGGTTTCAATGGGAGGAAAACAATACGGCGTCTGCCACGGCCACGCGTGGCCCGCCACCGAACTCGCGAAAGCGCCGTTGCTCTTGCTGGCGCACGACCACCCGTTGATAGAATTCACCGACGCGCTGGGCTTTCGCTGGAGCGAACGCGCGTGGATTCTCGGCAGCACCAGGAAGTGCGTCAATTACCCGGGAATCCAAAAGGCAGTGGTTTTTCCGGCGTTCAACACGCTCAGCGGAGGAATGGCTTTCAACGCAAAGCCCTGCAACCAGCTTTTAGGCCCGTTGTTTGAAAACGAGTGCTTTGACTTGGATCGCGCGGAGGCGCGGTTGTTGTCGGGAATGCCGCTCGGCAGGATAAAGGCCTTGCGGAAGTACGGCAGTATAAACTCTTAAAAACCACTGGCTGCAAAATAGTTCAATCAGATTTCAGTCTATTCTTAGAAGGTGTTTTTGGATGGGCAGAGGAAGAGAACGAATAGTTCAATGCGCGTCTTGCGGAAGGCAGGTGCGCCGCGACAAGGCAGTTTTCATTGAAAAAGCAGTGTTTTCGAACCCGGTGGAACGCAAGGACGCGGATCCCAGCGAATCGTATTCGCGCGCGTTTTTCAGGGAATTCGCTTACTGCCCCGGCTGTGGAAAGCACTTGCGCGTCTACGAGAAGAAAAAGCAGTTAATGGAACGCCAGCGCGAACGCGACCGCGAACGGGCTTTCTTCGGAAGGCCGAGGCCGCGTAGCGAAATGCACAGTTCGCGCACTGGAAGCTACCGGGAACCAGTTCCCGGACAGCAGGCCGCGCCTGTGGCGCCGGCCGAACCGGCTCCTGCGGAAAAGCCGAAGGAAGGCGAGCAATAATTTGGCGGAATACGCTCCAAAGTCGGAACTGGCCGCAAAATGCGCGGCAATAGTAAAGGCGGAAGCCGAGCCAATCAACTACGAGCGCCACTTTTTTCCCGTAGTGCTTCACTCTATCGAGCTGGCGCAGGAAGTCGGCGCAGACCGCGAAGTAGTTGAAGTAGCGGCTTGGCTGCACGACATTGCCCGATTCAGGCTGAAGCAGTTGAAGCGCGGCACGCACGAGCTGAAGGGCGCCGAAGAGGCCCGCAAGGTCTTGAAGCAGCTGGGGGCCGACTCCGATTTCATCGACCGTGTGGCTCGCTGCATCCAGTGCCACGTGGACGGCAGACAGGCTTCGACTATGGAGGAAAAAGTGCTGGTGAGCGCCGACGGCTTGGCGCAGATAGAGCACGTGGAATGGCTGTTTTTCATCGCTTTGCGCGACCAGTACCCCGGCGACTTGAAGAGCGCCGAGAAATGGACTCGCCAGAAAATTGACTTCGCCTGGAAGCACAAACTTGTTTTAAGGCAGGCGAAGGAAAAGGCGAAGCAGAAGTACGCTGCGGCAATCAAAATATTAACTTCTTCTCACTGACCACGAATTTGTCAACCGTGCTGCTGTGGCGTGAATCTAGGCTCTTTACTGGTAACCCACCGGCAGGCCACTGGGTTTTTGCTTTAAAAACAAGCACTTATTTTTCGTCTTAAGGCGGAGTAATTGAAAACTAAGCGAGTTGTTCACTGGACTAATCTGAAAAAGTTTTCTCCGCCTGAAAATATTAACGAATCTTGGGCCGAACTTGTCGGAGTATATCTAGGCGACGGTACCCTGACTCCCTACTTCATGCGCGTCACTGGCGACAAACGCTACGATTTACGATATTTCGATTATCTTTCAAATCTCGTAAAGACAACGGTTGGAATTACCGCAACCACTAGGGCCGAATCCAATCGTAATCAATTGTATCTAGAGGTGCGGTCTAAGCTGTTCTGTGACTTTTTACGTCAGAAGTTTGGTTTGCTGCCTGGCGATAAGTTGCGAAATGGAAATGCCATTCCTGAAAATATATTCAACAACGCTCCGTTGTCCGTTTCTTGTCTTAGGGGATTGGTTGATACGGATGGTTCAGTTTCAAAGGATGGCCGAGCTTTTTCAGTACGTTTTTCATCCAAAAACAAGGTTCTTTTAGACCAAGTGGAAGCCATAGGACGAAAGCAAGGCGTATTTAGTTTCAGGACAAAAAGAGAAACGGGTACCCGAAGCTGGAGTAAGGTTGAAAAGTACTTTTGCAAGGTAGGTAGTTCCAACCCCCGGCACTTCGTGCGTTTTTTGGAATACGCGAAAGGAAACGCAGTGTATAAAAAAGACGTTTTGAAATACTATCCTAAGTACGATAAAATCGAGCTTCCGTTTAAGGGCCCGTAGTCGATCGGTAAGACGTCTGTTTCACACACAGAAGATGCGGAGTTCGACTCTCCGCGGGCCCACTACTTCTTTCCGATAGAATAGTATTCCTTGAAGTCTTCAGAACCGGGTTTTTTCTTTCCGTCAGTGCCGTACTTTATTTCCGCCATTCTTCCGCCTGCGCGCACGTCTTCCTTTGCCAGGTCGGCGATGGTCGGCTTTTCAGGCTCGTCTTCGGGCAGGTTTTTGAACATGAACTTCGAGAAAGCGAAGGCGACTACTATTATCAAAACCATTCCTGCTGCGCCGAAAATCAGTTTCATCGGCAGAATGCCTCCTTCCATTATTGGAGCGTTGATTACCGTAGTCAGTCCCGCCACGAGTACTAGCATTACTAGAATGAATTCGATTCTGCGTATGAGCAGCGTTTTTTCGCGTTTGTTCACGTTCTCACTTTCCCCCACTTGACTGAATTCCAGAGTCGTTCGTGTCCGAAGTAGGCGACTGCGGTGTAGACGTTGCTTATCAGCATGAAGCCCAGCGCGACCTCCGTTTTTCCCGTCAGCAGGTAGACTGCTGTGAAGTCGAGGACCAGGATGATGACTCGGTAAGTAACTGCTTTTACCAGGGACCGGCTCCACTTTTCTCCGAATGCCGCTTTCTTCATTTCTTCACGCTCTCTTCAACCCATTTTTCAAGCGGTTTGGAGGCTCGTGCTTCCGAAAAAAGTATTGCGGGAAGGGCGTAAGAGTGAAGCGACTTGATTTTTTTTGCCAGCGCGGCCGCGTTTTTCCTGTCCGTCTTGATCTCCAGCATCCACTCTTTTTCCTCAAGCGTTTTTCCTTTCCACCGGTAAGCGGAGTTGACTGGCCAATAGCTGGCGCATGCCGCAAGCTTGTTTTTCAAGACGCTTAAAGCAATTCGGCGCGCTTCTTTTTCGCCGCCGCAGGTCACGTGGACGACAAGCATTCGCTCACCCACTTGGTAAGACTCGGTTTTGACGCCTTTTCGAGGGGCGTTGCGTTGATTCCTTTTTTGCGCAGCGCGGCCGCGAGTTCGTCGGAGTAGCCGTGCATCGTAAACACGCGCTTGGCCTTGCTTTCTTCGGCGTAGCGCAGGAGTTCCGAGAAGTCCGCGTGGTCGCTCAAGCAGAAGGTCTTGAACCGCTCGCTGCCGGAAGAGCCCATTGCCCAGCCTGTTGCAACCGCGCACGAAACGCGTTTTCCGTGCAGCGCAGAAGTTTCGGCCGCCAGTTCCGCCGTGACTTTGTGGTGGGGCAATACTGCCGTGAATGCCTTGTCCTTCATTGCCGCCTGTCCTTCGGGGGTTTCGGCGTCGATGAAATCCATTTTCACGCCGTGCTTTTGGTAAACCCGGCACACGCGCGCAATGTTCTTTGGCACGACGGGGGTTATGCTGCAGTAGTCGTTCAAAAGCTTTACGATTTCCTGCGCTTTTCCCAGCGAGTAGCCGCCCATAAGAAGAAGGTCTCCCGCCGCCTGTCTTTTCTTCGCCCACGCAGCAATTTCCGCGTAAACGCTTTCCCGCGAAGGAAAGGAATAGCGGGGCAGGCCGTAAGTCGCTTCCATGAGGAGTTCCTCGCATTCCGCAACCTTGGCTCCTTTGCAAGTCAGCGAGTCCGAGAACTTGAAGTCGGAAGTGAAAGTGAACGAAGTCGAATCCCATTCCGCGTGCAACTGCGTCGACCCGAGCACGTGGCCCGAAGAAGGAAGGGTTACGGTCAAGTCGCCTTCACGGAATTCGCTTGCCGACTCGGCTCCCTTGGAAGAATAACCGCGCGCGGCAAGCAGGTCTAGCGTGGCGTTGCTGCAAATGAGTTTCTTTGCTCCCCGCAGGCACGACGCGTGGTCGGCGTGCGCGTGCGAAACGAACGCGTTTTCTCCCCCGCAGTCTAGCGCTATTTGGCGTTCTCCGGCGACTAGCGTGGTGGTCGAAGGCGGGCGGTGGGCCAGCATGTTGTTGCAAACAACGGCGGCGTTAAAAAATGTTGGCAGCCAAACAATTGCTTCATGGACGAATTTGACTTGGCGATAATCGGAGGCGGCCCGGCCGGAATGTCTGCCGCTGTTTACGCCAGCCGCCGCGCCATGAAAGCCGTTCTGCTTGAAGAAAAGACGCTGGGCGGAATGCTTAACGAAATCCGCGAGATAGACAATTACCTCGGTTTTTCGAAGGCAACGGGGCCGCAGGTGTCGAAAGCGTTTTCCGACCACTTGAAGACCTTTCCAGTTGAAGTCAGGGAATTCGAGGCAGTCGGCGCCATCCGCAAGGACGGAAATGCGTTCTTAGTTTCAGGCTCGAGCGGCGAAATAAGCGCCAAATCGGTTTTGATTGCAACCGGAATGAAGCACTCCGGACTCGGATTGGAAGGAGAGTCCAGGCTCTTGGGGCGCGGCGTTTCCTACTGCGCCACGTGCGACGCGCCGTTCTTCAAAGGAAAGAAAGTAGTTGTTGCGGGAGGCGGCGACAGCGCCATTTCCGCGGCGTTGTACTTGTGCGACGTGGCGTCGAAAGTGTACGTAATCCACCGCTCTGAATTCAAGGCAGTCGAGGTAATGGTGCAGAAACTGCGTGAAAAAGAAAAGCAAGGCAAGGCAGAAATCCTGCTTGGAAAGAAAATAGTCGAAATCAAGGGCGAAAAAAGCCTTTCGTCACTGGTTTTGGAAGACGCGTCGGGCGCCAAGTCCGAACTAGCGGTTGATGGGTTGTTCGTCTACGCCGGCGGAGTTCCCTTGAACGCACTGGCTCAAGGGCTCGGCGTCAAATTGAACGAACGCGGCTTCATAGCTTCCGACGAAGAAGGGCGTACGAGCGTTGCGGGCTTTTTCGCCGCAGGCGACGTGACCGGCAAGGGAATGCAAGTAATAACCGCTGCTTCCGCAGGAGCCGTTGCCGCTCTGGCGGCGTACAAGCACGTAAAACAACTCCCTCGCTGAATGTTACTACTCGAGGATAACGAATACTTTAAATAGTGCTTTTTTCACTAT
>Ga0315268_10005573_pt1 | contig 13500 bp, 13 predicted proteins | sample C1_top_MG_FD_204535 | JGI IMG/M metagenome (GOLD analysis project Ga0315268, IMG submission 204535) | Sediment microbial communities from Yellowstone Lake, YNP, Wyoming, USA - C1_top | ecosystem: Environmental > Aquatic > Freshwater > Lake > Sediment | place: USA: Wyoming | collected 2017-08-01 | reverse complement strand
AGGTGGCCTGCAGGACGGCGGTGCTGGCAACCCTGCGCTCGCCGCCGGCGAGGTTGAGGTCCGCCAGCAGGAGCCACATCAGCTTCTCCGGCTCATCCTCGACCACGATGACGTCGGGCACCGCCGGACATTGTTGGAGTGGTGCCGCGGCAATGTACTTCACCGCGCCGCGGGGAAGTTGGGGCATCTTCTCGAACATTCGCCGGGCGATTTCCGGTACGGCAACAATGCCGAATCCGACCAGACCTTTGCCATGGGCCAGCCCTTCGGGGAGTTCCCGCATGCCGAATGCCCGGGCTGCGGCGGGACAGGCGATTTCAGCGTCTTCCAGCAGGACGGATTTCCCGTGGCGAGCCTTCATGAGCAACTGGCAGTAGCGGTGGCGCTGGACTCGCTCATAGTGCGCAAAAGGCTGAAGGTCTGAGTCGGCCTTGAGCAGGAAAACTCCGATTGGGTCGTGCTCGAACCCGACAAGCTTTTTCAACAGGTTGGACTGCTGTTGCAGGTCATCCGCCGGCTCGGCCTTGACCGACGGAACCAGCCCAGGTTGATGTTGGTCCGTGCTGCTCATCTCGCCGCCGGTATCAAGAGCACCGGCACCGGCGCAAGGCGGGCGACGTTATGGCTGACGCTGCCGAGGAAGACCTCGCTGATGAAGCCACGGCCCTGATTGCCCATCACGAGCAATGATACATTGCGCTCCCGGGCGAGGCGAAGGATCTCGCTGGTCGGCGAGCCGTAGGGCAGTTCGAGTGTAACATCCTCAGCGCTATCCTCAATCAGTTGCGCCTTCAGCCGTTCCAGCCGGGCGGTGTCAATCCGGTTGAACTCCGCCAGCCGGTCTTCCAGATGCTTGCCGATTCGCGTCTTGTCCTGGACGTGAACCAGCGTGAAACGCCGGCACCCGGCTCGCGCCAGCTCGCGGACAAGCCCAAAGGCGTGCTCGGCGTTGTCGGAGAAGTCGGAGGCATAAAGCACATGGCGAACCGGTTCCAGCGGTATCACCTCGTTGACCGACTTGCCCTCGCGTTTCACGTGCCGGATGCGCACGATGAGGACCGGCCGCCGGGCGGAATGGAGGAGCGCGCCAACGGTTCTGCCGAACAAGGTCTCGGATGCCAGCGAACGGCCATGGGAACCGACGACAATGAGCGAGACATCTCGGTCATCGGCAACTCGGAGGACTTCCCGCTGAGGCAAACCGGCGGTGGCCTCAACTGAAACCTCAAGCCCGGTGTCGCGTGCCAACTGCGCCTGTCGCTCAAGCTTCGGCCGTATGAGAGCCAGCGCATCTTCGGTCAGCGGCTCGGGTGCGAGGGTCTCCAGGCAGTAAGACAGAATCACTTCACGGGTGCCGAGCGTGCGAAGCGCGTCAAGGTTCTCGATAATCTGGTCCGACGTATCACTGAGGTCGGTAGCCACGAGAATACGTTCAAACATAAGACATCTCCTCAAGTCCAAGCTTGGCCTGGGCTGTTGATGGTTTACAGCACAAATCTGCCATAGGCCAGCCCTGCCACCGTCCAGAGGTCGAAAGCCGGCCCAATGTAAGAGAAAACTCGCTTGGGGTCAATATCCGGGCATTCACGATCACACCTGGCAGGCTGAGTGCCCGGTCCTTGCCATGCTGGGACGGGAAGGACACTCTTGCCCGGGCGCGGCGCATTTCCTCGTTCAGGTGACTCCGACAGGCGTTCTCGGTGCAGACGAACAAAATAGTGGCCAAGCGACTGGCCGGATTAAAACAGAGAGCCATATATCAACCCGACTACCGTTGAAAGGACAACGACCAGCCCGATGTACGTGAATGCCCGCTTGGCGCCAATCATCCGGGTGATTACGATCATGCTCGGCAGAGATAGCGCCGGGCCGGCCAGAAGTAGAGTCAGTGCCGGACCCTTGCCCATGCCGGAGCCGATGAGACCCTGCAGAATCGGTATCTCGGTGAGCGTGGCGAAATACATCAGCGCACCCGAGACCGAAGCGAACAGGTTGGACCATAGCGAATTGCCGCCGACCAGACCGGCGATGGCCGAGTCGGGGATGATGCCGGCGTTCAGGCCGGGCCGACCCAGCAGGAACCCGGCGATGAACACGCCGCCGAACAGCAGGGGTAGAATCTGCTTGGCAAAGGTCCAAGTCGAGGCAACCCAGGCCTTGCGCTCTTCGCCGGAGAACCAGCGCCAGACCATGAGCGCCAGCAGAATCAGGGCCGCGCCCGCCAAGTACCAGTGTACCGAGAAGACCGCGTTGTAGAACCCAATCGGCTCTTTCGGTTTGCCCCAGGTCAAGAAGATGAGACCCAGGATCATCGAGGCAAAGTAGAGGATGTTCTGCCAGAGCCGGCGGCCGCCTTTGGCGGCCTCCATATCGAAAGCACCGGAGGCCTCGGCTCGAGTCTGCTCGGAACGGCGGAAGATGAATGCCATCAAGAGGCCGACGATAACCGAGAACGCAACGGCGCCGATAGTGCGCGCAAGCCCGAGTTCCAGGCCCAGCACCCGGCCGGTCATGAGAATCGCCAGTACGTTGATCGCCGGACCGGAATAGAGGAAGGTCGTTGCGACACCCAGGCCGGCACCGGCCTGATAGATGCCCATAAACATCGGCAGAACGGTGCAGGAGCAGACCGCAAGAATCGCACCCGAGATTGATGCAATGGAGTAGGCGAGGGCTTTGTTGGATTTTGGGCCGAAGTACTTGATAACGGCTTCCTTGGAGATGAAATTCTGAATCGCGCCGGCGATGAAGAAGGCCGGCACGAGACAGAGCAGTACGTGCAGCCGCGCATACTCCTGAAGCATCAGGAAGCCTTCCAGTATCGCGGTCTGGAGCCGCGTGCGGTCGAGCGGCACGAAGAAGAAGAACGCGAAGACCGCGACAATCAGTAGGAGTTTCTGCCACTCTTTCATCGTTCGTGTCCTCTCATCCGGCGTGAGGCATTACGCCGCTGAACTCATCATTTGCCACTCGAAGCCTCTTCCAGCCATTTCTTGACTTCATCTTTGCTCGGTATCTTGCCCTGGGCTTTCACCTTACCATTGATGACCAGCCCGGGCGTACTGAGGATACCCATCTGGGCGAACTTCCTGATGTCGGTGACTTTCTCGATATCGGCGGCAATGCCGGTTTCAGCCAGCACGTCCATTACGCGTTTCTCGACTTCTTTACAGCGAGGGCAACCCGTGCCCAGGACTTCGATTTTCACTGTTCCTCCTATGTTATCTTGCCCTCAGCTTTGAGGGCTTCTTTGACTTTCTTCCAGAGGCCATGTTCCTTGTACAGCCGGCGCAACTCCTCAACCGACGGGAATGATATGCACTTTCCCTGACAGAGGTTGCCGCACGTACTGCAGCCGACCACGCAATCGTTCGGCCGGACGACCTTGGGGCCGTCCGGGGTCCATTCAAAGACCGCCTTTCCGCAATTCATACACATCCCGCACTTCACGCAACGCTTTGGATCAATTGTCGGGTGCCAGTTCACTTCAGAACGGGGTATTCCTGCTAACCACGGCATATTTGCTCCTTTCGCTTGGTGCTGATCTAATTCGCGAATCCAAACTGCTTGAACTTGCTGACTATTGAGTCTCGCGTGAAGACACCGACATGACGGAACAGTTCCTTGCCCGTTGTATCCATGAAGATCTGGGTCGGGATGATCTGTATCCGATACTGACTTGCCAGTGCCTGCTCCTGATACACGTTGATGATGCGAACGTCCACTTTGCCCGCGAACTCCTTCATCATCGGGTTGAGGATTCCCAGCATGGTCTTGCACGGTATGCAGTTCTCCGACCCGAAATCCCACATTCTCGGCAGGCTCTTCGTTCTTGTGACCGTTGCCACGGCCTGCTCGCTGGTCGAAGGAACCGGTTTCTCAGCGGTCTGTCTTGCGGGCATTGTCTCGCGGACTGACTTGCTCTCAGCCGGCGGTTCCTTCGTCGCTTTCTTCTTCGTCGCTCCCTCGGCTGGACTCCTGGTCGTTGACTCGGCGGCAGCGGCTGGAGCTTGCACTTGAACCGGAACCGTTTCACAGATTGCGCCGGTAATAATCGAATCCAACTTCGCGGGACGGGCGGTGGCCTTGGGACTGCTGTTTCCACAGCCCAGGTACGCCACGAGCAAAGCCATGCCCAGCCAAAGAACGTACTTTCTTGTTCTGATCATTGACTACCTTTCTGCGGACAGGACTGGGCTCGCATCACGGCGCCAAAGGCACCAGTCCTTCCTACCGTTCTTATCGCTTGAGAATGTCATAGAGAAAATAGGCGGCGACCAGGAGAATCAGGACGCCGGATGCCTTCTTCAGAATAACCGAGGCTTTCTGCAATCCCTTGGAGTTGACCATTGCTTCGGCCAGCCCCATTGATGAACCGGCCGCAAGTACCAGCACGGAATGACCGAGGGCATAGGTGAAAAGCAGGACGCCGCCATACACGACATTGCCCTTTGAGGCAACGTAAGATAGCACGACCGCCAAGATCGGCATGGCGCAGGGCGTGGCGATCACGCCGGTCAATGCACCGAGAATGAAAGCGCCGACAATCCCGCCGGCCTTGGGCGTGATACCGCGCGGCATGGGAATCTCGAAATTCGGAAAGAAGAGGATTTGCACGCCCATGGCGAGACAGATGACCACTATCAACCAGGGAAAGAACTTGCTCGTTGTCCCGAACATCGTTCCGGCCAGCCCGGCGATCATGCCCAGCACGGTGAACGTCGCCGCGATTCCCAGAAACAGGAAGAGCGCCAGTAGCAGCGCATAGCCCTTGCTGCGCCCTTTGGCGTAGCCGCCGACAAAACCGATGGCCAGCGGAATCGAGGCGAGCACACAAGGGTTCAAGGCTGTCAGCAGACCGCCGACGAAGATAACCGGTACGGCGAGCAGCGGCTGGGTCGCAATGAGCTGGTCAACGCGCGCCAGCAATTGTGTCACGCCTCACCGGACCGGTTTGCGGGCCGATACTTTCAGGCTGTGAACCAGTCCGGCCAGTCGCTTGAGCTCAGTCGCCGCCAGACCGGTGTCACGCACAAGCTGCCGGACATTCGGGTCATTCGGCGCCAAGTCATATGGAAAGCGGTCGTCGGACAGCACCTTCACGTCGCGGAATCCGGCCGCCCGGATGGCTGCAAGGTAATCGTCGCGCAGGTCCGCGCCCGCGACGCAGCCGACATAGGCGACAATCGAGTCACGAACCGCAGCCGGCAGCGCGCCCTCAAGCACGATGTCGGACACGAACAACCGGCCGCCGGCTTTGAGGACCCGCAGCGCCTCGCGAAAGACCTGCGGCTTGTCCAGAGACAGATTGACTACGCAGTTCGAGATGACGACATCCACTGAGTTGTCCGGAACCGGCAGGTGTTCGATTTCACCGAGCCGGAACTCGACGTTGGTCCTGGGGACTGTCCCCTCTGCCTTGCGGGCATGAGCCCGGGCCTGTTCAACCATCTCGGGCGTCATGTCAACGCCGATGACCCTGCCTTCAGGGCCGACCCGGCGTGCGGCGAGAAAGGCATCGAACCCGGCCCCGGACCCCAGGTCAAGCACGGTCTGACCCGGTTTGAGCTCAGCCAGTGCAACCGGGTTGCCGCAGCCCAGTCCGAGATTGGCGCCTTCTGGCACCGCAGCGATTTCCTCAGCGCTGTATCCGACGCGGCGACTCAGGGCTGTGGCGGAATCGGAATTGTCACAACAATCGGCCGCCGGCCCGCAACAACCGCTCCGGCCTTGGGCAATCCTCCCGTAGTTCTCGCGTACTGCCCGCCGAATCGCCTCGCTATTCTTCTTCATCACTTCTTCCCTTCTGACTTGCGGTGGGGCCGGGTTTCCGATTCACCGCACACCCGGCAACAGGCCGCCACCATCTTTATTACCCCTCGGCTTGCCAGCCGGTAGAATACGCGCCGGCCGTCGCGCCGGGAACGGATTATACCGGCCTGCTCGAGCAGCGTAAGGTGTCGGGAAACGACTGAAGTGTCGAGCTTGAATCGCGGCGTGATCTCACAGACGCAGCGCTCGCCCGGCGCGAGCAGGCAGACGATTGCCAGCCGGACATCACTGCCCAGTGCGGCAAAGAGTCGGGCGGAATCCGATGAGCATTGCATAGTTGCACAATTATACAAATATTATGAACACCGTCAAGCGAGTTTGAAGGCCCGAATCCCGACATGGGACTTCACCACCAAGACACCAAGGCACTAGGAATCAGGAGAAATCTGAACCCCGAATCGCACCCGTTGGGTGTTTGACTTGATCCAGTCCAAGACCCGGCCGGACCTTGAGTAACAAGGGGATTCGCCTGGTGTCTTTGTGCCTTAGTGGTTCTAGGGCGGAACTGGGGAGGTCCGGGCTATTTCGGCAACTGGCCGTAGAGCTTCAGGGCTTCCTGGTTTCCCGGGTCCAGGCTCAGGGTCTGCTCAAGTTGCGCCCGGGCCGCCGGAATATCGTGCAGCGTGTAGTACACGAGCGCCAGCAGATACCGGGTGTCCGGGTTGGCCGGGTCCTGGTCCAGCGCCCGGAGGTAATAGTCACGGGCCTGGATGAAATTGCCGGTCATGGTGCCGAGTTTGGCGGTGCTCAGGAAGGCATAGACCGAGTCTGCCGGGGTCCGGCTCAGGCGGTACAGTTCCGCAGAATAGCGCTCGGCATCGAGTTTGCTCTTGAGCTGGGTCGCGGAATTGAACAGCCCGTAAGCTGCTACGAAACTGCCCGGGTCCAGACGGACGGCCTGTTGATACTCGGTGCGCGCCTTTTCACCCTGCTTGACCTCAAGATAGATATTGCCGGCTTGAACGTGCCCCTCAACCGCATAGGTCTTACGATTCACCAGGGGCAGGAACGAGAGGGCGAAGATGAGCAGCGCGGCTCCCACCCACGGCAGGGTGCAGCGTGCTGCCTGTGGAGCGTGCAACCGCGCATTGATTTCAACGACGAAACTCGCTGCGAAGATAACCAGCAGCGGCACGAGCGGGGCGCGGAGCCGGGACACTGTGAAGATGAAGACGCTGGTCAGCAGATAGACCAGGAAGAACAGGTAGAACGCATAGTCCGCTTTCCGCAATCCGCCTTGTACCAGCCGCAGCAGCATTCCGATTACTCCAAGAGCCAGAATCAGGCCGAACGGCAGAAACGCCAGTTTCAGGACCCAGGAGCGTTCGCGGGCCAGGTCATAGTAGTAGTTGTTCGGTATCTCGTAGTTCCCGATGAACAGGCCCAGGCGCCGGGCCGCAAGCGCCAGGAAACTCCCCGGGTTATGCGTGATGTAGTGCCACGCCTGACCGGTCCAGTATGAGGATGACTGGGCAGGCTTCATCTGCGTTCCGTCCGGCCGGAGCAGGGAGTTGCGTTTCAGGGTCTCGATAGTGACCGACCCGGTCCGGACCAGCGGATACGCGGGCTGCCAGGTGCCGTCGGCTTTGGGGTTGTTGCCGAGATAGAAGTTCAGGCCGCCATTGAAACTGATAAGTGCCGGGTCATTGCCGGCAATCAGATTGTGCAGGAAGACCGGTGCAATGACCAGCGCAGTGCCAAGTACGAGGCCGCCAAGAGTGCGAGAACGAAAAATAGGGACAGTCCCTATTTTTCGCCGGGAGAGTCCCCAGAGCCAGACGATAGCGAGCAAAGGAATCAGGAGTAGGAATTCCGCCCGAATCAGTATCAACAGGCCGAGCAAAAGACCGACGAGAAGACCTCCCTGCGTGAATCTGCGTGAATTCGTGGTCTCTCGACACAATAGGAATAGCACGAGCATCTGCAACAGGGCGGTCAGGGCATTGGGCAGATACACGGCGTCAAGGAACAGGGCATTGCCATAGAGCAGATAGCCGACAAACGCGACAATCGCCACGACGCGGCTGAACATGCGTTCCGCGAGCAGGAAGACCAGAACCGCAGTTATGCTGCCGAGGACAAGCTGCAGGAATTGGAGCAGGCCCAGGCTCGAACCGAAGATGAACGTGTATGCTGCGAGCAGGTACGGGTAGAGCGGCGGCATGAAGAAGGTCTCCGGCCAAGCAAAGCCGTTGTGAACCAGGCGCTGGGCCATGGACCAGAAATACCAGGCGTCAACGGTGTAGCGCGTCAGGGACCGCCATGCCGCGCCCCGAGTTTCGAGCAGAAAGACAAGGCGCAGGCACAGAGCTGTGGCAAAGAGCAAACCGCATACCGTTACCCGCGAACCGCCCGCCGCGGATTGCGGACTGCCGGTGCCGGGCTTAGATTTCAAAACGGAAGAAGTAAATCAGCGCCCCGGTGACGAGCAGATAGAGCAGAATATCCACCAGCAACGGAATGTCCTGATACAACGCCTTGTCCGGGTCAGCCCCGCCCTGCTTCTGATAGACGAGATAGAGATAGCGGAAGATCCCGTACATGACAAAGGGCAGGGTGAGGACCAGGTTATTCGTGTGCAGGCCTGCCGGGCCGGCGGCATAGGCGGTATAGATTGCGTAGGACACGACCGTCGAGGCGGTGACCACGGAAATCATCTGGTCGAGAAGCTGCGGCGAGTAGTGGGCCAGGACCGAACGCTGGGAAATAGGGGACGCTACCCCCATTTCCGTGTCGCCTGTCGTCTGGCGCCCGTTGCCTGCCGGAAATGAGGGTAGCGTCCCGCTATTTCCGGTAAGCTCGGCCCGGCGCTTGGTCAGCACCAGGAACAATGCGAGCAGAATGGTGCAGATGAGCAGCCAGACCGAGATTGGGACGTTGATGGTGACCGCGCCGGCAACGGCCCGGAGCACGAACCCCAGGGCAAGCGTCAGGACGTCGAGGATAACGACATGCTTGAGCTTCAGCGAATAAGCGATGGTCAGGACCAGGTAGCCGCCGGTGACCGCGAGCAACTTCCAGGACAGGAACGCTGCCCCGGCCAAGCCGGTAGCGAAGAAGATGGCTGCGACCAGCGCTGCGATACCGACCGGCAGCGCGCCCGAAGCAATCGGCCGGTTGCGCTTTGCCGGATGTGCCTGGTCGGCCCGGCGGTCGGTGATGTCATTAAGCAGGTAGGTGGCCGATGACACCAGACAGAACACGACAAAGGCGCCGAGACTGCGCAGAATCGGCATCCATTCGATAGCCAGCCGTCCGTCGCTGATGGTAAAGACTCTGTGGGCGAAGATGAGTCCGGCGAAGACCAACAGGTTTTTGGTCCACTGGCCCGGGCGCATCGCCCGCAGGAGGTGTTTCATTATTTCACCACCAAGACACAAAGACACCAGGAACCGGGCATCCAGGCTGCGGAAATCTGCAGATTCTGCGGATAGATTCCATCAGAACAGCTTGAACTTCCAGAACCGTTCCTTGGCCAGGTCCTTTTCCATCATCATGCTGCCATCCTGCATGAACGAGCGGAGTTCCTGGGCATAGAGTAATCGCCGGGCGCTGGTGTTCTTGCCGTACCAGCCCCGGCCCTGGCGGATAATGCGCTTGATGGATTGAGCGCTGCCCGCACCGCCCTTGATGCGGAACCCGTAGTCGGTCAGGCCGATGAGCATGGAAACGTGGCGGGGATTGGCAACCAGCAAATCCGCTTCATTGGTCTGGGCCAGCGCCAGCGCCAGCTCAATGTAGAGCCGGTTGATACCCTGGCCGCGCACTGCGGTATAGGCGAAGGCATGGCTGATTTCCCAGACCTTCCGGTTCTTGCCTTCGTCGTCATGGGAGTACGGGTTCAGGCGCAGATAGCCCCAGTACCGGCCGCCGGTCCCGACCCAGATTTCCAGGAAATTCTGCTTGAGGTTGCGGTCTTCGAACCGGCGCAGGCAGAAGAACCAGTCCTGGACAATGTAACACTTGTCGCTAGGTTCGCTGGTTTTCGGGCTGGCCGCATCAGCGGCATCCGGTGCGCCGGCGGCGATTGGCTTCAGCCGGGTGATGAACGTCTTCAGGCTCTGGTCGGACTTGGCCGGAACAACGTCCAGCACCTGCTGGACGAAGTTCTGAATCAACCCCTTACTCAGCATGCTCCCCCGGCTTCCCTTCCTGCGCTGCCAGCATCGTCTCGAGCTCGCCCGCGTTGGGTACCAGGACATCCCGGGACTTGGAACCGACATAGGGCCCGACAATGCCAGCGCGTTCCAACTGGTCAATAATCCGGCCGGCTCTCGCCCAGCCGACGTCCAACCGGCGCTGGAGCATGGAGACTGACGCCTCCTGGTTCTGAACTACGATGCGGGCGGCATCGTCGAAGAACTCGTCGAGTTCATCGAGTTCTTCTTCAGCCTCGGCCTCCGGTGTGCCGGGCAGCGGCATGCTCTCTTCCAGTCTCCGGTAATAGCCGTTGTTGAGCAGCACCTCGACGACATCGGCCGGCAACACGGTGCAGAGCCGGCGTTTCTTTTCTTCGGCGGCCAACCCCCTGGGTTCAAACAGCACGTCGGCCATGTCCTTCTCGATAATCTCATTGACCGCAGGCTCGACCAGCTCCGGGTCAAGCAGGCCGGTGCAGAGTTGAATCAGATAGCGGCGCGAAAGCAGGCGCACGACGCCCTGAGTTTCCTCAGCCGAGATATACGCACCGTGGAGCCTAAGTGGTTCGCCTTTGCCCGGCGGCAGGAAGAGCATGTCGCCGCGGCCGAGCAGGGATTCGGCGCCGTTCATGTCGAGAATCGTCCGGGAATCGGTCTTGGATGCGACCTGAAATGCAATCCGGCACGGGAAATTGGCCTTAATCAGGCCGGTAATCACGTCCACCGACGGACGCTGGGTTGCCAGCACCAGGTGGATTCCGACCGCACGCGACATCTGGGCGAGCCGGGTGATTTTCTCCTCGATTTCCCGGGGCGCGGTGAGCATCAGGTCGGCGAGCTCGTCAATAATCACGACAATGTAGGGCTTTCGGCGCACGCCGTTGCTGCCGGCCTTGGAGTTGTAGCCGGCGATATCCCGGGCACCGACCCGGGCGAATTCCTTGTAACGCGCTTCCATCACCGCAATCACGTAGTCAAGCTTCTGCACCGCCTCTTTGGCGTTCACGGTCGTGGGAAACAGCAGATGGGGAATCGGGTCGTAAATCGGCAACTCCAGGCGTTTCGGGTCAATCGTCAGGAACCGGACGTCCTCGTACGATGATCGGAAAATAATCGAAGAGACCAGGGTGTTGATACAAACCGACTTGCCCGAGCCGGTCGTGCCGGCGATTAGGACATGGGGCATCGCACCCAAGTCCGCGCAGTACGGCTCGCCGGTAATCGTCTGGCCCAGCGCAAACCCGAGCGCGGAGGTCAGGTTGTTATAGACCGGGGAGGTGAGAATCTGACGCAGATAGACCATTTTCCGCTCGCGGTTGGGAATCTCGATGCCGACCGCGGACTTGCCCGGAATTGGGGCGAGAATCCGGATACGTTCGGCCTTGAGGGACAGCGCCAGGTCATCGCACAGACTCTCAATGCGCTGAATCTTGACCCCGGGCGCCGGGGCGAGTTCGAACCGGGTGATTACCGGTCCGGTGTAGATATTGGTCATCGTGCCGTCAATACCGAATTCCCGGAGTTTGCTCAGCAGCGATTCGGCCTCGTGCTCGGCTTCGGCCTGATCCTTCATCGGTTCGTCTTCCCGGGTCGGAACATGGAGCAGGTCCAGATATTCCTGGCGGTCAAAGGTGTACTCGCCTTCAAGCGGAGCCGGTTTCACAGTCTTCTGCGGTCCGGGGGTAATCATGCGCGGCGAACGCACGACTGGGGGTTTCAGCGGTTCGCTGTTGGCCTGCGGTTGCGTGACTTTCGGAATCACCGGTTTATCCTGAGGCGCTTCGTCCGGCTGGGGTTGGGCAGACGCCGATTGCCCGGGCGCAGGCCGGCGCATGAATAACCAGTGCGGAGCCGCGAACAGGCTGCGCAGCCAGCCGCCGAAATAGTGCTGAATCGGCGTCAGGAGCACAAGCAGTATCGTGCCACAAGCCAGGAGCAGGACGACCATGCCGGCATGGCCGACCAGGGGCGGAAGCCGGTAGAATGCCTGAGTCCCGGCCTCACCCGAGAAATAGACGAAGCCCGAGCCTGTCAGGTTCAGGTGCCCATACCGAAATACATAACCCAGGCTGAGTTCAAACCAGAGCGCGACCAGCATGAGAATCGCCACGCCCTTGACGTGCGTGGCCGGGGTCATCAGGCGAACCAGATTCACCCCGACCAGCACCAGCAGTACCGGAATGAAATAGGCGACCAGGCCGAACTGCCCGAGCAGAAACCTGGAAACCCGCGCACCCTGGGAACCGCCGACCATCTTCTCAAATCCCAGATTGGAGCCGAGCAGGGTCGCGAGCAGGAGCAGCGCGGCCAGAACCAGCAGAAAGCCGGTTAGTTCGGACCAGACCTTGTCGGCCCGGCTTTGGTTCGCTTTTGCTCTAGCGCTTTCTTTCTTGTTCGGCATGACTCACTTTCACTACACGTTCCTGGTTCAATCAGATTATCGCCCGGCCGGCACTCAACCGACACAGCAGTATGATAACCGGGTCCATCCAGATATTCAACACCGGCACGGTCTGGTCGAGCAGCACCAGGCCCAGGACGATGAATATCCCGAACCGTTCCAGCTTGATGTACTCAGAACCATATCGGCTGGGCAAAAGATAATAGAGAACCCGCGAGCCGTCAAGAGGTGGTATCGGTATCAGGTTGAAAAGGGCCAGCGCGAAGTTCATTAGCACGCTGAGCTGAACCAGTTCCAGGAAGAACCCGCCAACGTGAAACACAGCCAGCAGCCTGGAAACCAGACCGAACGCCAGACCGGCAATCAGATTGGCAACCGGCCCGGCCAGGGCGGTCAGAGCGAAATCGCGGATTTGGCGGCGCAGAAAGTAAGGATTGACCGGCACCGGCTTGGCCCAGCCGAATGGGAAGAAGAACAGGGCAATCGTTCCGATGGGGTCGAGATGGCGGAGCGGGTTGAGCGAAATCCTGCCCGCCCGCCGTGCCGTCGGGTCGCCGAGCCTGTCGGCAAGCCAGGCGTGAGCCAGTTCGTGAAACGACAAAGCAAAGAGGATCACCGGCGCCCGCTTGACCATATGCAGGAACAGCGCGACCGGGTCGGTAATCATCGTCCCCCACCCGCTCCTGCCCGGGAGCATTGAACTTCGCACTTCGGATCTTGCGCTTTGAGCTTTGTAATCTTCCTGTCCCAGGCCATGGTTCTTCTTACCAGCGCCAGTTCATCGGCCCGGGTCTTGACTTTGCCGTCGAGCTGGGCCAGTCGCAGATTCTCAAGTATTCGGGCATAGACCGGTCCGGGTTTGATACCCGCAACCTTCAGGTCAGCCCCGTGCAATCGTGGCATCGTCTGCGAATAGGTCGCCATGTGCGCGCGAACCTTTCGGGCTAAGCCGGGCGGCAACCAGCATTCCCGGACCAGAAGGGCATTGGCACGGAACGTTCGCAGCACGGTGAACACGGCACTCGGTTTGCGGGCGCGCCGGAGTTCAGCTTGACAGGAAGGGAACCGCTGAATGTCGGCAATGTCAGCCCGTTGTTCCCGGGTCAGCGGCAGCTTGCCGGTATCCGG
>Ga0315268_10005572_pt1 | contig 13500 bp, 11 predicted proteins | sample C1_top_MG_FD_204535 | JGI IMG/M metagenome (GOLD analysis project Ga0315268, IMG submission 204535) | Sediment microbial communities from Yellowstone Lake, YNP, Wyoming, USA - C1_top | ecosystem: Environmental > Aquatic > Freshwater > Lake > Sediment | place: USA: Wyoming | collected 2017-08-01 | reverse complement strand
CCAAACCCTTCTCGATGAACTCCAGGCGAGGCGACATCCCGCCGCCGTATTGGCCCGCCATAAGCGGCTTGGCTTCCAGCGCCGTGTGGACAGGATCGAAGACCGCCGTCGCCGCAGGCAGACTAGCCCTAGCGCTCTGGGTTTCTTGGTCCAACTTCAAAAGGATCTTCCGCGCTTCGATGACCTTCTCCCTAAGAGCCTGCCCGTCGGCGATGACGGGCAGCATGGAACTTCGCGCCAGGACTTGCGGCTCTTCCTTGGTCGAGGGTTTGCTCTTCGGGCCGGCTTGATTTCCAGCGTAAGCTTTATGCAAGAATAGAACGCCCCCCCCCCAAGCAGAGGAAAGCGCAAAACATCGGAAAACAACGCCTTTTCAGCGTTGGCATGGGCGCGGCCCGCCGGCAACGCAAAGAACGGCTTCAGAAAGTATGGACCTGAAAGATATGAATGTCAAGAAAGAATGAATACGGTAAATCAAATAGAATATATCTTGCAGACGTATAGCCGACCGTTGACGACTTGGGCCCCGGGAAACCGGGGCCTTGTTTTCATTTGACTCCGGCCGCGCGAGTTTGGCAACCTATGGCTGGATTCCCGTGCGACAAATCCCGGCTTCAGGCATCAACCTCTTCCAGCTCATCTACGTCTTCTGCCGCGAGTACGCCCAGAAGACCGGGCTTTCGCCGCTCAACCTTTCCCTCGGCAACCCCGACACGGTGCCCGACGACGGGATATTGAAGCTCCAGGCCCGCTACGCGGCGGACAGGCGCTACGAGCTGCACACCTACGCGGAGGACAACGACCTGCTGCGCTACGCCGAGGCGATGGTGGAGCTCCATTGCGGCCTGCGCGTGTCGGAGCACGCGCACCTGAAGGCCGTCCCCATCCCGGGCATCAAGACCGCGACCGCGCTCATCCCGCTGGCCTGCGGCCTGCACGTGGGCGAGCGGCGCCGCGCCTTCTGCCTCGCCTCGAACCTGCCGGCCTACGACGTGGCCGGCACCTGGTCCCAGGAGTACCTGGGCGCGCGGCGCGTGGTCTGGCCCCTCGTCTCTTCCGAGGGCATGCGGCTCAGCGTCGAGCGCCTCAAGGCCGCCCTGAAGGCGGCGGACGTCCCGAGGCCGGACCTCGTTTTCGTCATCCGGCCCGGTAATCCCGCGGCGGTCGGCGCGGACGCGCGGGAATGGAAGGAGCTCATCGAGTTCTGCATCGAGCGCAAGGCGCGCCTGGTCAACGACGCGGCCTACGCGGGCTTGGCCGAGGACGGCCACGCGGCGCTGGCCTCGGCGGCCAAGGACTACCCGGAGCTGGAATGGGCGGAGATGTATTCGGTCAGCAAGTCCTTCAGCGACCCCGGCGCGCGTCTGGGCGCCATCGTCGGCTCCAAGGATTTCATCGACGACTTCCTGCTCATCAAGGGGAACTCGGAGTCCGGGCCCGTGCCCTACGTCATGGCGGCCTACGGGAAGTTCTTCGAGGACCTGCGCGCCCCTAGGCGCTGCATGGCCGACCTGCGCGCGCTCTACCGCAGGCGCCTGGACTACGTGGTCCCCGCCCTGAAGAAGGCCGGGCTGCGCCCGGCGTGCGGGACCGAGGCGGGATTCTTCACCCTGTGGAAGGCTCCGCGCCGGGTCCTGGGCGCCGATCTCTTCAAGGACCTTCGCGTCGCGAACCTGCCGGCTCACGAGGCGTTCAACCGGCTCGTCATCGAGGAGACGGGGATCGTGGGGGTCCACTTCATGGGCCCGGCTCCGGACGGGTCGCTGCAGCCGCTCATCCGCTACGCGGTGTGCGCGGACGTGCTCTCGCCTTCCTTCCAGACCCGCTTCGAGGAGCAGCTCGCGCGGCTCAAGCCCGAGTATTGATGCGATGATATTCGCGGCGGCGGCCCTGGCCATTTCGGCTCAATGCCATTACTCCTACACGGTCTGGAACGTGAAGGCGCGCAGGTCCCTCATCCATAGGACCGTCTCCAAGCCCTACAGCGAGCTGACGAGAGCCGAGAAAGGCCCGCTGGGCTGCACGCCCTGCGAGGAAGACCAGGCCGAAATCACCCTTTCCAACGGCAGCCAGTTCACGGCGTGCCGCAAGGCCGGCCCGGCGATCAAGACCGCGCTGGAGGCGGCGCTGGCCAAGGGGCAGAGGATCGTCAGCGCCGTGGGCTACCGGCCGCAGGTGAGCAAGGGGCCGGCGGACAAGGCGGGTAACCGCACCGAGCTCTCCAACCATGCCTTCGGGGCCGCCGTGGACCTCAACGAGGAGCACAACGGCCTCTACGAGAACTGCATCGCCTGGTCCAGGAAGTGCAGGCTGAGGAAGGGAGGGATTTACCGGCCCGGCGCGGACCCGCTCTCCCTGAGCAAAGACAGCCCCGCGGTCGTGGAGATGAGGAAGGCGGGCTTCTCGTGGGGCGGCGAGATCGAGGGCCGGCAGAAGGACTTCATGCACTTCTCGCCTACGGGCTACTGAATTTTTACCGTATATTTACCGATTTCAGCCGGGTTTCTAAGATATAATCAACGCGATATCCCATGCCGCGCATAGCCGTCGGCCTGGCCGCATTCCTTCTGCTCGCCGCCCCCGCCGGGGCGCGAGGCGCCGTCTGCGAAGACCTCAAGCCTCTGCGCGCCTCCGGCACCATGCTGACGACGGACTCGGGCCAGCCCGTAGAGCTGCGCGGGGTCAACTTCGGCAACTGGCTGGTCATCGAGTCGGCCTTCCTCGGGGAGGACATCGGGGACGAGAGCTCTCTTTGGGCGCTGCTGGAGTCGCGCTTCGGCAAGGCGGGCATGGAGCAAGCGCGGGAGGCGTACCGCTCCGCCTGGATCACTCCGGCGGACTTCGAGCGCGTGCGCGCGCTGGGGCTCAATTCTGTCCGCATACCGTTCTGGTACGGCCTGCTCGAGGACGACGCGCATCCGGGCGAGTACTCCGAGGCGGGCTGGAAGTGGCTGGACATGGCCGTCGAGAGCTGCGAGCGCGCCTGCATCTACTGCGTGCTCGACCTGCACGGCGCGCCCGGGGGCCAGAGCGCGGCGGACCACACCGGAGCCGCGGGCCGCAACGGGCTTTGGGACCACCCGGACATGCAGAAGCGCGCCGCCGCTATCTGGGCGGCGGTCGCGGCCCGCTACCGGGGCCGGGCCTCCATCGCCGCTTTCGACCTGCTCAATGAGCCGATGGGCGCGCCGAACAAGAAGGCCATCGTCTCCATCAACTCCCAGCTCATCGACGCGGTGCGGTCCGCGGACAAGGACCGGCTGGTGGTCGTGGAGGACGGCTACCGTGGGCTCGACGGCTTTCCAGGCCCCTCGGAGGCGGGATGGTCCGGGGTCATCTACAGCCAGCACCACTACGCGACCATGAACGCTCCATGGCCCACCGCGCAGATGCACGAGGCCTACATCCGCACGGTCTTCCCGGCGAGCCGGCGCGAGCAGAAGCGCCTGGGCGCCCCCATCTACGTGGGCGAGTGGAGCGTGATCCAGGAGGCCGCGGGGGGCGGCTCCATGACTTCGCGCTACATCAAGGAGATGGGCCGCGAGGGCTGGTCGTGGGCTCTGTGGATCTACAAGCAGACGTCGTCCGAACGCGTGCGGGAATGCTGGTCGTTCTACCGCAACGACAAGCCCATGAGCCTGCCGGATTTCAAGCGCGACAGCCTGCAGGCGATCCTCGGCAAGATCGAGGGCCTGCGCACGGAGAATATGTCGCTCTATGGAGCCCTGAGAGACGCCGTCAAGACGGGCGGCTGCTACGAAAAAGGCTTGGATATCCGGAGGATCGACTTGACCCGCGAGATCAGCACCCGGGCGCTCACGGGCTTGAGCAGGTAGTCCTCGGCGCCGAGGTCGAGCCCCGCGATCTTGTCGTCCATCTGCCGGGCCTCTCCGGTCAGGATCAGCACCGGGATATCCCGCGTCTCGGGCGACGCCTTGAGCCGCTTGCAGACCTCGAAGCCGCTGATGTCAGGAAGATGGATGTCCAGGATCACGAGGTCAGGCTTCTCCTGGGTCGCCTTCTCCTGCGCCGGGCCGCCGCTCAAGCAGGAGATGACGTCGAAACCGTCGGTCTGAAGGGCGAGCCTGAACGCCTTGTGGACTATCGGATCGTCCTCGACTATGAGAACCCGGTGCATGAGGGCTGTAGTATAACTCAATTCCGCGCGGGAATCACGCGGGGGCTAGGCCTGCTCCTCGATCGCCGCGATGGCGGCCTGGAGGGGAGGGAGCTCGGGGTGGCGCAGGAAATACACGTGGTCCCCCATCGCGACTCTGAACAGCTTGGGAAGCTGCATGTGGGCGACCAACAAGGGCGCGACCTCGCGCAGGGCCTCCTCGTGGGAGCGCCGGTAGCGGATGCTCTCGCGCCGGCCCACGTGGGCGACGTTGTATTTGCGCTCGTAGTCGAAGCGGCTCTCCCCGCAGACCACGGAGCGCGCCCAGAGGCGGTATAGGTCTATGTCGCAGGCCCAGTTCATCATGTCGAGGGAGCAGCCCCCCGGCGGCCGGACGTTGATCTCGAGGGCCGCGCAGTCCTTCTCGTCCATGAAGAACTCGGCGTGGAAAAAGCGCTCATGGACCCGGAAGGCGCGGACCGCCCTGCGCCCAAGCTCCTCGACCCTGGGCGGGATGTCGCGGACGTAGTAGTAGTGGATCGGCCTCTGCTCCGTGATGATCTCCATGATCCCGAAGTTCACCCGGTGCGAGGCGCAGAAGATGATGTTGCCCTCGCGGTCCGTGAGGCCGTCGAAGGAGACGAGCGCCCCTTGGCAGAAGACCTCCAGGAAGTAGTCTTTCGGGGGATTGGCGAGGACCGCGGCAAGCTGCTCCTCGTCGTCCACGCGGAAGACCCGCTCGGCGCCCACGCCGGTGTCCGGCTTGAAGATGACGGGGAACCCGTGCCTGGCGACGAAGGCCTTGATCTGGGCGGCCGAGGCCGCGATCTCGCCCGGAGGCGTGGGGACCCCGGCCTGGCGGAAGACCTCCTTCATGCCGGACTTGCGGCGGTTGAAGTCCAGGTCCGCCGGCTTCTGTCCGAAGACGTTGAAGTCCTCCCTCAGGCGCGCCTCCAGGCCCAGCCAGTGCTCGTTGTGCGACTCGATGCGGTCGATCTTGCCGTGCTTGTGCGTGAGGAAGGCCGCCGCGCGCAGCAACGCGTCGTAGCTGGCCATGTTGTCCAGGCAGTAGTACTCGCGCAGGGCCGCCTTCAGCTCGGCGCCCAGGTCGTCGTAGGGCGCGTCGCCGATGCCCAGCACCGCCGCGCCGGCCTCGTTGAGCGCGGTGCAGAAGCGCTGGAAATTCGGCGGGAAATGGGGGGAGATGACCAGGACGTTCATCGCGCGGCTCTTAGCCGAGCACCTTCTCGAGGAAGTACGGCAGCTGCTTGCGCCACCAGGGCCAATCGTGGTTCACGTCGAGGCCCCAAAGGTCGAGCCAGTGGGGCACGCCCTTGGCGCTCAGCACCTCGGAGAGTCGCCGGCTGTCCGCGAGGCAGACGTCCTCCCACGCGCCCTGGCCCACGCAGAAGATGAGCGAGCTCCCGCGCAAGAGGTCCAGCGTCCCTTCGTCGGAGAGGTTGGGCAGGTACATGAGGGGGTCGTTGAAGTAGACGCTTTGGTCGAAGGCGCCGCGCAGGGGGTTCATATTCTCCAGCTGGTAGACGCCGCTCAGGGCGATGACCGTGTCGCAGACGTCCGGGTGGCGGAAGAAGAAGTTGGCCGCGTGGTACGCGCCGCCGCTGCAGCCGGTCACGATGAGGTCGCGGCCGAGACCGCGCCAGGAGTGGTCGCGCACGAACGGGAGGGCCTCCTCCAGGATGCAGGACTCCCAGGCTTCGTGGCGCCGGCCCCGGTCCGCGACTGGGATGCCGTTGTTGCACCAGCTCTCCCAATCGCGGCCGTCCACCGCGTAGATGCGGACCTTGCCCGCATCGAGGAGCGGGCCGCACGCGTCCACCATGCCGAAATTCTCGAAGTCGAAGAAGCGTCCGGACAGAGACGGGAAGACGAGCATCGGCTTGCCGGCATGGCCGTAGGCCTTCATCTCGAAGTCCTGGCCCAGGTGCGGACTGTACCACTTATGAGATGTATTAATCATGATTGCAGGTTGCTTATTTCAATATTTTACAGATTTGGAGAGCGCCGCCGCTACTCCCTTCCACGGAGCGGAGAATCCCGCGCAGAGGCATGCGGACCCAGGAGGGCCGGTTGTTCAGCTCGTAGGCCAGCTCGTAGAGGGCCTTCTCGAGGCAAAAGGCCTCCAAGAGGGCCCGCAGCCGGGCGGGGTCAGCGGGCAGGAAGGCTCCGGAGCGGGCGCTGGAGAGGTAGGCCTCCAGGAAGGCCGCGCCCGCCTCATCGGCGAGCCTCTCCGGAGCGCGCGCGGCCTGCGCCGCATAATGGAACGAGCGCAGCATGCCGGCCGCGTCGTAGAGCGGCGAGCGCTTGAGCCTGCGCTCGGAGCTCGGCCTGGCCGGCTCCCCCTCGAAGTCGATGATGAAGAAGTCCTTCCCGGTGAAGAGGACTTGCCCCAAGTGGAGGTCCCCGTGGCAGCGGATGCGGCGGCCTTCGATGGGCCTGCCCAGGGCGGAGCCGAGAGCGGCGAGGATCTTCCCTTCGGCCGCCAGGACGCGGCGCGCTTGGGCCCGCGCGGAGCGGGGTAGGGCAGGGAGGCGCGCGCGCAGCAGGCGCAGTGTCCTTCGCGCCTGAGAGCGCATCCCGGCGCGAAGCTTCCTCCGGCAGCGATCAGTGAAAGGTTCAGGCGCGAAATCCGGCCCCTTGCCCGAGGCAAGAGCCAGGTGCAGCTGCGCCGTGCGCCTGCCCAGAAGCGCGGCCAGCCGCGGATAGGCGCCGGAGGGACGGCGCAGCTCTTCGAGGGTGAACTGCCAGAAGTCCACTCCGCCGGGGACGAAGGCCTGGAGCACGGCCAGGGCCATGGCCCGTCCGCCGCGGCGATACTCCAGCCAGCCGGCCAAAGCCGGGGCATGGGGGAAGCGGCGCTCGGTCAGGAACCGTCCGAGCTCGATCTCGGGGTTGACGCCGGCGGCGACGCGGCGGTAGAGCTTGAGCAGCAGCTTCCCGCCGAGGACCACGGAGCTGTTGCTCTGCTCGGTGCGCAAGGGCTGGGGCCGCAGCCGCGCGGGGAGCCCGGCCGCCAGGCGCGCGAACGCTCGGGTCCTTGCCGCGCGCACGGTCCCTCCAAGCGCCGGGAACGTCCCCTGGGCGCGGACCGCGTCCATGACCGCGCGGCCGAAGTCCGGAGCCCCGCAGGCGTCCTTCCAGGCGTCTTTGGGGCCCTTGGGCGGAACCAGGGGAAGGGCGTAAGTCTCTTCGTCCCGGTCCGCGTAGCGGACTCGGGCGAGGGCGAGCACGGAGCCCTCGGAGACCTGCGCGATGTCCGCGATCGACGCGGAGCGGATCGTCCGCGCCTTGCCGGCGAACCAGCGTCGGCTCCTGAGGAAGCGGCGCAGGCTGCTCATTCGACCATCTTCTTGAGAAGGATCTGCGCCTTCTCGTTCTGCGGGTCGCGCTGGAGCACGGCCTGCAGGTGTCCGGCCGATTCCTTGAGCCTGCCCGCCTCGAAGAGCGCCTTGCCCAGGTTGATGTGCGCGTCCAGCTGGTCCGGGGCCAGGGCGAGCGAGCGCTTCCAGTACGCTATGGCTTCCTCGCGCCGGCCCAGCGAATAGTAGATGTTGCCGAGGTTGTTGGACGGGCCCGGCCGGCCGGGCAGGAGGCGCGCGGCCAGTTCGTAGAGCTCGATCGCCTTGTCCCAGCGGCGCTCCTTGGCATAGAGGTAGGCCAGCTTCTCCGCGGCGTCGCCGTCGCGGGGATCGGCCTTGAGCCGCCCGTCGTACTCGCCGAAGAGCTTCTGCATCTCGGGGGAGTGCTCGACGTGGAAGGAGGGCAGCCGCGATAGCCTGCGCTGGGCGAGGATAGGCTGGGCCGCCAGGCCTCCCCAGAGAGCCAGGAAGACGCAGAGAGCCGCGGCGCAGCCCCAGCGCCCCGCGCGCGGGGGCAGGGGCCGCGCCGAACCGCGGCTCGAGGCGCAGGCCCCGCCCAGGAAGGAGAAGACGAGGAACGAGGAGACGCCGAAGCGGAGGTCCGGGGAGAAGAACGCCTGGCCCAAAAGCGCGGCGGCGGCGAAGACGGGCCCGGCCAGCAGGCGGGACTTGGGATCATCGAGCCGCAGGGAGCGCGCGGCCCAGAGGGCCGCGGCGGCCGGCACGGCCAGGAACAGCGCCAAGCCCGCGGCTCCGGTCTCCGCCAGCACCTGGAGATATTCGTTGTGGGCGAAATTCACGATCACGTCCTTCTGGGGCCAGAGAGACTGGAGCGCCCGCGAGGCGTAGCTCGGGAACTCCACGTGGAAGCGCCCGAGCCCGCAGCCCAAGAGAGGATGCGCCAGCCAAAGGGAGACGGCGTCCCTCCAGATGAGCGCGTGGGTCCACTGGCGCGCGCGGAAATGCCAGGCCGCTAGCGCCGCGGCGCAGGCCAAGACGGCCGCGAGCGCGAAGCGGAGCCTTCCTCGCAGGAAGAGCAGGCCGGCGAGGAGGGCGGCGAAGCCCACCCCGGCCATCGCGGCGCGCGACTGCGTGGACCACAATCCCGCGGCCAAGAGCGCCCCGGCCCCGCCGTGGAGCCAGGCGGAGAGGGGCGCGTCCGCTGAGGCGCTCAGGCCGGCAGCGGCCGCGAACGCAGCCGCCAAGTACGCGGCGAGGAAGATGGGGTTTCCGAAGCCGGCGATGGGGCGGCCGGCTTCCCTCAGAGCGCAGACCGACACGGCCGCAGCCGACCAAACGAAGAACGAGAGGGCGAGGCGCTGGTTCTTCAGACTCGGCCAGGTCTGGGCGGCCGCGAAGAACGCGGCGCAGGAGAAGAGGATGCGGTCGAGCTCCAGGCGGGAGACGCCCCGCTCCGGCGAAAGAAGGTAGAAGAAAACCCCCGAGGCGCCGTAGAGCAGGACGGGCCAGTCCAGCGGGGTGCGCATCAAGGCCGGCTTGGGCGAAAGCAGCCAGGACGCCGCGGATCGCGCCAGCACGACCCAGACGCCCGCCTCCAAGGCGAGAAGCTTGTAGCGGAATATCTGCTGGTCCGGGACGAGGGCGAGCGCGAGGAAGAGGGCGGGCCAGAGAAAGGCGGTGGGGCTGGTGGAGGGCCTATTTCCGGCCATTCTTGAGGAGCTTCCGGACAAGCCTCTGCTGGCGCTCGAACATCTCGCTGCGCTGCGCGGCCGACCGATCGTCGAAGCCGACCAGGTGCAGGGCCCCGTGCACCGCGAGAGTCGCGAGCTCCTGGAGGAGGCCGTGGCCGAGCTCCTTGGCTTGCCGTCTCGCCGTCTCGACTCCGATGTAGACGTCCCCGAAGGGCGCCTCGCTTCGCCCCGCCCGCGGGAAGCCGGGGTCCTCATAACGGAAGGCGATGACGTCCGTCGCGCGGTCCTTGGCCAGGAAGCGCCGGTTGAGCTTCCGGATCTCGGCGTCGGAGAGGAAGACCACGCAGAGCTCTCCCGGCCGCGCGGCGCGGCGGCCGAGGGCGAGTCGGACCGCTTTCCTCAGGAGGAGCCGGAGCGCGGGCTTGCGCGGAGCCCGGCCTAGGAGGAGGACGTTCACGGCTTCCTCTTCTCCCAGTGGTCGAAGGCCCGGATGATCTGCTTGACCATGGGGTGGCGGACCACGTCTTCCTCGTGGAAGTGCACGAACGAGACCTCCTTGACGCCCTTGAGGATCTCCTCGATGAGGATGAGCCCGGAGCGGCCGTCGGTCAGGTCCACCTGGGTCACGTCGCCGGTCACGACGATCCGCGAGTTGTTGCCCATGCGGGTCAGGAACATCTTCATCTGCTCGATGGAGGTGTTCTGGGCCTCGTCCAGGATGATGAAGGCGTTCTCGAGGGTGCGGCCGCGCATGTAGGCCAAAGGCACGATCTCGATGAGCTCGTCGCTGCGCCAGAGCCGGAACTTGTCCGGGCCCAGCATGTCGAAGAAACCGTCGTAGAGCGGCTTCAGGTAGGGATGCACCTTCTCGTAGAGGTCCCCTGGCAGGAATCCCAGCTTCTCGCCGGCCTCGACCACGGGCCGCGTCAGGACGATGCGGGATATCTCCCGGGCCTTGAGCGCCCGCAAGGCGCAGGCGACGGCGAGGTAGGTCTTTCCGGTGCCCGCCGGGCCAATGCCGAAGGCGAGGTCTCCCTCCATCATAGCCTTGCAGTATTCCCACTGCCGGGGCGACTTGGGCCGGATGACCTTGCCGTAAGCCGTGACCAGGACGGCGTCCTCGGGGACCTGCCTTTCGCTGAAGAACTGTACCGCTGACGCGGGGGTCTCCGTCTCGGCGACCGGCCGGCCGGCGCGGATGCCGTTGAGGCGCTCCGAGAGGCGCTTGTAGGCCCTCTGCACCCCTCCCGCGACGCCGCGTATGCTCAGGTGCATGCCGCGGCTCTCCGGCTCGTGGCGGACGTAGATCTCGACGTCGTTCTCGGCTTCGAGGCGGCGCAGGTGCACGTCCTGCTCCCCGAGCAGGAGCACGGCCTCCTCGTCGCTGTTCAGGCGGATCTTCTTCGTGATCATGGGGCCTCCCCCCGAGCGGCGCTCTCTTGGGCCGGCGCGTTCATCATGACCGCGGGCGAGACGGCGAACGCGGCGGCGATCTCGCGCGCTTCCTGCTCGAAGACTTTCTTCGAAATCCGCTCCTGGACGTCCCGGACGGAACCCGGCGGCGCCGCGAGGATGCGCTCGAACAGGGACGACTCCTCGCTCATGCGACGCAGGCCCTCCAGCGCGCAGGCTTCCAGCTCCCATGCCGGCAGACTCAAGCCGCACCGGACTGCGGCCCTGAAGACGGCGAAGAATCGCGGCAGGCGGATGGCTCCCTCCTCCGCGAAGCCCCAGGCCGCCTCGCGCGCCAATCCTCGAAGACAGCCGACGTCCGGCAGGGAGTCGGCAGGGAGCCCGGCTTCGCGCGCCGCCAGGACCGCATCGATCAGGATCTGGATGTCGGGACCCCCGGCCTGCGCTTGCAGAGCGTCCCGCCAGCGCGCCAGGGCCTGCCCGCGCGGGCCCGGCGGCGGGGAGATCTCCGCGATGGCACGGCGGCGTTCGGCCGGGAAGAGCGCGTCGAGGCCCTGACGCTCGCGGCCGAAAAGGCGGTCGGCGGCCTCGCGGAAAGCTCCCTCGCCCTCCTCGAAGGCGGCCTGGAGCTCGGCCGCGGCCCCCGACGCCTCCGCCTCGCCCGGGTCCGCGGCGAGGCGGCAGTCCAGAGCGGGCTCTACGCCCTGCGCGACCGCCGTGAGGAAGCCCTCCTGTCGGCGAAGTCCAGCCCGTCGGATGAAGACGCGGCTCACGCTCAGCAGACGTTCGCCCCGCACGGCGGGGAGCCGGAGGCGCCGCAACGAGGACACGGAGACCTCGAACGCCGGCCACGGCTCCTGGAGCGGCCGCGGCAGCCCCAGGGTCCCGCGGATGTGGTCCATGACCGCCGCGTGCGCCGCGAGCCGCTCAGGCGAAGCCGCGCAGTTCAGGATCAGCCGCTCGAATGTCCTGGCCGCGCCGCTGTCCTGCGGATCGGGCGAGGGCAGGGCCGTGAGCTCCGCGGCGAAGCCCTCGCGCAGGCCCCTGTTGCCGGTGGCGCGCTCGAGGGCGTCGAGCGCGAACGCGGCGAGCAGGAGGGCCTGGCTGCCCGAGGACGCGGGAGGAGGGCTCCCGCCGGGCCATAGGGGGGCGCAGAGCATCTCCAGGCGAGCGCGCAGCGCGTCGAGCAGGGCGAGGGCCCGCTCCCGGTCATGCGGGCTCAAGGTCCCGGCCCCCTGGCGCTCCAGAAAGCCCTCCACCTCTCGGCCGTCGGGCCGCAAGCCGCCCTCCAGCCAGCCCTCGAACGCCTTGTCCGGGTCGTTGAGCAGGCGCCGGAGGGCCGCCCGGGCTTCGGCGCCTATATGGGATGCCAGCCGCTGCGCGGCCTCCCTCAGGGGACCGGCCTTATCGTGCGCGCCGGGGGGCGCTGCGGGCAAGGCGAGCTCCTGCGGGGGAGGGAAGATGCCCAGGTACTGCGCGGGATTGGCCGGCTGGAACGAAGCTTCCCGCGTCATGGCGTCGAAGGCGCGGGCGATCGAGCGCTCGCCGCCGAGTTCGCGCGAGAAATCCCGCGCGTCCGCCGCCACGAGCAGGAACTCCGCGCCGGCGTCGGCGCGGAAGCGTTCCGCGAGGCGGTTGGCCAGGAACCTTCCTCCGCCGCCCGCCGCGAGGGTTCCCCCGGCCGCGGCGCGGGAGAGGCCCGGGTCGAAGAAGAAGACCGCCAGGCTCCGGCCGGCCCCGGACCAGCGCCAAGGACGCCTCAAGCCGGCCTCGGCGATGCCCCCCGGCGGGGACATCAGCGCCAGGCGCAGGCCGAGGCCCGCGGCCGCGCTCAGGGTGTCGGCGTCCGCCGAGCCTTCCGGCGCCCACAGGGCCTCCGGCTCGCGGCCGAACCTGCGGCGGAAATCGGCCAGGCCCCAGGAGAGGGCCGCGCGCTTGTCGGACGGGGAAGCGGAAGGAAGGACCAGCGACGGGTGGGGACACATGACCGCGTTGCCGTGCCCCCGGGAGGCGGCGCTGCGCGCGTCGGCTTCGATGATCTTCCGGTAGGCCCGGGCCTCGCGGCGCTCGAGCCATTCGAGCAGGGCCGGCGCGAAGCTGAAGCTGACGGAGAGGAGGTTGTTCGCGGTGCGCAGGAGGCGGCCGTTCTCATCGAGCAGGCCGGCGGCGAGTTGGGGCCCGACGCAAGAATGGTAATAGCTCTCCCAGGAGTCGCCGTGCGGCGCGGCGGAGGGCTCGGGTTCGACCGCGCCCAGCCAGGGATTCTCCAGGGGCGGGAGGTCGAAGTGCAGGTGCAGGCAGACGTGCTTGTTCTTCAAGGGCGCAGCCGTCCTACTGGTTCAGGTCGCTCGGGTATTCGGCGCCGGGCTCCACGTACTCGGGCTCGGAGGCCTGCCCGGGGCGTCCGACCCCCTCGTGCATCCTGAGGACCGGACGGGCAGGGAGCGGCTCGGGCTCGTAGGTCTTGAGCGACTGGACCTTGGAGGGGTCCAGGATCAGGAAGAGCGTGCGGTCCGTCACGCCCGAGGTGACCTCGGTCTCGTCGTAGGTGGTGATACCCGTCGAGACCCGCACCGGCAGGAAGAGCTGGTCCCCGTAGCGGATCAGGGCGGCAGTCGGAACGCGGAGGGTCTCCTTCTTGTCTACGACCACGATCTGGCCCTCCCAGTCGGTGCCCGGCGGCAGGAAATGCTTCGGGGAGAGCAGGACGGAGAAGCTGGCGCCGGGGGCGACCTTCTGGCCCGGCACGTCCAGCGTGAAGTCTTCGACGCGTCCCTGGATCTTCTTTTCCGGGCTGCGCGGGTCCCAGAACTCGATGAGCTGCCCGTTGCGGATCCAGTGGGCGTCGCCCGCGCGAACGCGGCCGATCAAGCGGAGCTTGCGGGCGGTCTCTATCAGGGCCGCTCCGGGCTTGACGAGCTTCTTTGGCTTGGCGAAG
>Ga0315268_10005571_pt1 | contig 13503 bp, 13 predicted proteins | sample C1_top_MG_FD_204535 | JGI IMG/M metagenome (GOLD analysis project Ga0315268, IMG submission 204535) | Sediment microbial communities from Yellowstone Lake, YNP, Wyoming, USA - C1_top | ecosystem: Environmental > Aquatic > Freshwater > Lake > Sediment | place: USA: Wyoming | collected 2017-08-01 | reverse complement strand
GTTCTTCGGGGTCAGGCTCAATCAAGCGCAGCTTTTGAGTTTTGCACTGTTTAATATCTCCGTTTTCAAACTTTAGCCCGAGATACGACACAACGCCGTCATTGTAATCCTTGTTTTCAATGTAAATTGTGAGCGTGTCGTCATTGTCAATTGAATTAATAAGCTTGAAAAGATGAAACATGTTTACGCCAATAATGATTTTATCTTTGTGACACTCATACATTTCAAAATTCTCGGCAGCGAGATACAAGTGCGCCAACATGGTGTGTGACTTGTCCATGTTGATAATTCTGATACCATCCTTTTGAAACGTAATATTCGTTTCAAGAAGAATATCCTTTAAAGCCGTCATTAGCGTTCGAAACGGCGCAATTTGAACAGTTTTTATTGTTAAAACATTGTCAGACATTTGATGCAATCTATAAACACAAATAATTAATCTTCAATATAAATAGTTAATTCGTATAATCTTTAAATACTTAATAACCTTATTATCAATTATTTAATTCATTTATTCATGTTTAGAAAATAAATAATAATAATGCATCTAATATATATACATATTAATACACAAGTTATTATTATTTAAAAAAATAATATGAAAAATAAAAATAAAAATAAAACCAAGACACAAAACTTAAAATTGAGCGTTCAAAAAATAAAGAATGGTTTAAAGTATGAGTTGAATGGTTGGACGTGCGTATCAATTACGGGGTCCCCTTATCATCGCGGTTATGCGCACGGACAATTGTTAAAAAACGAATTAGCGGAAGTGCACAAAATGTTAAAATACAGTTTGTATGAAGACTTTGGAAGACCAATGGAGACATTTATTGAAATGTCAAATGATTTTTTCAAACCAAAAATAAAAGAGAATTATCCAGAAATTTACGAAGAAATGGAAGGCATCGCTCGTGGGTCGCACCAGTCCATTGATTTTATTGTACTATGGAACTGTTTTGTAAGTTTAGATTACTTGTACATATCATTCAGTCAAGTATTGAAATCGCGCAATGATGCCGAGTTGAGTAAAAAATATGAAAAGTTGTTGGGGGGAGAAATTGGAGAAGATGGTTCAACATTCAGAATTGATGGAGGTGGCGGAAGAAATAACTTGAAAGGGGGGGCTCAAGACCGTTGTTCCGCGTTTATAGCAGTAGGTTCATATACAGCAGACGGTAAAATAATGTGCGCGCACAACACGTTTGATAACTTTGTATCAGGGCAATATTTCAATGTAATAATAAGCATTATACCGTCAAACGGACACCGCATGCTGTTTCAAGGTGGACCTGGATTTGTATTTAGCGGAAGTGATTTTTTCACGTGCAGCAGCGGCATTTTTGGAACCGAGACAACACTGGGTGGATTCAACGCATACGAAAATAAGGACCCAATATGCTGCAGAGTAAGGAGTGCAATGCAATATGGAAACACGCTGGATGACTATGTCAAATACTTGACCACAAATAACTCGGGTGACTACGCATCAACTTGGTATTTCGGAGACACAAACACCAATGAAATTTTGAGATTAGAATTGGGACTTAAATATACACCGGTTGTCAGAACAAAAAATGGTTATTTTATCGGATTCAATGCGGCGTATGACCCTCGAATAAGAAATTTGGAAAGTGTCAACAGCGGTTTCGACGACATTCGACGACACCAAGGAGCAAGGCGCGTTCGTTTAGAACAATTAATGCGCCAACACCGAGGCAAGATTGACATTGATTTAGCGAAACTGATTATATCGGACCACTATGATGTATATTTAAATAAAACGAATTTGTGTTCGCGAACGGTTTGTTCTCATTATGAACTGGATGACCGCGCATTCATGTCTCAGGCAGACCGACCGAAACCCTTTGCGCCGCGCGGAGCATTAGACGGAAAAGTAATAAGCAGCGACCTCGCGCGCGAAATGAAATTCATGGGAATTTGGGGGTCGTCGTGTGGGACGCCGTTTTATAAAGATGCATTCTGCGAACGCAACATGCAGTGGGAAATGTTGAAACCATATTTGCATGACAGACCGTCACAGCCGTGGACGACATTTACTTTGACAAGTCCGTCGAGAAATCACTTGCTGAAAAGCAATAAAAATACAAGAAAAAATATAAGAAAAAATACAAGAAAAAATATAAGAAAAAATACAAGAAAAAAACTATAACGAAACATCGTAAAGCAAATTAATCACACTGGTCAACTCCGTCAACGCTAAGGATTGTCTTCGGAACTGGTTTTATTTTTATTTTAATTTTTTTTTCACCATCTATTTTTTTTACAATTGATGGCTTGGTTTTGGTTTTGAGCAATGTTTCATCTTTTTTTTTATCCAACTCGTTCACGGCACCAACGACGGTGCTAAGACGGTGAAGGTCCTTGTCGACCACCATGTTTTTATACCTCGAATCAGATGTAACTACATTCATAATATCATCAACCGGAATATTATATTTCTCGGAAATAATGTCAACGACCGTCATATGAAAGTCGGCAACATGCTGAAATATCATTTTCAAGGATAACGCATACGCGCTGCGTCCGTCTTTTATTTCAATTTCAACAGGAATACAAATCTTCAAACCTTTATTCTCAAGCGAATCATCTTTGCTCATGAAAAACCTTGTATGTTTATTTTATGATACAAAGAATACAATGACAATGAAATCAATTTTTTATTTTTTGTATATAAAAAAATATACAAAAAAATAACCTCAAATAAAATCAGAGATATTTAAATTAAGATTCTTTTTACCCATGTAACCGATAATTATAGAGTTGAAATCTATCATATTTACAATCTTTTGCACATGTTTTGCATCTATTATTTCAATATTTTTATCAAACTCCTTTTCAGAATAAATTTTACACGCTGTATTTTGTTCGTGTTCTTTTCTGTTACGATGACCACGGTAACGCTCCTGCATTTCACTTAACAAATATTGTGATTCATAAAACTCCGCTATTTCCATCGGATTTTTAACATGGTTGTACCTAGAAAGCAGTAAAAGCTTTTTTGCATTATTTAATATTTTCTGGTCAACATATTTTGTTTTTTTCTCTCGAAGATATGCTATAATATATTCAAGTATTTTAACTAGATTTGAATCTGTGCAAGAGCCGGATATTTCAACAACAGTGCCGTAATAATAAGTAGCATATTCAACAGACATTGAGTATATCAACTTGTGGACAATTCTAAGAATATTATACATTTCTTTTTCCATAACGTTGCACGTTATAAGCAAGTGCTGAAGAAGTTCGTTATTCATGTGAATGTCTAGTGGAAAAAAAATATCAAAGTTAACCCCACCACTAGCATTAGCTTCATCTGTTTTATTTTTTACAAAAAATAGTTTGGGTTTATAAGAAAATGGATTTTTTGAAGGAATATTCGAACTACTTTCAACCGACGAGGAGGAGGAGGATGAGGATGAGGATGACGCTGTCAATTTTTTTCTAAACACGCTCAAAACATGTGCCGGGTTGAAATCTCCAGATACGAAAAAATAAGTATTCGACGGCGTATAATTTTTTGTAAGATAGTCAACTAAATCCTGCAATGAAATATTTTCAACATTTTTTTTTTGCAACAAGTAATTATTTGATTGTTGAAGTCCTGGAAGTGTATAAAGCGCATCTAATGCAATTTGATTGAAACTATAATCCGACAAATTAATTCTTAGATTCATTTCATTGACAACTATTTTTTTTTCAGCAGTTAAACTTTTTTGTAATAGCGTAGGGTGTGTTGTAATATCTATAATATATTCAAGCATTCCAGGTAGCTCATCTGACGTTCCATCAATAAAATATTTCATTTGAGTCATGGTGGTGAATCCATTAAAAAATACAGGTTTTGACATCCAATAAAGTTGGCACGATTTTTGTTTACATTTTTTCCACGAGTCCAATAAAACGTGTTCCAACAAGTGATTTATTCCAAGGTCCGATTCCGTCTCATTGCAGTAACCATTTGCAATAATGCTACTAACATATGCAGTTTTACTTTTTGATTTAATAAATAATATTGTATACCCTCCTATTCGATGTATTATTGGTTTTGACATTCTTATTATATTATATTATTATTATTATTATTATTATTATTATTATTTATTACTACTTTAGGAATTTTAGAATCAACGTTGAATTATTTAGAATTTTTATGACTTGGTTATTGTGGTTACTGACTAAATTTACAATTTAATGGGTTTGAATGAATATTATATATTTTTTATATGTTTTATATAATATATACAACATATAATATAAAACATATAATTTTTATTATAATTCATGTCATTTAGTTACCCTTCATCATCATCATCATCATCGTCGTCGTATGACAATGACTATTCGTCATCATCGTCATCGGCACCTTCACTTTCATCTTTCACATCATCGTTTGGGTCACCGAGTATATCTAGCAGCAAAGATTTTTTAGAATCAAATACATTTATTGCGAAAACCGCATTTTTGTTGCTAGTAATCATTCTTTTTTTTATTCTTTTGCGCATTAGCATTGCACTTCTCTCCTGGTTACTCGCCCCCAGTCAAAATATGACGCTGCTCAACGGAATGGCAGATGCCACTATCCCAATTGTAATTACGCAGGACCCAACATCTACATCTTCTATGCCAATTATTCGTTCTACAAATCAAATATTTGGAATGGAATTCACATGGTCAATTTGGATGTTTATCAAACCGGTGCAGCCGACTACGACGGGTACGGCGCCGCAACACGTATTTAGCAAAGGTGCAGGTTCAATTATGACGTGCGCCTCCCCCGCAAATGCAAATAATGCGCCCGGTGTTTATTTGACGAATACTAACACCCTGAATGTGCTAATGGACACGGTGAATGCGCCGGCATGTTCAGTAAACCCAATTATATCAATCGATAACATGCCAATCAACAAGTGGTTTCATGTTGTCATTCGTCTTACCAACGACACGTTGGATGTATATGTTAATGGACGTTTAACACAGCGCGCCGTTCTTGACAGTGTTCCCAACCAAAATTATGATGACGTGTACATTTGCCATGGCTCAGGATTCAATGGATACGTTTCAGATTTGAAATATTTCAACTCATCCATTGGAACAACACAAATAAATGCGCTGGTTTCAAATGGTCCAAATACAAGCATTAATTCATCCAACTTGAAAAATAATATACCACCCTACTTGTCAATAGACTGGTATGACCAGAACCAGCAGTTACCTTCCTAATAATAATAATGCAACAACGCAACAATAATAATAATAAAAATAAAATTTATAAAATAAAATAAAATATAGGCATATGTATATTTTATTTTATAAATTTTATAAATTTTAAATTTTACGTAATAATATCATAACATAATGTCAACTCCTCCGAATACAAATGCCAATGGTTGTGAAACAAGTTGTTGCGTGTTCAACTATTACACAAAACAACCCGTATACAATCCAAATCCGACGCGTCTGTGGTCACGTTTCAACTATGTGTGTCCGTGTTCTCCGGGGGGGCAGCCGTCATGTTCAACCGATTTTGAGAAACTCGATGAGCGAAGAAAAGCTGAGATTTTAAAATATAAAGCCAATAGCAGCAATATTACAAAAAAACAGCAGTATGCAAATGCTGCAAGCAATCGTTGGCTAACAGGTAGAAAAAGAAGTTGGGCCACACAAACAGTGTCTTACACAAATCCAAATACCAGTACTTTAGAGAGAGTTGGAGATGTTCTCGTTTGCAATAATAATAATGTGAGCTGTTCGCTCACAAGTGATGCCAATGTTCCTGGTAAAATTCGAAAACTTTGTTATAACCCGTTGGTTCCGCTCTATAATTACAAGGTTACAAGGACATATAAATCGGGCGGAACGAAATGGACGGAATACGGACCTCCGCCTAAAGTTGCATTTTAAGAGAACCTAATAGCGAATAATAAGAAATAAATAATATTTATTATTATTTATAATATTAAAAAATGGGAAATAACATGTCGTTGGATTACGATGAAGACGAACAAGAACAAGAACAAGAACAAGAACAAAAACAAGAACAAAAACAAGAACACGTGGTTCAACAAGAACAACAAGAACAAGAACAACAAGAACAAAAACACGTGGTTCAACAAGAACAAGAACAACAACAAGAACAAGAACAAGAACATTTAAATAAAAAAAATAATAATGACAACATTAGAAAATCAAATATAAAAAATAAATCAGTGTCAGAATCTGTCTCGGAATCGATAGAGGCAACAAAAATAAAAAAACGAAAACAGACTGTTCGAAATTTGAAAGCATTAAAAAAGGCGGGAAAAACGAAAAGTAATAAACGCATTTTAAAAGAATATCAATCTCGCTATTTAAACGGGGAACGGGAACGGGAACAGGAACAACGCGCAACAGGTTATTATACTAGAGGTTCGTCAGATTCTACGCTCTTAAATTCGGATTAATGCAAATATCCATTGTCGGAAAAATGTCACCCGACATACACTGGTCATTTTCACCCACCCTTATACAGCTCCTAAATCCTCGGTCTTCGCCAATGTAACAGTAACCAGATTTAGAACGACCACCGCTTTGCGTAACGCTTGTCGCGTCATCAGGTGATGGCATGGGTGCCATCTTTTTCAAATTCGCAAGACCGGTAGACAATACATTGTTTTCAGATGTTTCTACTGTTTCTGGATTGAGTGGTGGAGGATTCAGCGCTGTAGCTTGCGCTTGTTGTTGATTCTGTGCTCTCATTTTGACTTCAGGTGAAAGATTGAGCCCTTTTTCTAGAATATCTACACTTCCGGTTACCGCATCCGATGCCACATCTGTGCCACCTTTTAAACCCGCTGCACCGACGCTTGCAGTCGTTTTTACGGTTTCGCCGGTAGAATACCCAATCCATTTTAGTGCCGATTGAATCAAATCCGTAAATCTGCCTAAATCAAACAGGTTGTATATTAAAACCCAAATTATCAACACAATTAATATTCCTGATATGATTGACCAAATACTGTATCCAGAATCTGAACCCGAGTCTACTACCGAGTCAGGCAAATCTGAACCTGAACCTGAATCCACACCCCCTGTAATTGCAGATGTAAAAGAATTTAATGAATTGGTTAATGGTGCTGTTATTGATTCTGCTGTAGACGATGATTCTCCAGGTAAACTCATTGTTTATTATTATTATTATTATTATTATTTATTATTATTATTTATTATTATTATTTTTTATTATTATTAATAAATAATAAACCTGTGTATATTTCATTCAAAATTACATATTTTTATTTAAATAATTTATAATAAATTTATATTTTTTAAATTATATCCTTTGTAATCCTGATAATTAATAATATAGTTGCATAAATTGAATGGAGGCAATGTTAAACAAACTGGTCTACATTCACCTAAACAATTATTTTTGTATTCATTAATATCAATGTTTTCTATATTTTCAAAATCATTGCTTACAAAATAAGTTGATTCTGAATTAACAAAATTATTAATTGTTTTTTTGATATCATTAAAAGATAAATGAATAAATAATTCTTTACAAATAATTAAATCTGATTTGATTGGTATTTGTCTTGTGATATCTAGTACATTAAAGTTGTATTCAACATTATCTATTTTTGTAATACTATTAAATTTTTCTAATAAATCTGGAACAATATCATATGCATAATATTTAATTGTTTTGATTTTTGTATTTTTTAATATAGAACTAAATAATAAATCTATCCAATTAAAATCACCACATGGACAATCAACCAACGTCAACGTAGTATTATTAATTAAATTCATATTAATTAAATTTAAAACAATATTAATCAAATTATAAATGGTATTGTTATTTCTTTCAGACCCAGGACCAGATTTTGATTCATTTGATTGCCATGAATTTAATTTATAAATTCTTGTAAAATAATTCTGAATATCCATTTATACTGTAAATATAATATTTTTTTAAGTAATAAACCCATCTATATATTTTATAAAAATGTAATCATAACATAATTATAACATTGCAACTAATTTATATGTTACCCACGTTGTAAATGCAAAGAGCGTTCCTCCCCACAACGTGTCTGAAACTGCCGTTTTCCACGAATATTTTGTAAACATGGTAAGATTTGTCATATCAAATACTCCGTAGAGAAACACTCCTAATATAAATGCGTCAAGAGGACTCTTCTTTTGCAATATGATAAAATAACTGAGAGCGCCTATAACGCACACATACGATAAAATAGCGCCATACACATTCGCTTTCAAAGGCGCATTTTGAATGAGTTCAACATTTGTCTTAAATATCGACATTCCAATGTTGTACAAGTATAATCCATCTACAACCAACAGAACCGCAGACGAAATTAAAAAAAGAACTAGTTTATTTTGATTCATTCGTGGTATATTTATATATTTTATATATTTATATATAGTATCAGATAATATTTGTCACTATTTTTTATTCTTTTTTTGAAATAAATTGTGTGAAACTGTTTAGTTTTTCAATTTTGTCAATTGTTTTTTCCAGGTCGCTTCGCTTTACATTTTGCATCAAGTAGTCTGTTGCCGGGGCAATTTCATTTTTTTTTATTTGTTTATAAACCGAGTTTATTTTTTGAACTACTAAATCCACCATGCCCTTACTTGTGGGAAGAATGATTTCTTTTTCGGTCGTGTACGACTCGGTTAATAATGAAATTGCAAAATACAAGAGGTATCGTCGCTTTGCTTTTGCGCCTGGTGTAAAACGCATGCAGTACAAATGCAATAAACTCGTAATAATTTTTATAACAATTGGTTTCTTTGGCAAAATACACGTTTCACAATTTACACCTTTCAGTATAATTTCCCACAGCATCCACACCGGGTCCATTTGATACTTGTCTTCCACCGGCATTGATGCGCGCCTAGAACATTTGCACGCTTCCTTTTTTTTGTTTTTACACGCGGAATTAAATTCTAAAATCCACTCCAACCAATAACAAGCCAATAAATTATTTTTAGACTCGCTGGATACATGATAAGCGAATTCGTTGAGTGCAATGAATAGTTCTTTTGGGTCTTCTTTTTCAAATACCGCATTCACATATTCGACATTTGGCGCCTTTAATTTTGTCGAAAGCGTTGTGATTTCATATTCATCTTTGCGTATGTCAACACGCTGGAAGCTATGTTTTTTATTGGAAAGACACAACACACAAATAATTTCGGCAAATAAGTTTCTGATTTTTTGATTGTTTCTTAGTGCAAGTTCATTTCCAACATACCCGCCAGACATAATCTGTTTGAATACGTCGTAGCGCATTTCAATGTAGAGCGGCAATTTCGTGTTTGCTAAATGAATGTGTTTCCCAACCATTGTTAAAATAATATCCCACAGTTCTAAATATTGACCTGCGCAAATAAATTCTGAACTCCAGTTACAAGCCGGTTCGATTTTACCATCTAGTATACACTTAATCAACTCACTTCTTACATCGGATTTTTTATATTTTGAAAACGTGGTTCCTTTGAATTCGGCTATTACTCGCATATCATTTATTTCAGCATCTGTTTTTGACATGTATGTGTATGTTGTGATTGTATATTTGATAACTGGTTGTATATTTGATAACTGGTTGTATATTTAATTGTATTTATAAAATAATAATATATAAATACAACATATTTAACACAAATCGTAAATTAATAATTTATTTATTTTAATAATACTATATTATAAATACTATATATTATAAATATTTATAACTATTATAACATATCATCATAGCCAATAGCAACAATGGACAACAATATGAATACGCTTGTAGAAAACAAAAAAGTTATCGATGAAATTGCGAATAAAATTTACAATATGCCGTGTTGGGCGGCGCTCGTGTTATTTTTAGCAATTATAATTATTACTATCTGGGGTATAAGTTTTTTTTATAATATTTACAATGTTTTACCAAAAACTCAAGAGGGGTTCACACAAGAAGCCAATTTTATTTTGAAACAAAATGATGAAGTATTTGAAGACCCTTTTTATGTTGGAATATATGATGATTTGTTTTACAAAAAAATATACAACACATATGAAGTAGGCGTTATTGTAAATGAAATACATCCCACGTCAAATGATGTAATTATTGAAATCGGTTCAAAAACTGGAAACTATGTTTCTGCAATGAAAAGCAACGGGTATAACGTTGTTGGCTTGGACAAATCTAAAACCATGGTTGAGCACGCGTCAAAAAAACATCCCGACTGTAAATTCATTCACGGGGACCCACTTGAATTCATGAATTTTTCGTCTGAATACGCAACTGCCATTTTACTATTGGACTTTTCCATTTATTATATTTCAGACAGGCGCACGCTGTTTTACAACTGCTACCACTGGCTTAAACCCGGCGGCTACCTGGTTCTTCACCTCGTTAACCGCCACATGTTTGACCCGGTTGCGCCAGCGGCAAAACCGTTTACACTTGTATCCCCGCAATCTGTTGCACCGGCACGCATCACAACATCGGATGTTGTTTTCAACAATTTCAATTACAAGAGCAAATTCGAAATCGAAGGCGACGGCGGCGGCGAAGGCACTGGAACAAATGACACTGCCAAAATAATTGAAACCATGAGGGATAAGCGGGGCAAAGTTCGCAAGAATATTCGGTCAATGAAAATGACAGGGCAAAAAATAATTATCGGTGAAGCGAAAGATGCTGGGTTTATGATGTTGAGTCAGTATGACCTTTTGAAAAATCAGCGCGAATATCAGTATATTTACATTCTTTACAAACCAAGCAACTGAATATTACACTGACGACGATTAGTTATTTACACGTGGCGTTGTTCGACGACGCCTGGTTTGTTGCCTGCTACTTTCTTGCGTTGAGGAACTGGTACTATTTTTCAAGGGAGCTAATGCCGTTCCCGTTGCAACACATATTATTATATTTTTCATTTCACTCAATGTAACTTCTATTCCTGAAATCATTTTTACTCCTGGATACATTATCAATGCGCCATTTATCAACTCTTGGATAGAGTCATTGTACACATCATCAACCTTCTTATTTATTGCATCATTTTTTCCGCCAAATAATGATGACAAATTTCCCACAATGCTTCTAAATAATGATATTCCGTGAACTTTTGTGCCTCTTACAATTCCCATGGGTTCATATTTTGTAACATCATACGTCATTAAAGATGACAATATTATATTATTAGGATTAAGTATAACATCTGTGTCCCCCCCTTTAAATATTTCCATTATATATTATTTCGATGATATTCCTATTGTTGTATATACATTGTTGACATAATAATCATAGTAATAATATTAAAATTGATTTTATAATAATCCAATCCAAATTATTATAAATTGTAAATTGTATCATGCTTCTTCACCCTAAAACCGACATTCGCTCCATGTTTAATAAAACATCGGGACAAAATTGCGCATCTGCGGCGGTGCCTGTGCCGCCTGTGATTACAGCGGAAGCCTTTGCCGCCGTTGTTGTCCCCGCCGAAAAAAAAAAGGCAATCAAAAGAGATGAAATTGATGTCCTTTGTGATGCATATTACAAGGCGTACACGGGTGATAAATGCAAAGGAATCGTAAATCATGATGTGGAATCAGTGAAAGAAACATTGAAAGATATTGTTGAAAAATGTAAAGTAAAATCAAAAAGACTATATCGGTATTTTCATCATGTAAAAGTTAGCGCCAAAATGTCCGACACCATTTTTAAAATTGAATGGCTACTTTTATATCCGTTTCAATTCATTACATTTGAACACCAGTTCATATCTTACAAAGAAGCCATGAGCATTTGCACTGAAAAGGGGCTAACGCCTCCACTTGAAATGCGAAAAAATGCGTGGATATATGACTATTTCATCGGAAAACAAAATAAATTATATATTAGCGAAACCGAGTCTCAGCAACTCTTGATAGATTTTAATAAAGAGTTCTCATTTTATAACAGAAATGCGGCAGAGTCATTGTTACTGAGAGGGTACATTGTTGAAAGGATGTTCGGGTCTAAATATTATTATACGACGCAAGAGTTTATTGATTTTGAAATAAAAACATCAGATAAAGTCATGAAACTATTTTACCATGATGAAGAATCATTGGTGGATGAAGAAAAAGACACACAAGATAAAGCAATTGATGCTCACATTGAAAATTATACAATTAAACAGCATGAAACGAAAGATGAGTTCAAGTTTGAACCAGAACAGGTAGAAGCAATAAAAAAGGGATGTCATATGAATAACATGCAACTATTCAATATTACTGGTCCTCCGGGGACCGGAAAATCCACAATTGTTGATTGTATGATGGGTGATATGTTGCAAAAGGGAAATTCTATTGCAATCATGGCTCCAACCGGTCTGGCGCAAAAAAATCTGAAAAATAGTTGCAAGTGTGACCCAAAATTCAGCGAGAATATCATATTTTCAACTTTACATCGAGCCCTTAACTTTACATTCAAAGACAAAAAGAATAAATTTAAACCGACAATCATAATTGTTGATGAGTCGTCGATGGTTGACTTGTTCTTGTTTAACAAGCTGTTGTGCGCATGCGAACGCTTCAAATGTTCGCTAATTTTAATTGGAGATGTTAAACAGCTTCCGCCGATTAGCGCAGGAACACCTTTTGAATCCATTATAAATTCCAAGATTTTCGACACAATAGTTCTAACAAATATAAAACGACAGAATGGAAATTTGAAAACAATTATTGAGAAATTAAACCACCAAAACGGCGTTCACTATGATGATTTTGACAATGTGTGTTCCACATTTATTGAAGCGAAAACTCCTGAAGATTTTGAGAGAGTTGTTACCAAAATATATAAAAAGGAGATGATGCAAAAAGTTGGAATTCACACCATGTGTGTTCAAAGAGAAAAAACTGCCGGAGTATTCGCCCTGAATCCAATCATTCAAAAACTTAAAAATCCAAATGGTGAAGAATTATTTGTTAAACGTTATGAAGGTGCGCACACGCACATTTTTCACGAGGGTGACTTGGTTATAAGAACTGAAAATGATTACAAGGATGAGAATAATGTTCGAGTGAATGGTGATGTTGGCACCATTCATCAAACTAAAACAAAAGTAAAAAGATATGGAAAAGATGCTTATGATTACAAATATACAATTAAATATGAAACCGGGAAAGAAGAAGAGGGTCTAACATCTGGAGATGTTCAAGACGCATTCATGCCTTTTTACGCAAGCAGTGTTCATAAAATGCAAGGACTGCAAGAAACAGTCATTGTGTTTATCGTTTCTCCTGCGCACAACTATTGTTTAACAAATGAAAATTCTAAAAAATTAGTTTACACGGCAATATCAAGGTGTAGGGCGAACTTTTACGTGGTTGGAGACAAGTCATTATTTTTAAAAGCGCAAATGTCGAAAGATGAATTCACTTATCCTACGCTTTTCATGAACGAATTCAATGAATGGAAATATTAA